>Ga0307515_10012620_pt1 | contig 15879 bp, 15 predicted proteins | sample 17_EM_MG_FD_194513 | JGI IMG/M metagenome (GOLD analysis project Ga0307515, IMG submission 194513) | Populus trichocarpa ectomycorrhiza microbial communities from riparian zone in the Pacific Northwest, United States - 17_EM | ecosystem: Host-associated > Plants > Roots > Unclassified | place... | reverse complement strand
CGGTGAAGAGCACGCTGCCCCAGAAGGACGCGTCCTGGAACAGGTCCACGTAGTTCTTCAGGCCCGAAAAACTCGGGTGGCCGAGCAAGGGCCAGTTGTTGAGCGACATCCACACCGTCATCAGCAGTGGCACGATGAAGAACACCGTGGTCACCGCCAGGCACGGCAGGATGAAGAAGAACCCGGCCCAGCGGCGGGGCATCTTGAAGCCAATGAGTGTGAGCATGTGGCAGAGGCAAAAGTGCGACCGGCGAGGCTGACGCCGCCTCAGGCAGCGTCAGCGCCTGAGACCAGGCCGCAAAAGACCAAGGACAAGATCAGGGCGTGGCCAGGATCTGGCGGAACTTGGCTTGACCTTCCTTGATGGCGACATCGACACCTTTGCCGAACACCGCTTCCTGGATCATCGCCAGCCACGGGCCGTTGGGGTCGTTGATCAGCTGGTTGAAGTGCACCGAATACGGCGTGCGCCCGGCTTGCATGGCAGCAGAGGCCATGGCGAAGCGGCTGTCCTGGCGGCTGTAGGCGTTGTCGGCCAAGTCTGCACGCACGGGGATGCTGCCGTTCTTGGCGAACTGCTCCACCTGCACTTCTTCAGACAGGCACCAGGTGATGAAGTCCCAGGCTTCCTTCTTGTGCTTGGAGCCCACCGGGATGGCGATGGAGTCGCCGCCCGCAAAGCTTGAGCTGCCGCCCTTCTCGCCGGGCAGCGGTGCCACGCCGAAATCGATCTCCGGGTGATCCTTCTTCAGCAGGCCGATCGCGAAAGCGCCTGTCCCCTGCATGCCGATCTTGCCGGAGAAGAAGGGGCTGATGAAATTGCTGCCGTTGTCTGTCTTGACACCGCTGGGCATCACGCCGTCCTTCCACATGCGCCGGTACATCGCGAGCGTGTTGCGCAGCGCGGGGTTGTCGAGCGCCTCGCTCTTGTTGTCAGCCGAGAACACGTCGCCGCCCGACGCCCAGATGTAGGGTGTCATCGTGAAGATGTTGCAGCCACCGCAGGCGCCCGAGAAGTAGAAGCCTTTGACGCCGCCGCCCAAGGCGGCAATCTTCTTGGCATAGGCCTCGAGTTCGGCCATCGTGGTCGGTGGCTTGTTGGGGTCGAGGCCGGCGCGTTTGAACAGCGCCTTGTTGTAGAGCAGGAAGGAGCTTTCCGCGCTGAAGGGAACGGCATATTGCTTGCCGTTGTACGTCGCCAGGCGCACGTGCGAGGGCGAGAGGCTCTTGGCGAACGGCAGGCTCTTCGCCTCGGCACCGATGTCGCTCAGTTGCCCGGCCTGCGCGAAGGCGGGCACGAAGATCAGGTCGATCGCGACCACGTCCGGCGCCGCACCACCTGCTACGGCGGTGCCGAACTTGGTGACGAAATCATCGCTCGGGATGACGGTGAGAGCCACCTTGTTGGCGTGCTTGTCGTTCCAGGTCTTGACCAGGGGCTCCACGAAGCCGGCGTCGGCCGCGCGGATCCAGAAGGTGATCTCCTGGCCCGCCTGGGCGTGGGCACTGGTGGCCAACACAACCGCCGCCAAGCCACCGGCAAGCTTCCTCACCCAAAAGGGAATGCGCATGGGTTTGTCTCCTGTTTTTTGGTGTCGATATCGGTCCGTCGTAGCAAGAAAGGGGAATAAAAGCGCCCTCTTCCATCGCTCTCGGGTGACGGCGATGTTGACAGCAACACACGGTGCCAACAAGGTGACAAAGCCCGCACAATACGGGACAAATCCGACTTCTTCAGATGCAGGACGGCAACCTCTCGTTTGCACTCCCGATGGCGCTGCAGGCGACCAACGGCGGACTCTTCATCTCACGTGCCGTGGGGCAGCACCCCCGCCGCGTGATCGATTCGTTCGAGTTGCTGTACGTCAAACGCGGCGTCCTGGGCATCGAGGAAGCCGGGCGCGAATTCCAGGTGAGCGCCGAAGAGACGCTGGTGCTGTGGCCCGGAAAGGAGCATGGCGGCACCCAGCCCTATTCGCCCGATCTGCAGTTCTTCTGGGCCCACTTCGTGTTGCCCGCAAAACCGGGGCGACGCGCGGACCAGGTGCTCGACGTGCCGCAGCACGCGCTGGTGGCCCGCCCCGAGCAGATGACCAGCCTCTTCCGGCGCTTCTTGAACGAACAGGAACTGCTCGGCGAACGCCAGGTTCCGATGAGCCTGATGCTGATGCTCATGCTGTGGGAGGTCACGAACTCACGCGCCGTCGGTACCCTCGGCGGTGCAGTGGACGGCTCTGCGGCCATCCTGGCCGCACGAGCCGATGCGCTGATCTGCACCAGCTTCCACGGCCCCATCAGCACATCGACGATTGCGGCCGAGCTGGATTGCAATGCCGATTACCTCGGGCGCGTGTTCCGCAGCATCTACCGCTGCACGCTGACCGAGGCGATCCACACCCGGCGCTTGCGTCAGGCGACGGCCTTGCTGGCCGAGGGAAAGACCTCCGTCGATGCCGTCGCCGCGCAGTGCGGCTTCGACGACACCGGCTACTTCCGCCGGTTGTTCAAACGCTCGACGGGCATGACACCTCAGGCGTACCGGCGGCTGCACATGCGGGTGCACGTCAATACGGGATGAAGCGCGTGTGCCATGCCCTGCCAAAGGGCTGACAGCGGGCTGCTACCAGCTGCCGTAGGTGGACACGATCCCGCGCAGCAAGGCGTCGCGCTCGACGCCCAGGTGGTTGCCGCTGGCATCGCCCGAGGCGTCCTTGCCCACGGCGGTGTGGACGACCACCAGGTGCAGTTGCGGGTCGACGAAGATGGCCTGGCCGTGGATGCCCTGGAGCACGAAGCGGCGGTGGCTGCCGGGCAGGAGCCAGGTCTGCAGCCCGTAACCGAAGTAGGTGCTGCCGTGGTAGTTCATCTGCCCCGGCCGAAACGCCGCGGGCTGTTTGCTGGCATCGGTCATCTCGAGCAGATGGTCGCGCGACACGACGGTGGTGCCCTGCACTTGCCCATCGTTGGCCATCATCATCCCCAGGCGCGCGTAGTCGCGCAGCGTGGCGTTGAAGCCGCCCTGCGCCTTCTCGAGCTTGTCGACCGGGTTCAGCAGCCAGGTCGCCTGAGCCTCGGCACCCACGGGCTTCCAGATCTTCTCGTCGATGTAGTCGCACATCGTTCGGCCGGTCGCGCCGCGCAGCACCATCCCGAGGACTTCGGTCTGCGCGCCTGCGTAGTTGAAGCGCTCGCCCTCGGGGTCGCTGCGCTCGGTGATCAGGCGCACGGCCTCGGCGATCCCCACCCGGCGGGCGGCCTCGTTGAATCGGGCGCGGTCATCGTGATCCGAATAGTCCTCGACATAGCGCGCCCCCGACGCCATGCGCATCAGGTTCACGATGCGGGTCTCGCCATAGAGCGAGCCCTTCAACGCGGGCGCGTATGCCTCGGCCCGGTCGTCGAGGGAATGGATCAACCCGTCCTCGAGCGCCTTCACGATGCCGAGAGCGGTGATGGTCTTGGCCATCGAGTTGGACAGCATCCGCATGTCCGCGGTCCGTTGGTAGTTGTAGCGCTCGGCGACGATCTCGCCGTCCTTCAGCACCAACACGCCGGTGACACGTTGCCGTTGCATGTAGTCGTCGAGCGTCAACGCCTTGCCGGCGAAGCGGTAGCGGAACGGTGTCTCGGCGGCGGCACGCTTCAGCACCACCGGCTTCTCTGCGGGAGGCAGCGAGCACGACGGATTGAAACTGTCCATCGCGCTGAAGGAGCCGACGATGAAGGGATCGCGGTAGGCCTGCCCGGCGTTGCGCGCCACGGGATAGCCGGCATCACGTCCCAGTGCTTCCTCATCGGGCGCGGCGTTTGCGGCGGCAGGAAGCAACGGAACGAGTAAGGCGACGAGCGAGAGGCAAAGGATGCGGAGGCGGTTCATTCTGGGCGGGTTGTTCCTGCGAGGCAGCAACTCTCTCACGCCCATGTTTCCCGCATGCAAAGCCGACGTCGACTTTGCTCTGCACACGACAGCGAATTCAGGCGATGCGCTGGCCGTTGCCCGCGTCGAACCAATGCAGCTGGTCGACACGCGGCCGCAAGGCGACGGCCGCTCCCGGCCGCGCGCTGACGCGATCGTGAACCATCGCGAGCAAGGGGGCGTCGCCGAGCCGGCACGACAGCATCGTGTCGGCGCCGGCAAATTCGACCACCTCCAGCGTGACGGGCCACGCACCCGCGGCGCCCGCGGGCACGATCTCGAGGTGCTCCGGCCGCACGCCGACGACGCACTCGGCGGGCACCGCCGCAGGCACCTCGTCCAGCATGGCGCCGCCTGCCAATGCCAGGCCGCGATCGGTGCGGCGGCCGGGCAGCAGATTCATCGCCGGCGAGCCGATGAAGGTCGCGACGAAGGTGTTGACCGGCCGGTCGTACAACTCGGCGGGCGTGCCCGTCTGCTCGACGGCCCCGTCGCGCAGCACGACGATGCGGTCGGCCATCGTCATCGCTTCGATCTGGTCGTGCGTGACGTAGATGGACGTGGCGTTCAGGCGCTGGTGCAGCGCGCGGATCTCGGTGCGCATCTGCACGCGCAGCTTCGCATCGAGATTCGACAGCGGCTCGTCGAAGAGAAACACCGCTGGGTCGCGCGCCATGGCCCGGCCCATGGCCACGCGCTGGCGCTGCCCGCCTGACAGCTGGCGCGGATAGCGGTCGAGCAGCTTGTCGAGGCCCAGGATCTTCGCGGCCCGGCCCACCTTTTCGCTGATCACGCTGGGCGCGGCCTTGCCGATCATCAGGCCGAAGCCCATGTTCTGGCTGACGGTCATGTGCGGGTACAAGGCATAGGTCTGGAACACCATCGCCACGTCGCGCTCCTTGGGCGGCAGTGCGTTGACCACGCGCCCGCCGATCGAGATGTCGCCACTGGTCGGGTCGTCCAGCCCGGCCACCATGCGCAGCAGGGTCGACTTGCCGCAGCCGCTGGGGCCAACGAAGACGACGAACTCGGCGTCGCCGATCTCGATGTCGATGTCGCGTATGACGCGCACGTCGCCGAAGTCTTTTCGAATCTTGCTCAGCTGGATCGAAGCCATGGGTCAGCCACCTTTGACGCCGCCGGCAGTCAGCCCGCCGACGATTTCTTTCTGGATCACGAGGGTCAGCAACAGCACCGGGGCGGTGACCAGCAGCGCGGCGGCGGCCAGCGGTCCCCAGGCAATCTGCTCGAAGGTCAGCACGTTGTAGATGGCCACCGGCAAGGTGCGCGTGGCCCGGCCCGCGAGCACCGCGCCGAAGACGAAGTTGTTCCACGAGAAGATGAACGCGAGGATGGCCGCCACGGTGATGCCGGGGCGTGCCAGCGGCATCGCGACGTGGCGAAAACGCTGCCACGTGGAGCAGCCGTCCATGAGGGCCGCCTCTTCCAGTTCACCCGGCAGCGTCTCGAAGTAACCCGACACGATATACACGATGATGGGCAGCGTGATCACCATGTGCGTGATGACGATGGGCGTCAAGGTGCCGGTCAGCCCCAGCGCCTGGAAGAGCGTGAACAACGGGATCAGGAAGCTGATGGCCGGCGTCATGCGTGCGATCAGGATCACGAGCAAGAGCTTGCGCGCCTTCAGCCGCGCGATGCCGTAGGCCGCAGGCACGCCCACCGCCAGCGCGATCAGTGTGGCCAGGCCCGACACGACGATGCTGTTGAGCAGGTAGCTCAGGAACGGCGTCTGCTCGAACACCGCGCGAAAGTTGGCGAGCGTCACGCTGCTCGGGATGAACACCGGCGGGTAGGCCAGGTTGTCGGTCTCCGTCTTCAGCGACAGCGACAGCATCCACAGGAACACCGACGCCGCCGGTGAGACCAGCACGAGCACCACGAAGGCCAGGCCGAGTCGATCGAGGAGCTTCTTCATCAGTCGTTCCACTTCGAACGCTCGCGCATCCAGAAGAGCATCAGCGAGAGCGCCACCACGATCACGAAGAACACGACGACGACCGCCGAGGCCTTGCCCACCTGGTAGAACGAAAAGGCCTGCAGGTACAGATAGAGGTTGATGGTCTCGGAGGCCGTGCCGGGACCACCCTGCGTGATGACGTAGATGGTGTCGAAGGTCTTGAGCGCATCGATCAAGCGCACCACCGCGGCGATCATCACGAAAGGCAGGATCATCGGCAGCGTGATGTAGCGAAAGGTCTGCCAGCGGCTCGCGCCCTCCATGTACGCAGCCTCGAAGGGGTCAGCGGGCATCGAGGCAAGCCCGCCCAGCACGATGAGCATCACCAGCGGCGTCCACTGCCAGATGTCCACCATCACGAGGCAGGGAATCGCCAGGCGCGGCGAGTACACCCACTCCGACGGCGCGATGCCCACGAGCGACAACAGGTAGTTCAGCACGCCCTGCTGCGGGTGGAACATCATGGTCCACACCAACGCAATCGCCACCGGCGTGGCCATCATCGGCAGCGTGAACAGGCCTCGCACGAAGCCGCGCAGCGGAAACTTCTGGTTGAACACCAGCGCGGCCACGGTACCCAGCAGCAGCGGCCCGATCACTGCCAGCAAGGTGAAGAAGAGCGTGTGGCCGATCGCCTCGATGAAGCGACGATCGGTCAGCAGTGCGACGTAGTTGCCCAAGCCGGTGAAGGTGCTCGCCGAGCCGATCTTCCAGTCGAACAGGCTCATCCACAGCGTGAACGCCCACGGGAACGCGATGATCGCCGTGATGGCAATCAGTGCAGGAACGATGAACCAGTACAGCGCCGAGCGCTTGGCGTGGAGCATGGCAAGACCTTGAGGGGCCTGCTCGCCGAGGCGAGCAGGTTGAGATCAGGACAAGGGTGAGCGAAGCCGTGAGCAGGCCTTCGATACCTTAGGCTGAGCGGCGGTGTTGGTCCCCGAACGCTGAGCCCGGACCGGCCCGATGTTCAGGCCTTGCCCTCGCTCTTGTTCAGCACCGGCTGGAATTCCGCAGTGGCCTTCTTCATTTCGCTCGCCACATCGGCCCCGGTCAGGATGTTGTTCAACGCAATGCCGAAGGTGTCGCGAAACTCGCTGACGGGTTCGATCACCGGCAGCCCCGGGCGCGAGATCGGCAGCGATTCGGACACCGCCTCCAGCCACGACGCCGGCAACTTCTGCGCGGCGAGCGCTTTCTTGTCGGCATAGGCCGAACCGCGCACCGGCGCGCCATGCCCGTCGACCAGCATGCGCTGCTGCATCATCCTGCCGGTGGCCCATTGCACGTAATACCAGGCCGGCCCCTTCTTGGTGGTGAAGGCAGACACACCGACGCCGTCGCCGAACATCGAGACCACGTGCGCCTTGGGCCCGGCAGGGATCACGCCATAACCCACCTTGCCCACGACCTTGGACTTGCTCGGGTCCTCGAGCGGGAGCGCAAAGCCGCTGCCGTCGATCCACATCGCCGCCTTGCCCTGCAGGAAGAGGCTCTGCGATTCGTTCCAGTTGAAGCCGGCGATGCCGGCCGGCCCGTTGCCCTTCAGCAGATCGCGGTACAAGGTGGCGGATTCGATGGCTTCTGGGCCGTCGGTCATCAGCTTGCCCGACGCGTCGGTGAAGCTGCCGCCGTAGCCGAGGAAGAACGTGCTCCACAGCGGCACGTTCGCGTTCTTCAAGCCACGGCCGACCATGCCGAAGACACCCTTGGCCGGATCGTGCAAGGCCTTCGCGGCCGCCAGTACGTCGGCCATGCTCTTCGGGTAGGCGAGGTTCTTGGCCGCGAACAAGTCCTTGTTCCAGTACAGCAGCCAGGGGTCGAGGTTCAGCGGCAGGCTGTCGATGCGCCCGTCGGACTGGGTCGCGTAGAACATGCCGCCGGCGGCGAAGTCCTTCAGGTCGAAATCGGGTGTGGCCTGGTTCGCGAAATAGGGCCGCAGGTCTTCAAGCCACTTGCCGCGCGCGAACTGGCGCTTCTGCACGTGGTACGACAGGTGAATCACGTCGAAGCTCGTCTTGCCCGAGTTGAACTCGATCACCGCCTTTTGCCGTGACTGCTGTTCGGGCACCTGCTCAGAGCCGACCGCGATGCCAGTCAGCTGCTCGAATTCCTTCTGGTACTTCTGCAGCAACTCGGCGCGCGGGCTCTTGACAAGGTGCACCTCGATGCTTTGGCCCGAGTAGCGCTTCCAGTCGAGGGCTGGCTGCGCAAGGACCGGCGGCAGCATGGACGCGAGGCCGATGCCGCCGGCGCCTTGGAGGATGGTGCGACGTTGCTTGTCGATGCGTTGATTCATGGTGTGTCTCCTGTCTGTTGTTTGATGGGTGCAGCTCGTTCGGCGCACTTCAATCTGATTCTCGGCCGATGCCGAAGGCGCGCAATTGCGCAGAGAGGGTCTCGAACGCCGGCTCGCTCAGCGCGACCAGCGGCGGCCTGACGCGCAGCCAGCCCTTGTCGCCCGACAGCAGCGCCATCACGCCCTTGAGCGCCGGCGTCAGAGCATAGCCGCCGAGCAAGGCCAGCACGCGTGTCACGCGGTCGAGGTCTTGCGGGGTGCCGGGCGCATCGGGCTGCGTGACCAGGCGGTGCACGAGGCGCGGCATGAAGTTCGCCAGGCCGCTGATGGCGCCCGTGCTGCCTCGCCGGCCCAGCTCGGGCAGGTCGAGCTCGTTGCCGACATAGACCGTCAGCTCGCGCATGAAGCGCTCGGCGAGCGCGCGCGAATGGGCGATCTCGCAGCTGCTGTCCTTGATGCCGACGATGGTCTGCGGGTACAGCGTCTTCAGCGTCTCGATCACGTGGTGGGACAGCCCGATGCCCGCCACCTGGGGGATGTGATACAGGTACAGCCGCAGCCGGTCGTCGGCCGCTGCGTCGATGACGTACCGATAGGCGTCGACGATGCCCTGGTCGGAGACGCCCTTCAAAAAGAACGGCGGCAGCATCAGGCAACCGTGGGCGCCGACGGCGAGCGCATGGCGCGTGAGGGCGAGTGTTTCCGGCAGCGCTGCGCAACTGGTCGACACGATGATCTGCGAAGCGGGCACGCCACCGTTCACGAACGCGTCGACGGCGGCGCGCCGCTCGTCCAGCGAGAACGACGGTCCCTCGCCGGTGGTGCCGAACGGCGTCACGCCGCCGCAGCCGGCTTCAAGCAGCGAGCGCGAGTGCGAGGCGAAGCGCGCGTGGTCGATTCGCAGCTCGGCATCGAGCGGCGTCAGCAGCGCCGGCCAGATGCCGCGAAATGAAGAGGCAGAGCTGGACGACGAAGCGGTGGAAGCTGGTTGTGACACTACAGGTTCTCCGGGGACCACGGCAAGGGAGGCCGCGGGAGTCCGAGCACACGGCGATGTGCGCTCTCGATGTGGTGGGCGAGTCGCTGTGCCACGGCCTGCGGATCACGGCGCTTGAGTGCGTCGATGAACCACAGATGCTCTTCCATCGCCGGCAGCAGCGCCTCGGGGGACAGGGCCGACGCTTCGAGCTTGATGAGCCGCACGCGCAGGCTGTTGATTCGGTAGACGTCGGAAATCAGCTCGTTGCCGAGCGCGTCGATCATGAGGTCGTGCAGGCCCCAGTCGACCGTGGTGGCGTCAGTCAGCAGGTGGTCGTCGATGGTCGCACTGCGCGCACGGCGCACGATTCGCAGGTGGGCATCTTCGATGGCGGCGAGGTCGGTGTCCGACACCGTGCTCGCGAAGCGGACGGCCGCCTCGCGCTCGAGCAGCAGGCGCAGCTGGAACGCGTTGTTGATGAGCTTGATGTTGACGTGCGCAATCTGCAGGCCGCGCTGCGGCACGGTGCGCAGCAGGCCTTCGGCCTCCAGCCGCGGGATGAGTTCGCGCACGGCGCCGAGCGGCATGTCCAGCAGCTGCATCAGCTCGCGCTGCGAGATGAACTGGCCGGGGCGAAGGTTGGCCTGGACGAGCTGCTGCTGAAAGTTCTCGTAGGCCTTGGCACGCAGGCTGGTCGACGAGGTGCGGGCAGCGCTGGCCATGGTCCGGCCTTCAGTGCAGCACGTCGAGAGTCAGCAGCGGAGCGGCGTTCTTCAGCATGTGTGGCGCGTGGACCGGTGGTTTGTCGGTCCATGCGCACTGACATGTTAGTCAGTACACAGCGTCTGATTCATCGGGGAAACCCTCCCGATTTGCACGACCATGGCCAGATGCGGACGCTCAGGACGAAGGGCCCGTGCTGGAAGCTACGAGGCCATCCAGTCGATCACCCGCATGCCATTTACTGAAGAGGATCGACGACCTTGCTGTACGCGAAGAAGACTTCATCGCGCACCCAGCCCAATGCTTCGTATGCGTTCTGGGCCGGCTTGTTAGTCCTCGCGGTGGTGAGGTCCATTCTGACCTTGCCTCTTTCGGCCGCGAGCTTCTCCGCAGCCTGCAGAAGGACCTTGCCGGCGCCCGAGCGCCTTGCCTCGGGGTCGACGAACAGGTCGTAGAGCGAGTAGATCGGCTGGGCTTCGACCGAGCAGAACGTCGGGTAGAGCTGGCAGAAGCCGACGACTTGCTGGTGCTCGTTTGAAGCGAGAAGAATCACGGACTGGTCGTTCTGAAGGCGGTCGCGGATGAAGCTCCTCGCCAAGGCGAGGTTCGGTGCTTGCTCATAGAACTGCCGATAGGCGTCGAACAGTGGTGCGATGACGTCGAGGTCGTCGAGCGTGGCGATGCGGGTGCGGAGGGTGCTCATGCGGTCTGGCGCGGATACCTGTGTGTTGAAAGGCGACTCAGCCGCGCGCGAAGAAGGCCTCGACCAGGCGCACCCAGTAGGTCGAGCCCACCGGTAGCAACGCATCGTTGAAGTCGTAGTTCGGATTGTGCAGCTCGCACGGGCCCATGCCGTGGTAAGTCTCTTCGCGGTGGCCACCACCGCCGTTGCCGACGAACAGGTACGTGCCCGGCACCTTCTGCAGGTAGAACGAGAAGTCTTCGGCGCCGCCGTGCTGCGGCGTGTTGCCGTCCACCTTGTCGGTACCGAAGGTGTCTTGCGCCACCTTCATCGCGAAGTCGGTCTGCGCGTCCCAGTTGACGAGCGGCGGGTAGGCGCGGTGGAACTTGAGTTCGCCCGTGCCACCGTGCACCTGCGGCAGCAACTCGGCCATGCGGCGCATGTTGTTCTCGATCTCGTCGAGCACCTCGGTGCTGAAGGTGCGCACCGTGCCGCGGATCACCGCCTCGCCCGGCAGAACGTTGTAGGCATCACCCGCGTGGATCTGGGTCACGCTCACCACTGCGACGTCGATTGGGTTCTTGTGGCGCGAGATCAGCGTCTGCAGTGCGCCCACCATCTCGGCTGCGATGACGATGGTGTCAACTGCCTTGTGCGGCTGCGCAGCGTGCCCGCCGGTGCCGCGCACGATGATGTCGAAGCGGTTGCTCGACGCCATCGTCGGGCCCTTGCGGAAGGCGAAGTGGCCGACCTCGAAGCCCGGCATGTTGTGAATGCCGTAAATCTCTTCGCAGGGGAAGCGGTCGAACAGGCCGTCGTCCATCATCGCCTTGGCGCCGGCATTGCCGCCCTCTTCCGCCGGCTGGAAGATGAAGTTCACGGTGCCTTCGAAGTCGCGGTGCGTCGCGAGGTAGTGCGCCGCACCCAGCAGCATCGCGGTGTGGCCGTCGTGGCCGCAGCCGTGCATGCGGCCGGGGTTCTTGGACGCATGCAGGAAGCGGTTGTGCTCGGGCATGGGCAGCGCGTCCATGTCGGCACGCAGGCCGATGGCGCGCTCGCCCGCACCACGCGTGCCATGCAGCACGCCGACGACACCGGTTTGCCCGAGGCCGCGGTGCACCTCGATGCCCCACGAGGCGAGGCGCTCGGCCACCAGGTCAGAGGTGCGGGTCTCCTTGAAGGCGAGTTCGGGGTGCGCGTGGATGTCGCGGCGCAGCGCGGTGAACTCGGCGTGCTTGTCTTCGATGTCGGCGATCAGTGTCATTTGACTTGGCCCTTCACGTAGTCGGCAATTTCTCGAGAGACGGCCGTGAGCGCATCTTGCAAGGCCGTGAAGCCGGCACTGCGCTCGCGGGTGACTTCGTCCATGTAGAGGCCGCGGTGGATCTCGACCTGCAGGCTGTGGCGGCGCTCGGCCGGCCGGCCCAGGCGGGCGATCAGCGCCACGCCCTTGAACGGGTCGTTGATCGCCACGCTGAAGCCGCGCTTCTTCAAGGCTTCGGCCACCAGCGCGGTGAACTCGGGCGCTGCGGTCGTGCCGTCGCGATCGCCCAGCACGAAGTCGGCGAGCGGGTGGTCGCTCTGGATCTGCAGGCCTTCGTACGAGTCGGCCGGCATGGAATGCAGGTTGAGGTGCCACACCGCGCCGAAGCGCGCGTAGGCCGCTTCGATCTGCTCGCGCATGGCTGCGTGGTACGGCGCGTGGTAGGTCGCGATGCGGTTCTGGATCTCGGCCACCGGCAGCTGGCGCGCATAGATGGGCCACTTGCCGTTCTTGCGCACCTCACGCCAGATCAGGCCGATGCCCAGGCGCGTCTTCTCGCTGGGGCTGAGCGGCGTCGGCCACGGCTCGGCCAGCATGCCGGGGTCGATGTCTTCCACATCGCGGTTCGGGTCGATGTAAGCGCGCGGGAATTCGGCTGCCAGCAGCGTGGCACCGACCGAGGGCAGTGCCTGCCACAGCACGTGCACGTCGGTGTCTTCGCCACGGCGCAGCATGTCGAAGGACACGGCGTAGTTGAAGTCGTCGGGGTACATCACGCCGCTGTGAGGCGAGTCGCAGACCAGCGGCACCGGCTCGCCCTCGGGCAGGCGCAGCGTGAACGGCGGGAACGGCGTGGGGACGCTCGGGAGAACAGGCATGGATGTCGTCATGGTTGCAGATCGTTGAGGTGGCATGCGCTGGTGTGGCCGGGCTGCAGCGTGCGCAGCGGCGGCGTCTCGACCTTGCAGCGCGGCATCGCATGCGGGCAGCGCGGGTGGAAGGCACAGCCGGGCGGAGGCGCCAGCGGCGATGGGAGTTCACCCTTGATGGGCTGGTAGGCGCGGCGGGTGGTCTCGAGCGTCGGCAGCTCCGACAGCAACGCCTGCGTGTACGGGTGGTTCGGCGCGCTGAAGATGGTCTCGGTAGTCGCGACCTCGACGATGCGGCCGAGGTACATGATCACCACGCGGTCCGACACGTGCCCCACCACGCCGAGGTTGTGGCTGATGAAGAGGTAGGTGAGGTCGAACTCGCGGCGCAGCGCGAGGAACAGGTTGAGCACCTGCGCCTGGATCGACACGTCGAGCGCAGCCACCGCTTCGTCGCAGACGATGAGCCGCGGCTTCAATGCCAGTGCGCGCGCGATGCCGATGCGCTGCCGCTGCCCGCCCGAGAACTGGTGCGGGTAGCGCTGTGCGTACTCGGGGTCGAGCCCGACCTGGCGCATCAGCGCGCCCACGTACTCGGCCTTGTCCTTGGCCTTCACCAGGCCGTGCACCACCGGCGCCTCGCCAACGATGTCCATCACGCGCATGCGCGGGTTGAGCGAGGCCATCGGGTTCTGGAAGATCATCTGCACGCCCAGGCCCCAGGCGCCGCGCTCGGTCGCGTCCATGTCGGCCACCGGCTTGCCCAGGTAGCTGACGGTGCCTTCGGTCGGTGGCGTGATGCCGGCAATCACGCGCCCCAGCGTCGACTTTCCGCAACCGGATTCGCCGACCACGCCGATCACCTCGCCGGGCCGGATCTCCAGATCGACATCGGCCACGGCATGCACGACCGACGCGCGGTGGCCCGCGCCCATCAGGTTCGCGATGCGCCCTGCGAAGTCGATGCTCTGCACGAAGCGCTTCGAGATGCCGCGCAGCTGCAGCAACGGCGTGCCAGTCGTCGTCACGGGGGTGGGTTCGAGAAGAGTTTCCATGCGATGTCAGTCCGCCATCTCGGGGGTCAGCATGTTCCAGCAGCGCACCGTCTTGCCATGAACCGTGGGCTCGGGTTGCGGCACCGCGAGGCAGGCGTCGGTGGCGCGGCTGCAGCGCGGGCGGAAGGCGCAGCCCTGCGGCAGGTGCAGCAGTGAGGGCGTCATGCCAGGAATTTGCCGCAGCAGCGTGCCGTGGGTGGCGCGGGTCGGGATCGAATCGACCAGCCCGCGCGTGTAGGGGTGTGACGGCTGCGTGATCACGTCGGCCGTGGCACCGCTCTCGACGATGCGCCCGGCGTACATCACCGCGATGCGATCAGCCAGGCCGGAGACCACCGCCAGGTCGTGCGTGATCCAGATCATGGCGGTGCCGGTCTCGCGGCACAGCTTCTGCACCTCGTACAGGATCTGCGCCTGGATGGTCACGTCGAGCGCGGTCGTGGGCTCGTCCGCGATGATGAGCTTCGGGCCATTGAGCAGCGCGATGGCGATGGCCACGCGCTGGCGCATGCCGCCGGAGAGCTGGTGAGGGTAGGTCTGCAGCCGCTCTTCGGGCGACGGGATGCCGACCATCGCCAGCGCATCGCGTGCCCGGGCCAGCGCCGCCTTGGGGCTGACTTTTTCGTGCGCGTGGATGGCCTCGACCATCTGCGTGTCGACACGCAGCACCGGGTTGAGCGTCATCATCGGGTCCTGGAAGATCATCGCGATCTCCTTGCCGCGCAGCGTCTGCAGTCGCCGCTCAGATGCACCCACCAGCTCTTCGCCCAGGTAGCGAATGTGGCCGCCGACGATGCGGCCCGGTGCGTCGATCAGCCCGATCACCGAGAAACCGGTGATGCTCTTGCCTGAACCCGACTCGCCCACCAGGCCCAGGATCTCGCCCGCATGCACGCGCAGGTCGACACCGTCGACGGCCTTGACCACACCGCCGTGGGTGAAGAAGTGCGTCTGCAGGCCCTGCACGTCGAGCACAGGCTGCGCGTTGGACTGTTTAGGTTCCGTCGTCATGCTCAGTGGGCGTTGTGCGGGTTGAGGATGTCGCGCAGGTGGTCGCCCACCAGGTTGATGCCGACGATGGCCAGCGCCAGCGCGATGCCCGGGAAGAACGAGATCCAGTAGTTGCCCGAGAGCAAAAACTCGAAGCCGTTGGCGATCAGCATGCCGAGCGAGGGCTCGGTCACCGGCACACCGACGCCGAGGAAAGACAGCGTCGACTCCAGCGCGATGGCGTGGGCCAGATCGATGGTCGCGATCACGATCAGCGGCGGCAGGCAGTTGGGCAGCATGTGGCGCAGCAGCACGCGTGGCCAGCCGAGCGACATGCACTGCGCGGCTTCGATGTATTCCTTGGCACGCTCCACCAGCGCGGCACCGCGCGCGGCCCGCGCGAAGTAGGCCCACTGCACGATGATGAGCGCGAGGATCACCTTGTCGACGCCCTTGCCGAGGATGGCCAGCAGGATGAGCGCGACGAGGATGGCCGGGAACGAGAGTTGGATGTCGACGATGCGCATCAGCAGCGCGTCGACCCATCCACCGAAGTAGGCTGCCGCCAGGCCCACCACGCTGCCGATGGCGAGCGCCGCTGCCACCGAGACGCTGCCCACCATCAGGCTGGTGCGCAGGCCGTAGAAGATGGCCGACAGCATGTCGCGCGCCTGGCCGTCGGTGCCGAGCCAGTAGGTCATGGTGCCGGCAGCATCTTTGCTGCCGGGTGGCAGCTTGGAGTCGAAGATGTCGAGCTTGCCGATGTCGTACGGGTTCTGCGGCGAGATCCACGGCGCGAACACCGCCACGAACACGGCAAGCGCGAGCAGCACCAGGCCGAACACCGCCAGCTTGTTGGCGAGAAATTCGCGCCGGAAGCGCTGCCAGGGCGTCTCGGGCGGCGGCAGTGCCGCGACGGGGCCTTCGGCAACGATGGCCGGTATGACCTCGGGGACGTTGAGCGTCGTGTCGTTCATGCCTTGGCTCCCTGCAACCGCACGCGCGGGTCGAGCACCGAATAGAGAACGTCCACCGCGAGGTTGAGCATCACGAGGAAGAACACGATGAGGATCAGGTAGGCCACGACCACCGGGCGGTCGAGCGTGATGATGGAGTCGAGC
>Ga0307515_10012619_pt1 | contig 15879 bp, 19 predicted proteins | sample 17_EM_MG_FD_194513 | JGI IMG/M metagenome (GOLD analysis project Ga0307515, IMG submission 194513) | Populus trichocarpa ectomycorrhiza microbial communities from riparian zone in the Pacific Northwest, United States - 17_EM | ecosystem: Host-associated > Plants > Roots > Unclassified | place... | reverse complement strand
GTGGACAACAAGATTTCAACATAAACAATATATTATGAATTTCCTACAATTCTCTACACAAGGTTGAGCCCGTAGCGCGGACCGTCTATTTGGCTACTCCGTCTATTTGGCTACTCCCTGACAGTACCTTCCGTCTCTTTCTTTATAAAGGTCTGTGAAAGAACCGTGCGTTCGCCTTCTCTTCTTCCTGTGTTATCACGGATGTAGGAACATGAGTGAACATGGCCCTAAACTTCGGGACCATTTTTGAAGGGCGTACTACTCGCAGCAACACCATTTTTTTTCATGGAATCGCTGTGTATTCTCTCTACTATGAGCGCACATTGCGCAGATATATGGCCAGCTCTGGTCCCGGATGTGGTTACGACAATACCTGAATACGAAAATGGATGCAGCACAATCTACCTGAGAGGTATGGTTATAGCCAGGGACACCCGGAATACCTCTAAAGACCATACCCATAAAGCGATCTCTACAAACGAGGATACTATACCCATAATGAAGCACACCAACATGTGATACTTTGTCAGCTCCCATATTCTCCCTAATCCAAATCCTCTGAGTAGGGTGGCCTCTCCGTTGCCAGTCAAGAGAGACTGTTGCAGGGGTTCTCCGCGGAGGGCCTTCGCGGGCAAAGACTCCTTATCATGGATGACGGTTTCGCGTGCATAGCTGTTTAGGTTCGATAACTCCACGAATGAGAGTATTGATGAGGCTATTGCACCAAGGTTGAATAAGAGGCATGCATAGATGGACCAGCGGAGAGTCCTGTTCAGAGTCGAATCCGCAGGTATAAACGGTCCACTACCTGATATGTGCAGTAGTACAGCATGTACTATGGCACATATAGATGACTAAGAAAGGCTCAGCGCGCACCCCTGCCTTGTGCCTTACACACATACCACGACACCTGTCATAACGATCACTTTCTTCCGGCGCTGAGCGACGTCTTGTACCACAGAAGGTAACTCATCTAAAGGGATCTCAGCAATGATCGGACAGACATTAAGAACCCTACAATTGATTAGAGTTTTGGACAAGGAGTCGCGGTGAAAATCATGGGGCTCCAAGGCAGAAGTACGAATAGCTTCGAGCATGGCGGTTATGTACTCCCTCAGAGGCTTTCCAGGGTTTAAGAATGGCGGAACACGTGTTATCCACATTGCGAGCTTGCATTCAATCTATGAGAGATTGGCTGCGAACCCCAGTCGGGGGCACTGGGCGACTGGGAATGATGGGAATGAGGTCTCCATGCGGCCAGTACCAAAGGATGGCCAACTACGCCAGCCAGATATGTCATTTAGTCCGTCGCATTGCCAAATCCCAGCCTCGATAAGCGATGGCTCTGCACTCGGATCGCTGTTTTTGGAAAATGAATGGACACTGTTGATTTGACCATTAGCAACTGAAGGGACGTGGTACCAGCCTCTCACTTCGAGGAGCATAGCTTTCGTCCCAGTGCTACTAATGAGAGTTGGTTGTGACAACTTCCAACACAGCCCGACGAGCTGAGTTACATCACAGTATTGACCCGCGCTTCGTGGGACCTGCACGGTCGACTCATGGTCGACTCACTTGGCATTGCGTCCGCCTCTCCCGGGAAAACCCGTCCGTCGGACCTGATCAGGCCCAAGACTCTGATCGGGGGTCGGCGCATCTGATCAGACAAGCGGTCACACTGATCAAAATGCCGAGTTCTGGGCGCTCATTTTGGCTCGATCAGAGAGGGACTTGGCCTGACCCTTGAACCCTTGAACCAATTGACCCTACCTCCGGTAGGCGATATGACAGCTCCGTGACATGTGGAAGTCGCCGGTAAGTCATGAGTCACCGCATTGGCCAGGTGATAGCTGCCTGATTACCTGTCACATGACAGATATTGAGCGTTGCTGAAAATATGGCGTGCGCGTGATGGGCGGGGGACCCGACGTTACCACCGTATGCAGGGCTATACGGTACGCGTCGGCCTCATAGGGTAAACCCGGGGTTGGTACGCGTTGGCGCGATAGGGGGTTGCAATTTTCTCGAATTCCGCCTACGTATTCACTGTAATGGAGCTAGCGTGAATATAGTAAAAGATCTGTTATTTGTTTGAGTACCTTTGGTACAAGCGAGCGGGTACATGTTTACAGTTCAAACTCCGTTTCTCTTGTTGACTCCCCATGCACGCAGCATTACACCGCTGCCACGCTTGTAAATCAGTGCAGGCTGTACAATCTGCGTCGGCGGACTGCTGGCACGACTCGTTGAGGGTGGGCGTTGGCAGGCCGTCCTCATTGAAAACGACATCTCTGGACTCGACAACAACCTCCTTGCGTGCGTCACACACCCTGTAACTGCCTCCCTCATACTTGTAGCCGACGAAGAAACACATCCTCGACCGGGCATCAAGCTTCCTCAATTTCTCCAGCCGCTGGACGACAGCGTATGGCGCCCCAAACGCGCGCAAGTGCACCGTAGCGAACCTCAAACGGGGTACGTCCATCCAACGCCCTTGTGGGCGTCCTGTTGTGTACGTAGGTCGCTGTGTTGAACGCCTCCGCCCACAGAGAATCCGGGAGACCTGAGTCGTATAGCATAGTGCGCGCCGCGTTGGTGAGTACTCCGATGGTACGCTCAGCCACCCCATTCGACGCAGGGTGGTACGGAACGGTGGTATGCAACTTAAGACCGTCCTGCTCGTGGCTATCGCGCACCTCTCCCATCGACAACTCGCGCGCGTTGTTGGCCATCACCGCGCGTAACCTGGACTCATTCTCATTCTTTGCTGCTGCCCGGAACGACTTGAGCCGCAGCGGCCTCGTGTAAATTGCACGAGTGTAGTCGTCCACGACGGCATATGTGTATTCCCGCCCGCCCGCCAACCGAATTCGTAGGCATAGGGCCGACTATGTCGATATGCACCTTCTCGAGGTATTCGCTCGTGCCCCTGTGGCCCTCCTTGTGAGGTAGGTGGACCGCCTTTGCTGCAACGCATGCAGCACACGCATCAAGACTCGGCGCCACCGCAGGTACGCCCGTAATGACCATCCCACTCGCACCACTCTGTGCTAATGCCAACACCGTCTTGAATGCCAGGTGACCCAGTCGTCAATGCAAGGTCAACACCGTCCCCCTCTGCCATCGGCTCCCTTCGCCGTGGCCACTGATGCAACCGCTCCAAGACGCTCGATCAGCTCCCTGCGAGTAGGTTCCGCTACACCCCTTGCCCATGAAGCTAATGCGACCATTACGTCGAGTATCAACGAGTAGACGTCGTTTATCATCTCCATCGGCAAACTTGTCCCCGTCCCGATTTCGCAGCTCCATCCTGCCATCCCATATGCGGATTTCCCACCCTTGTCGCTGGAGCTTCCCAAGCGATATGAGTCGTGCATGAACGTCAGGTGCGAAGTATACGTCTCACAGAACCGCCTCGCTCTCCAGACCATTGGACCGAAGAACGCAAACCCTTAGTCAAAACGTCACTGGGTATGCGTCTGTTGGAAGTAGAATTGACTTTAGGTGCTGGAATTTTCAAATTGAACTCGAATTTCTACAATCTTTATCTAACGATACGACTACAAAGTCACTAGGAATCAACTCTAGACGTTTTATTTTTATTTTTATATTTATATTTATACATTTTATTTAAAGATGCGACTACAAGGCCCCTAAAACTGCAAGGCCATGGGTTCGTTATCTGACATATGAGCTGACAGCTGTGACCTGACGGCGCGTCATGACGAAGTTGAGAGGCCGTCAGCTTCCATAACTTGCGATTTTCCCTCAGATTCTCTAGACGACGTAAGTTACACAATGAATTATATATTTTTATTCAGACTATCCTATAATGCATACAAAAATTATCGCCACCCGAGGAGCCCCAGATTCGAGTGCCCGAAGTGCGACCATGATATGAGTCCACCGTGGACGCAGAACCCACGAGGCGCGGATCAACGACTCAAGGACAGTCCGGCTGCTGTGATATAACTCAGCTCGTTGGAAGTCGCCACAACCAACTCTCATTATATTAGTGGCAAGGGGACGGAGAGGCTGGTATCACGTCCCTTCAATGCTAATGGTCAAATCAACATTGTCAATTCATTTTCCAAAAACAGCGATCCGAGTGCACAGCCACGCTTATTTGAGGCTGAATGGGACTTGGTAATGGGACGGGGACGGAGTAAATGACATACCCGGCTGGCGTTGTCGGCCATCCTTTAGTACTGCTCACCGCATGGAGACCTCATTCCCAGTCGCCCAGTGCCCTCGACTCGGGTTCGCAGCAGGGTTTACGCACGCCAATCTCTCATAGATTTCATGCAAGCTCGCAATGTGGATAGCATGTGTTCCACCATTCTTAAACAAACGCTAGTAACCCCCAGGAGTTCACAAAAATGTGCGACGCGACACGGTTGAAGCGCCGTGATTTTCACCGCGGACGGGACGCCTTGTCCAAGACTTTAATCAATTGTAGGGGTCTTAACGTCCATCCGATCATTGCTGAGTTCCCTTTAGATGAGCTACCTTCTGTGGTACGAGACGTCGCTCAGGGTTGGAAGGAAACCATCGTCATGACAGGTGTCGTCGTATGTGTGTAAAACACAAGGCAGGGGTGCGCGCTGAGCCTTTCGCAGTCATCTATATGCGCCGTAGTACATGCTGTACTACTGCACTTATCGGCTAGTCCATCGTTTACACCTGCGGATTCGACTCTGAACAGGACTCTCCACTGGTTCATCTATGCAAGCCTCTTGTTCAACCTTGGTGCAACAGCCTCATCAATATTCTCAATTGTGGTGTTATCAGACCTAAACAGCTATGCACGCCAGACCGCTATCCAGGATCCAGAGTCTTTGCCCGCGAAGGCCCTCCGCGGAGAACATCTGCAACTATCTCTCTTCACTGGTAATGGAGAGGCCAACCTACTCAGGGGTTTTGGATTAGGGCGAGGATGGGAGCTGACAAGGAGTCACATGTTGGTGTGCTTCATTATGGGTATGGTATCCTCGTTTGTCGAGATTGCCCTATGGGTATGGTCTCTGGATGTATTCCAGGTGTCCCTGGCTATAATGATACCTCTTGGGTTGATTGTTCTGCCGCCATTTTTCGTATTCATGTATCTATTTGTCGGTAAATAGGACGAAGCCCAGCGCTCCAGGATCTAGGGAGCGTGGGTTTGCTGCTATCGTTCCTCGTGAGGTATAGTAGGTGAATCACCATTTACCATCTTTATGTTCGCTTCGTGATCCTCATCTTAAACTGGCCCGACCTCGCTAGTAAGAACAAAACGAAACGGACATACTAGATCGCAGAGCTCGCATAATATAATGTATCCTAAGTATGATGGGAGTCTTTTGGGGTTACTTGCGTGGACGGCATCGCAGTTTTCGTGGGAAACTTTGGACTGGACTTAGAATGGTAATCTCCGTATATATGTATATATATATATCAAGGTCTATATAAAAGGCTGAACGATACCTGAAGGGTTGTTGGAAGTGGGCGCGGAGCGGTCGAAACCAAGATTGTTCTCATCTCGTTTTCGCCCTCGGTCCAGCCACCGACTGTACTGCTGTTTGCGCAACGTCACGACCTGCTTTACTCCCACTCCGGCTTCTCTGATCTTCCTTCTTTCCCTTCTCCCAATCCCATCACTTCTCCTACCCCAGTTGTCGATTCAACCTTTGCCGCCATTGCCAATTCTCACCCGCTAGCATCTTCCATGACCCATCAAGACGCCGAGATCTCGGCATTGAATTAGAGTTTATCTGTAGCCTACATTTGTAATTTGCGTCGATCCATTTCTACCTATGATATGGGAGCAACTAAGAAGAATTCCGGTCAGGCCCAACCGTTCTGATCAGACTTACTCTGACTCTGATCAAGTCAGATATTAGACGCCAACGTCCTGACTGAACAGTCTGATCAGACTCGTTCAGCCTGAACTTCCCAGAAGGGGAACCTGTGATCGACCTGTGTCACGTCGTCAACACAAAGGGCCATACGTCATTCCTGAGGGGCTTCGAGTGTGTGGGCCCTGTCAGCGCCACAAGGGGCCATGTCGGGTCCACAGGGTTGTAGTCAACTGGCCGAGGGGCCAAGCGGCAGGCCGGAAGCGTAGGGCGTGGGAGCAGGGACAGTCAAGGGCAGACAGGAAGTCCAGTTATCGGTCGACTAGTGGGGCGTTGTTGGATGTCATCACAACCGATTATGGTCAGTGGCACGGGGACGAAAGCGACCCTGCGATGGGCCCTCAAAAAGAAGCAGTCAAAAGAGAAAAGAGAGACTGGCATTATGTCCCTTCGATGCCGGTGGGTATATCGACGTCCATTCCTTGTCCAAAAACAGCGATCCGGTATAGAGTCATCGCTTAACCGCTTAGCCTCGCCTGAGACTTGGAAAAGGACGGAATCTATGCCCTGATGGCCTGAAGCAAATAATACACCTGGCGTAGTCGGCTATCTTGTAGTGCTGCTCGCCGGATAAATCGCCTCATTCCGAGACGACCAGCGCGTGGACTTGGGATAGCAACAGGGTATGTGCTATGAGTGACCCAACCTCTAATTATGGTGTATTAGGGTCACTTTCTTTCAACTATCCAACTCCCACGTCGGTGAGTTTCCAGCGACGGCGCTGGGGAGGTACGCACCTTCCGCTGCCTTTCATATCGGTATATTTGGATGTAGTGCCCACACTATACCGAGATTACGCGTAGAAACGCGTACTTTTCGAGCATTTCTAAGGGTTAGATGAAACGGAGTTCAGGACTCGGAGTACGGTTACTGGCTCACCTTCTGCCCATATGAACTACCCTCACGTGCTTCGGAAGACCTTTAGCAAGTCCCAGATTGATCATGCCATTCCCAAGTCATTCTAAATTTGGAACTCCGCTTCGGAGCGACTTGAACTGCACTACAAAATAGGGTGCTGCTTGATTCCGAAAATCTGGAAACGCTACACGAGCAGATCGTCAAAGTCCTCCAGTGTGCCCAGAACGAGTCTTCCTTGCACAAGAGACGCGTCAAGCTACTCTGCAAACTCCATGCACAAGCCGCAACGCTCGTCGAAAAGGGAAAACAACCAGGACAGGTCAAGCGAGTCGGCGAGAAGAAATTCAATGAGGCATTTTGGAAAACTATCGCGAATGTTTTACCAGTTCGTAAGGGGGTGGTGGAAGCTGATAGAGCGGTTCGCTTGGTAGGCGCATTTGTCCAGCAGCTTACAAGAGAAAGCGGTATGTGACCTCTCAATGCGTGTTCTATGGGGCTAACGGGTCAATAGACGACAATGAAGATGACGACGATACGCCAGTGGACCGGTTTATTGAGGCGCTCGTTCGCAGACTCATCCCTGGCTGTTCAGCGAAAGACTAGGCGATCCGGTACCGCACAATGCAACTCTTGGTAGAGCTTATCAACTCCGTCCAAAGTCTTCCAGAGGAAGTCTACAGGACATTACATTCTACCCTCATCAACTCAGCAGCAGTGCGCGTCCAAGTTATCATCGTATTTGGAAAGCTCGCACATGGTGAAGACCTTCCGGCAAGAGAGGGAGGCGTACAATCACTAGCAGAGATCCTGTGGAATTTGATGCAGTTCGACCCATCCCCCGAAGTGCGCTGCGCCGCTCTGCCACGCGTGCACACGCAACTCGACGAGCAAACCCGCCCCCTCCTCTAACGCGCCAAAGACCCGGATGTGAACGTCCGCCGTACCGTCTTCCGCGTTCTCCAAACCACTCCTGTACCTGCTCGTTCACTTTCGCTCGAACAGCGCAGCCTAGTTGTTCGATGCGGTTTGGGAGATCGAACACCAGTCGTGAAAGCCGAAGCTCGCAAGTTGCTTGCAAGTTGGGTGGATGACACAAAAGATTAGAGGGGTTCATCTCGTGCCCTCCGGTACGATCGCGGAGGACGCTTTAGGGCTGTCTTTGCAGAGTGTCCAGAGTTGCTCAACGATATAGACCTAAGCAATGGTGAGAAATGTTCAAGCTTTCGACGAACTGACTCGGCGTTGTAGAGTCTTTTTGGGAAGGAATGGCCGCCGAAAATCACTGCTCGTACGTATCTTCGCGTTGCTCTCCACCGGCTCTCGTGACCTCTCGGACCGCCTCCCTGTTCTCACTCTTCTCACCTTCAGGATCCAGCTTCTCTTCAACACTTGCCTCGACTGGGTCCAGGAACGCGCAAGTGGTCTCCCACAAGTTCCGGGGGTAGAGAATGATGAAGACGATGAAGATAAATGGGAGGAACAAACCATGGATGGGGCGTTTGTCCTGAGTGAGGTTGGAGCATATTTGGACTTTTCGGATGAGATGGGTCGGAAGGCCATTGTCAAGCTCGTTCGTGAGTACCGCTTTCAGGTGCATCTTTTCGAGGAGAGCGGTCACTAATAGGAGGTTTGTGCAGGAGAGATACTGGCGCACCCAATTTTACCGGAAGTACTTGTCTCACCCTGCCTCGACCTCCCACAAAAGTCATCGCAGGACGACGCGGGGTTTATCGCCACTACGCTTGGAGTGATCCAGGCCATCTCCAAATCGTCTGATCTTGGGACCAGTGCGGAAACTAGCAGTGAGGGGTTACAGGCTATGTTCATGCGCTTGGTTGTGTGTAACGGATTGCTTGAACGAGTTCAATGGGTACGTCTTCATTATTTGTGTTTGACTATAGTACGGGGAGCATATACTGATGAGTTTATTGGATGGCCGAGATCTGAACTCGATACCCTACGCCGAATACAAGGCTTGATGGTCAAGCCCGTCCTGAAGGTCTCAGTACCACAAGTATGCGAAACGGCTTTGATATGCTTAGGCCTTCTGGCTTTGGAGAGTGAGGTACGTTTCCCTCTCATCCTGCTGCGGGCTACGTAAACCCATCTCAGTCTCGCCCGGAAAGCAGTTATTCTATGCATCGAAGGTATGAAGAACACCGTGCATTCCGTCGGCCCGTGCCAGAAGGACCGAACGCTGTGCGTTGCATTTATCACTGTTACTCACTGCTGATCTGTGGTGTGGTCGTGACTATTGAGGGTATAACACAGCCTTGGATGAGATCACCGCTCATAACCGCAGTGATACTCGAACAACTGGATAGTCAGGACGAAAAGACACAGACCACCGCTGTACCAGGGGCATGTAAAATGCTCCTGTTGCACATAATCGACAGTGCTGATGTGAGCGGGTCGCTTTCGTTTGCCTTTGGGAGAAAAATCAAACTGAACTTGGATTCACAGTTGCTTGCGGCGCTTACTCTGCTGTTCTTCGCACCTGATACCTTGTCGAATGTGGCCCTCCGACAATTCCTGTCAACGTTCTTCCATCGTTCACCATTTCGACATCAGCAAACTTGTCCCTGTCCCGATTTCGCAGCTCCATTCCGCCATGCCATATGCGGGTTTCCCACTCTTGTCGCTGAAGCTTCCCCAAGTGATATGAGCCGTGCATGAACGTCAGGTGCGTGGTATACGTCTCACAGAACCGCCTCGCCCTCCAGATCATTGGACCAAAGAACGCAACCCCCTAGTCAAAACGTCACTGGGTATGCGTCTGTTGGAGAGTAGAATTGACTTTAGATCCTAGACTTTTTAATTTGAACGCGAATTTTTACGTTTTTATCTAACGATACGACTACAAAGCCACTAAGAATCAACTTTAGATGCCTTTTATATATATACATTTTATTCAACGATGCGACTACAATGCGTTCGTTATCTGGCTGTCACTGGCTGTCTGAGCTGTCAATAGCTTCAAGTAGATTCTAGAATCCTCCGGCCCCTTCCAGCCTCTTGTTTCGCTTTCACCCTTAGTCCAACGGGGGGAGGACACCAAAAATCACCTATCTATAGCTATTCCACTTTGCAACCAGCCACTCCTTGTCCGTCCATCTGTGTATTCACGGCTGGCACAAATGCACAGATGCACAGATTGCACAGGTTGCACAAACACACAGACGCAGGCACAAGACATCTACGCACCCACGCATTCACGCATGCATGTACGCCGTACGTACGTGCGCGCGCGGATAGCCGTGAGTGAGTCGACCATGAGTCGACCGTGGACGCAGAACCCACGAAGCGCGGATCACCCCATATCCTATTACTCAATGACTCAACGACAGTCCGGCTGCTGTGATGTAACCCGGCTCGTGGGGCTGTGTGTTGGAAGTCGTCACAACTAGCTCTCATCAGTGGCACGGGACGAAGGCTATGCTCCTCGAAATGAGAAAGGAGAGACTGATATCACGTCCCTTTAGTGCTAATAATCTTATCAACACCGTCCATTCATTTTCCAAAAACAGCGATCCCAGTGCGGAGCCGTCGCTTGTTCGAGGCCGGGACCTGGAAAAAGGACAGAATTTATGCCCCAATGGCCGAAGTAAATGACATATCTGGCTGGCGTAATCGGTCATCCTTTAGTACCTCTCGCCGCATGAAGACCGCATTCCCGACTGATGCGTGGACTCGGGTTTGCAGCAGGGTTTGCGCTTTCAGAGGCCCATCCTCTAATTAGTTTAATGCAAAGTCTAACTTGCAGTGTGGATAACACGTGTTCCACCATTCTTAACCGTTGAACTAGCAAGTCCCAGGAGTTCACAACCATGTCCGACGCTCCCCGCGCCAGAAGTAGCGACGCAACCCGTTATCCTGACTCGGAGCTCCGTGATTTTCACCCCAACGCCGTCTCCAAAACCTTAATCAATTGTAGGGGTCGTAACGTCTGTCCGATCATTGCTGAGATCCCTTTAGATGAGCTACCCTCTGTGGTACGAGACGCCGCTCAGGGTTGGAAGGAAACCATCGTCATGACAGGTGTCGTGGTACGTGTGTAAAACACAAGGCAGAGGTGCCCGCTGAACCATTCTTAGTCATCTATTTGCGCCGTAGTACACGCCGTACTACTGCACTTATCAGCTAGTGCGCCATTTACACCTGCGGATTCGACTCTGACCAGGACTCTCCACTGGTTCATCTATGCAAGCCTCTTATTCAACCTTGGTGCCACAGCCTCATCAGTGCTCTCAGTTGTGATGTTATCGGGCCTCAACACCTATACACGCCAGACCGCTATCCAGGATCCGGAGTCTTTGCCCGCGAAGGCCCTCCGCGGAGAACATCTGCAACAGTCTCTTTTCACTGGTAATGGAGAGGCCACCCTACTCAGGGGTTTTGGATTAGGGAGGATATGGGAGCTGACAAGGAGTCACATGTCTGCATGCTTCATTATGGGTATGGTATCCTCGTTTGTAGAGATTGCCCTATGGATATGGAGTTTAGATGTATTCCAAGTGTCCCTGGCTATAATCATACTTCTCGGGTTGATTGTGCTGCCGCCATTTTTCGTATTCATGTATCGATTTGTCGGTAGATGGCACGAAGTGTAGTCGATCCTGGTTTCGCTGTGTGTGTTACGGCTTGTTCTTGTTTGGCCATCAATACTTTATCCCCGAACACCTCTACTGTCTATTCGCATCTTGTACCTTCCGTCTCTTTCATTATAAATGACTTCGAAGGAACCGTGCGTTCGACTAAGAGCATCGAGGGCAACTCGACTATATTTTACACGAAGCCCAGCCCACTAATATCCAGGCAATCGTGGATCTACTGCTATCGTTCCTCATGGGGCAAGCGAATCACCTAATTTAATCATTTGCCATCTTTTTGTTCGCTTCGTGATTCTCATCGTAAACTGGTCCGACCGGTCGTTGATAGAACACAAATTTCGTAGCCGCCTTAACGGGAAAATTGAGCAAATGATGCATTAGTGTGAGGATGTCTCCACAAATACCATAAGAAGTGAATAGACACCCGTTCAGGTGCACCATGTGCTTCCTTCGAGAAAAGCGGTCGCGTTGGTGGTCCTCGACAACTTTCATCATAAAGTGGATACACTAGACCCACGGTGCCCTAAACGACCTTCGTAACTTTCCTGAGAGTCATGTCAGGTGAATGGTTCGTGTGTGACAATTATCATACAACATCAAGTAACGTAGTTGTGATATGTTTGCAGGTGGAAAGGCGTCACCAATCCTCTTTCTCGCTTCTTCATCGTCGTACCTATTCATGTCATCGACCGGGAAGATGATCCAGAGGGTCTCGAGGATTTTTAATCGCCGATGATGAATATCACATTGGCAGCCATGCCCTCGGACTGTGGGCACCGTCAGTCAGGGCCTACAGTAATTGTGTTCTATGAAACGGTCAAAGACGTAAGCTAGGAGCGGCATTCAGGACTACCACGGCACGTTGCGTCCAACTGGGGCGTATCATTGATGAGCAAGGATCTCGGCGTCAATGATGTGGGTCTTGTCCCACAGCACTCTCAGCACAAGCCTCAGGTTCCCAAGTTCGCCTACGTACGCCGTAATGTTGGATATCGGGAGTTTTCGGTGAGGGTCTGTACGACCGCCGCGAGTAACCAAACGGCTATGCTATACCGAATAGGCTGTGTTCGCTATATCTGATTGTTATTTTCGATTGTTGGAGGCGAAGTGGCGCAACCTCCTCGTGCTACGTACACTGCTCCATTCTCACCTATTGATGTGTATAAGGTCGATTCCTAGTTACGAATACTAGGAAATTTATAGGCAAATATCCCTTTTCCCGCTCATATTTGAGGACGTAATGACACCGATCAGTCGCTCCTCGGTTAGAATCGCGGTCACCCTATTCCCGTCAACTTTGGGACGGGTTACGGTCTAGTCAGGAATAGGCCTCGCGCAAGTGGGGTTGAGTAAGGAGGGAGTGCCTTATACCAGGGCCAGCCCCTCCCCAAGCGGTGGGTAATTTCGAGATGTGACTCTCGTGACCGGCCGGTACAACCATGGACACCATAATAGTGGTGTCCAGCCGCCCTTTCCAATGCGCGGGGTCCGCCGATGAAACCTCAACTTCCGGTAAATCTGGACAGCGACCCTGTTAACCCCTCCAGGTTACAAATGATTTTGGTGAATAGATTGAAGAGATTATGTTACCAGACAATTGTGCCTTTCTGTATTTCCTGTTCAAACGGCGCACCGTCTTTTAGTTTACTTCGTAAATAGGTACAACGCATTGCACCCACCTTGAGCCAAGCAAAGCTTGCCGCGCGGTCCACGATGTTGCCTCTAGAAATAACCGGGACCTGCGCGGTGACATGCGAGCCCTCGGCTTTCGGACAGTTGGTGATGTCTTTAACGTGGACCTCTCCGAACAGCAACTGGACTGCTTGCGGCCCGTGCTGCGCCGACTTAAAGCGGGCCTCGCCGCCACGGCCTGGTCCCCGGACCGCCTGCACTGCGCGTTCGTCCCGAACGGGAGCGTGAAGGTATGGCCGACGATGACGAACACCCTGGGCTGCATCCGCATCTTCACCCACAATTCACTACTAACCACAGTCAAGCAAACCAGAGCAGCCGCGGAGGCTCTGTCTCACATGGAGATCCATGACGATAAGGATGCGTTCCTGGCCAACTACGGCGGGCAGTTGTCTGCCAAGCCGTATGTGAGATCTGGCGCCCCCGGCGTGAGAGATGGTTCCGACATTATCCTTGCGCGGGATATACATATTTGGACGGATGGTTCTGCGATAAATAACGGCCTGGAGTCCTGTTCGGCGGGAGCGGCCTGGACGTCGGATCTAACTCTTCATGATGAGGTTTCTCTGTGCGGCGCGCAACTATCCAACAACGTGGCGGAGGTTGCTGCAGTGGTTCTGTGCCTGCTATCCTGGAGGGATGCACACATAGTGGTTCACACGGACTCTTCCTTCGTCCTCGGCCTAGTGCAGGGGGGCCTCCTCGCCATGGAGCGGGACGGGTGGGGGGATGCCCCCAGGCACTTCAGCAAGGAGGTGCCCACGGGCCTCCTGAAGTCCCTGCTCTACTTGCTCAGAGATAGGTCGGGGCGCCTAGCCTTCTTGAAGACTAAGGCGCATGCAGATGATGAGAATAACAACCTCGCGGATTTTTTGGCTAACGAAGGCAGACTCAATGGGCGTCCCATGGATGTTGGTCGTCTCCGGGTTCCCCCTGGGTGGGTGGATGACCCGCCAGTTCTATGTCATCAGCCTCTGGACTACCTCACCAAACTGGTGGTCCGACACCGAGTCCCGGCCCCGTCCGGCACCCTTCAGTTCACTAGATTTTCTGACAGGTGGACAGTGACTATGTATAACCACTTTGGCATCATTCTGGATCCTGGGCATTACATAGCCAACGTCTGGAAGATTAACGTCCCTCAGAAGCTTCGGGAGACTTTGTGGAAGGAGATGAATGATACGCTGGTCCTAGGCCATAGGTACCACGGGAAATCCGATCTGGGTAGATGGTGCAAGTGCGGGACCATCCTGTCTCTGGACCACATTCTAGTGGGGTGCACCCGCTATAAGCTGGGTGACCTACAGGCTGTCCTTCTAGAGTGTTTGCGGAAGGTTTCCCCCAAGCTCCCCACTCGTTCGCTAAACCCAGACGAATGGGGACGTTCTCCTTGGTATCCCTTGTTAGCCCTGCGCCGGGTTGAGCAGGACTCGTTTCGCCCCTCTCGGGCCCTCCAACGTCCCAATGAGGCCTTCTCTCTCTCTCGCCCTGTGAGGGAATGGCTTATAGGTACCTACTTCTGGCACCTTTGGAAATGGAGGATGAAGGAGATTCATGATGCCTCCTTCACCTTTATTCCCGATAGGTTTGTGGACGCCCTTGCGGCGGCCTTGGGCGACGCGCCCCCCGTCTCGGGGAGAAAGATGCTGGCCCCGGGCTCCCCTCCGTCTGGCGTTCCCCCTCGGACGCCCCCGGCTCCAGGGGGAAACGCGACGGCGCAGGGCGTGCCTCCACCACGCGCGCCCGGGGCTCCGTGCCGGCGGGAGTCTATTTTACGGGCCCTACTTTCCGGCTCGAACACAAAACCCTGCCTCTCGGAAAGGCGGGCCGCCATGTTGGAGGCCTTGACTGATGGCGCGTATTCTTGAGTACGTGCTTCGAAGGAGCTTCCTCTATGGGGATGGCGTGCGTTTGCGCTTCCCTGGTGGGTGCTGGATGCCCCCCCCCAACGGTCCCTTGAACCCTTCTGGCGCCCTCTGGAAGTGGGGTACCGGCCCACAGAAGCTTGCTCGTGGGTTGGTCTTGGAGCTCCCATTGCAAGGCACTGGATAGCGGGCCCCTGATTCTGCTCGTCTGAGTTGTTGGCGGGGCCCCAGGGGGGACTTGAAACCCTTTATGGGCGGTCTGGTACGGCATGCCCTGCCAGCCGCGGGCAGGGGCCAACATTGCCTATGTCGGACAGGAGGCCCCCTGCAGGTTTAGTGGGTATTCCCCGGTCCTCTGACCGGTGGCGACCCCCACACTCCCGGCCTCTGAAGCTCTGTGGTCCGGTCCTACGGGGCGCGGAATCGTTGCTGTATTGGTGTCTCCAACAGACAACGGGGTCTTAAACCAGATTCCTGCAGGTGATGGTAGGGAGAGTTCTAGAGAACAGGTCGTGCCGGATGATGGGGCGCCGATCCATAGAAGCTTGCTCATGGGTCGGTCGCAGAGCGACCTCCCTGACCCACGAAAAAAAAAAAAAGCAAAGCTTGCCGCGATGGGCCGTAAAATCACAGATTGTTCAAAAAGATCTGAAACCATTATGTAAAATTATATAATGATATCTACATTAAGATAGAATGTTCTGGAGCATACCCGCTGCGCACGCTCTCCCTGAACTGGACAATGCGCTACCGAAAAATTAGTCAGGACCTGAAGGAATGCGCAATATTCCTTCTTGACCACCTTGAGATATGACATGATATCTGTGAAGCCTTAGGTGTGCCATTGGCTTCTCTGAGGTGATGGCGCTGGGACCATAATCCGGGCTAGCGAAACCGAAAGCTATTAAATGAAGAGAGGATCAATCAAATTCTTCATCTATACTATATACCGCCGTCATC
>Ga0307515_10012618_pt1 | contig 15880 bp, 14 predicted proteins | sample 17_EM_MG_FD_194513 | JGI IMG/M metagenome (GOLD analysis project Ga0307515, IMG submission 194513) | Populus trichocarpa ectomycorrhiza microbial communities from riparian zone in the Pacific Northwest, United States - 17_EM | ecosystem: Host-associated > Plants > Roots > Unclassified | place... | reverse complement strand
GTGCCCTAGGGGGGTTCCTATTTTTTATATATACACAGACAGAGACCGGGGAGGAGAGGTAGAGAAAGCATACCTACCGGCCGTTTAGTGAGCGGATAAGTGACCTTACCGCATAGGGTAAATACATGGGCGCACGGCTGGCCCAATAGGCCAATAGTACGCGTGCATCAGCGACTCGATCAGTAGGGGTAAAGACATTCGAAGATGTCCACGGCTTGGCTGCAGGCTCGGCCGTGGACATCCGCGAATGTCGACGGGGGTTGTATGTGTCACGTGCGGCTCAGCGACTAAGCGGGCGCTCAGCCGAGCCGTGAACACCAACAAATTGACTTTTCTCCTTACTTCCCTTGCACAGAACTCCATATTACCAGAGCCATGCCTCGCTAGCCGTGTGCTCTAGATGCACAAGATCGTCTACAAGTAGCTCTAATAACCTAGCGAACAGCAAGTTTCTATAAAAGCGCTGAACCTTATGCAAAAGCCCGTGACGTTACGGAGGTCCCTAACAGTTTTACACTAACGTACGCGCAAGCACGGGTGCGTATTTTACAGCCTACGTAACGTATCCTAGAGTCTACCCAGCGTATATTAAGGCATGAAAACAATTAATCGCGGATAAGCTCCAAAAGCGGGCGGAAGAGTCCTCCGCAGTTACCGCTGCAGCTACAGCTACAGCTTTTATTATGCAACTTTAGGAGACCGCTAAGAAGGTAGTAGAAGAAGCTGCTTTACCAAAGGACTTGCAGGAAGGATAATGCGATGATTTGTAATGGCTTTTACTAATTATTTACCAGCAAATCAGCATTTTGGCAAATTTTGATTTTCAAATCGGTCATAACTAGGGTCACCTTCATAACCCCATCACATACGTTATATCCCTCCGGCTGGTGTATTTCGTCCTACTGTTATCGATAAGAGATGGTCAATAGATTCGGTAGGATCAAAGCTCCGTGATTCTGTTGTTCGCGCACGGTCCACATATCGTAGAACGTCACCAGCCGAAGGGATAAACTCAGCGTGTTTAGAAGCTTAGCGTTGTCAGAAAAGTTCTGACCACGTTGAACTTTCTGACCACGCCGAGCTGTAAGCCCCGTTTTCTGCAAACAATCAATCAAGCAAGCCCGCGCAGATAAGGAAGCGCCTTGCACGCGTTTGCGTACCAGAACTTGATCCGTGCGGGATTGATTTATTGATTGTCACAATCAAGTCCGCTGAGCCCATTTTTCTGCAGCCGAGAGCACATCGATAATATCCAGAAACGGATGAGTATGAAAGCCTCGTAAAAAGCACCAAAAGTTGATTTTGAGCCACAAGTATGCCTGCCGCAGGCTTCATTGCTTGAAGAGACGCCAGACGTTTCCTCTCAGGTCTCTTCCACTTCACCGACATCTGAGGGAACAATGACGGGATTATGGTCGCTCTCTGTCCACTTGCTTGGGCACTCTTTTCATGATCAGTATGCAGTTGCCAGGATCTCGCTTGACATAGTCTTCCTTTGTGTTATCATCTATGCCCGTACTTGGCAGCCCACGGCTCACAAATTCAAGAAGTCCTTCGATAGCATAAGATACGGAACCGATGTTCTCCTCTCGTAGGTCTAAATTTAGTGGTGAAAGCCGTAAGCACATCCACTGATCAATCTGCAGCTGGTATGGATTGTCGATCATCGATCTATTTCTCCACGAGGGACACATCGAAGCACCCTACGGCTATCTGCTATTCGACTGGTTTCTAGCCCTCTTCAAGTTTGCGGCCGACGTCTCGATCCTTGCAGGAGCCCACTGGGTCATATCGCGTCAACTGTTTGGCCGTGTCCAAAGACCGAAAGTATGGCTTCTAGCTGGGGACTTTCTCGTTCTTACGCTTGTAGTCATGACTTTGTACTACCTCGGCAGCTTACTCGCGAGTCAAGTTCTTTGGCTCGAAGTTGGCGATTTGGACGTCATAAACGTGGTTTTCACGCGTAGGAATGAGTTAGAGGCTGCCTTCGCTATCATCCAATGGCTCACCAGCTTCTTCATCATTGTTGAGGCTGTCGTCTCCCTTTGGTGCGAGTGGAGCGAAGATAGGAAAGTACCAAAGGTCAGTCCTAATCCACAGCGAGCCCGCGGTTCAGGCCGTACTGACCGGCTACTGCCAGTATATGCACTTTGCTATCTTTGCAAGTTTCGCTCTCTGGGTTCGTGCCGTTGCCGAAATGGCTATCATTATTCGCTTTCACTTACAGCAATACCCAACACAACGTGATACAGCATTGGCTAGAGACACGGTGTACGGACTGTTCACCTTCATTTTTCTTTTCTTAATCCTTTACGTCCATACCGAGTCATCGAGATGCATCAACCGTCCACCATTGCTTGTTACCATGCAGGACGATCTTCGACGATATATCATCGACCACATTCAGGATCACGTCGGTGCGGGAGGACGGCCGCCTGCTCTGCGCCCATTGTTCGATGACCTTAGACACAATCCGACTAGCGCATTATCCGCAGAAACAGCGCAGACGTTCAATCAGGTACCGGATGGCGTCAAGAGTGCTTTGCTTGACCCTTACAGAGAGTACATGGAAGACTTGGATGCGAGATATGGCAATTTGACACATATTAGCTTGGCCAGAGAGTATTAACTGGCAATCCGACGGCGGTTTATCGAGCTGGGGGATATATGGCGCTTTGGTGTTCCATTTGGAGCTGTACATATGTGGCCCTTACCAGTACGCGTAGAGATCAATCTTTGACTAATTAAGGGATCGGCTGAAGTGTATTCCAGAAGATGAGAACTCATATCACTTTCCCTCTCATCAAGCATTGTTTTTAAGTGTCGTTCTGCATGTTTACGATATTGTCTTGCTACATAATCTAGCAATTTCCGCCCAAAATGGACAAACATTTGAGGACTAGCTGATGCAAGGCTATCACTGAAAGCCGTTTCCATGAGCCCATCTACGGTCCCTGCAATAAACCAACCCGGACGTGTGCGGGGCGCTAGAGAGCATTCCATTTCATTACTTTGAGCAAGCCTCTAACATTCTGTCGAACGGACAAGTCGCTGAGAAGAACTCTGTCGATTGAAGCTGGCTCTAGAAGCTCTCTATATACATATGGTAGGTGGCAAAAGACTGACGACGCTGACGACGATATGTAACTGTTACTCAATTGTCACCCGGTCGATATTGCCACGTAGTCGGTAATAGGTAATGAATAGGTAATAGAAATAGGTAGTAAGACATACGATGGCAAGAAACAGGGTGGTGAGTCATAAGGTGGTACCTGACAGTGACCCCGACGGTCGACATATTCCTAAATTTGGGATTGAACAAGCACCCTCAACGATATCGGCCGAGAAGTGCAGGGCTACTCAGGCTGCTGGCAACGCCGGAGTACGCAAAGTCCTGGCCATTCGTCTTGCTGGACATGTCGGATGTTTGGGTTTTATAGGAGCTAGAGTTACCGGATCCAACGACAACATTGTGAATAGGGACCCCTCCGTTTCGGAAGCTGTTGATGATCCAATCCGGAAAGCCTCCAACAGCATTGCCATCACCGATGAGAATGATCCGGCGTTGCGCTTTCGGATGGGACGACCGGAAGGTTAAGAGCATGGTGTTGACATTGTCCAATGCCGTGTGGTAACCCTCCACGCCGCCTCCATAGTCGGAATTAAGAGTGCTCTCCGTTGACAAGTCGACTTGGCTGATATTTCGCGCATTCGATACGCTGCTCGCTTGCACAACGACACCGACGTGCGTTTTCGCGTTTCTGGTGCGGATGCCGCTAATAATAGTCCTGAAAGCCTCCTTAGCTAACTTGACTTTAGCAGCGTCGAGGCTTGCGCTGAGATCGACACAGATGACGACGCCCTCAATGGAACTAACCTTTTCAAGATCTGAGATTCTTTGATTCAGAGTCCTCTTTTCTTGCTCCAGTCTTGACACCTGCTGGTTCAGCTTCTGATCAGAGGTCAATTTCTCCTGTTCCAGTTTTGACACCTGATCCTTCAGCCTTTGCTTCTCCGCAACCAGTCTAGTCCTTTCAGAGTCGATGGTGTTTTGCATGACTCTCTTCTCCTTCCGGAGAACCTCGATATCGGCCATTAGCTCCGGTACTTGGTTTGGTGGTGTCTCGCGAATTGAATTTTCAATCGTCAGATCTTGGACTTGGTCAGAAAGATCCTCAATCATGCCAACCTTCTCTAGTAGCTGGGCCTCATGTGACTTGATCTTTTCTGTCATTGACGTCTTGGCCTGTCGAAGAGACTGGACTTCCCTCCGGAGGCGATCGATCTCGGCCCTGAGGCTTTCCACGGGCTCTAATTCTGTCTTGGCCGCGAGCTCTATCGATCTCAGTCTGTTCTGCAAGTCTTCCTGGGTCTGCTGAGACTTCGACCTTTCCTCACGCAGCATCCTCTCCCAACTTGACCTTTGCTGCCCGATCAATGTTTGATGGTTCTCTTCTCTTTCAGCAAGCTCGTTTTCTAGATTCCGCATCCTACTTTCGAGTTGGGTCCGCTGACCGCTAATCTCGGCCATCTGCTCTTGACTTCTTTGCAGCTCCATACTCATATTCCCTTGTTGGGTCTCTAGTGCTCCGATAAGTGCATGGCGCTGTTCAAGCTCTTGCAGACTGCTCTCAAGCTCGGTCTTGGTACGAGCCAGCTCTTCTCCTAGCTCTTGAGCAACCAAATCTTCAGAAGGCGATGTCAGCACGAATATAGCCAAATTGAGAACGTCGCCTACCTTCTTGTTGAACCCTCTGCAGAGCAGTGAACTGTCCCTGCATGACGACTAGCTGAGAAACTAAGTCTTGTTTCCCTCTTTCGGCCTCTTGCAGTTGGGAGGACAACTGCGTCTGCTGCCGCAGAGAGTCTTGACGCGCCACGCCCAAATCCTGCTCCTTCTGGTGGAGATCCTTCTGGTGCTGTTGGATTATCTGCTTGCTTTGCAACAATTCTTCCTCCACCTCTAACAGCGCTTCTTTCTTCTCTTTTAGCTCCTGGGAGGCGATTTCCACGCGTTTGCTGGCCTCATCAAGGCTTGTCTTGCACAGCTGAATCTCAGCCCTTGCTTCGTTGAGGTCTCTTTCACCTTCGGTCCGGAGTCGCTCCAATTCCTGGGACATTTGCTCCAGCTCCTCGCTGAGCGCCTCTGTTTTGGACTGTTCGCTCTCAAGCATTGATTCTAAGTCTTCGATCTCGCCTTCCAAGAGCTCAATCCGCGAGCGATCGCAGCCAGGTCCTTGGTTCGTGTCGATTTCTTGTTCATCACTTCTTTCGTGCTCCTGCTGATGGCGTGGGTTTATTTGAAGAGGTTCTTCTTGCAGCATTCCGCCCATCATCGCCATACCGACTCCATTACCAAGCTGCGGGTCGTATGGATACGCCATGTTTGCGCTCAGAGCTGTCGTGCGAGATGGTCTCGCAGTAAGGAATAAATTATCGCCAAGATGGCTCTATCATGAGAAACTGAATAAATCGAAAAAAGTGGCGGAACGGCAAGAGAGATTTCTGAGGACAGCACAGGTGTCAAGAATTTCATGGGTGTGCCTTGCTAAGACCTGCATGACTTGAGAACTCAGGGAACCGGTCTCGATCAAGCCAAATATTGAGGGCTTCATCGGCATTAAATTCGAGACTTCCGGAACTGGTAAAGCATGAGTCAGATTGTATTGTTGGCTAATGCGCCATGCAGCGTGTTTCTTTTTCGGACGTTCATCCTATGCCACAAACTTGGCTCGATAACGAACGAAAGAATTCAGCACGCCATGGCTGTTGAGGTGAGGCTCCAACTGGCAGTTCATGGCAGAGGCTCCGCCTCCTCGTGTCAAGCGCCCACTTACTCGGCTGATATGATTTTACGCGACTTTGACTCTGATCTCGCATGTTGTCGCGTTTTCCAAGCGGGTATTTTATCCTTTGAGGTTCTGACACCCCCGCTTGCTAAAGCTCTACGGCCGCCTTGCGTTTCTTTCCGCCTCCTGGATACTTCGAGGCATCAACTTTGCTAGTAGCTATTTCTGCAGTGGCAATGCCATCATGCCAAACACTGTCGGCGAACCATCGCCAGAGGCGGTCAAGGAAGTCGTCGTAGCAACTGGATGTAAACCATTGCGGGCAAAAACCTATCTTAATGTGCGCACCCATCTCACAGCCAATTATTTGCCTGTATTGGACTTAAAGATTTTATCGCTAATGGCTTCTTCAGAGAAACGATAACGACGTTGCGAAGGCGATAAAATTGTATCGAGAGCATCATTCCACCACGGTAAGGGTCATCGTCCATATTATCTTTTACGCACAGAAAGACGGCCCTTTTGCTATCTCTAGTCAAGCACAAATAGAATGTTGTGCTTTCCTTTCTCTATCTCCACTTTTCAGCTTTTTACTTTATGGTTCCCTAAATAACTTTGCTTCATTTCCGCCTAGCTTTGAAGCCAACAACAATTCATACCCTTAGTGTCGTAAGTTCACCAGGTTGGGACTGACTTATACCGAGATAGAAGCCAACAAGGTCTTCTTCGCAATCTACTCAGTCAACAGTATCAAGTGCTGCACCCGAGGTCTTCAATAAACTTGCACGCGTCTATCCCAACAACTACTCGGAAGCGGATTCCCCACGTGGTAGTAGCTCGACACCGTTGTTATCTCCTGTTAGCTCTTCAATTTCGCCACACTCAGAACACGAGTCAGTGAACGACAGCGGCATAGAGTCCGAGTGGGAATGTGAACCAGAGCCTCCAGAGCCTCCAGAGCCTCCAAAGACCCCGGAACCACCTGATAGTTCAAAATGGAATTTATGGCTTCCAAAGATTCCTCCTCCGCCATCCTTCCAGCCCGGCGGTCTTGATGGCAGCGCTGGATTTTCGATTAGGGATCTTGTAGGAGCAGTGCAACATGACACTCCTTATGAGAAAATCCTAGCCTATCTTGGCCACCACAGCCATCCAAGTGCAAATAGTATCAAAGCACACATCAACGATCCTGTCGAAGGGTTTCCTGCAATGTTCTATGCAGCCGCGACCAACAATGAATGGATCATCCGACTCTTCTTCAAGTATGGTGGCAATGTGAACGCTGTCTACGGCAGCCCTCCGCTTCCGCTTTTGGTATTCGCCATCGCAAATAGTAAGACGATTGAATACGACACAACAACAAGTGTAGCAACTCTCCTGAGTCTCGGCGCCGACGCTTCCGTGGTGCCGAAGGCCTTCTACTCACCATTCTGCCAGGACCTGCCGGAGCGTGGACCAAGCGACGAGGACCTAGGCAATTTGGACGATTTAAAGATCCAGTGGTGCAAATCCCTCGATACACGGGCGATGGTCGCTGAAACATTGAACCTTACCCAGCGATACCACTTGGAAAAGTCTTCTAAACTAGAGAAACCGACAGAGCGGCAGAGACAAGTTGCGGTCCGCAACTATTCCGAAGATCTGTTCGGTATTCCGTACTTCTTGATTGGCCAGTCGGCGGCTACACAATTGCTCATGAAGGAATTGTTGCATGGCATGTTGAGACATCGACGCGATCCGCTTGTTCTAGTGTTCGCCGGTTCGTTCCTTTCTAACGCATCCCATTGATCTTCAACTAATGTCCATAGGTCCAAGCGGCCACGGAAAGACTGAGCTGGCGAGGCGTCTTGGTGCTCTGCTCTCGCTAGAGCTCCATGTAAGCGACTGCACCATAGTTAGCCGCGAAAACGAGTTGTTCGGACCGAGGAAGCCGTACGTCGGGGCTGCAGAAGGTTCACCACTAAACAACTTCTTAGCAAGAAAGGATGGGCAGAAATGCATTTCCTTTTTGGATGAGTTCGAGAAGGCGTCACCCGATATTTGGAATTCGCTTCTGATCCCATTCGACAAAGGTACAGAAACATGCTCCCAATATAGGATAGAAACGCGCTCACCACTACACAGGAGAATATCAGGACCGACGCGATCTACGAACAATTGACTGTTCAAGGACGATCTGGATCCTTGCCACCAACGCCCTCGACGAGAACATCGAAGAGTACTGCAAAAAGAATGAAGAAATCTTCAACGAGGAAGACGCCACAACGCGAGAAACGCACCTAGAAACCCTCACCGAGATTATGAAAGAAGAGTTCAAAAACCGCTTCAAGGTCGGCATAGTAACCCCCACTTCTCTTTTGCAGTCAAATGGTCTGATCTGTGTGAATAGCCCCCACTCACAGGCCGCATCTCCTCCTTCATCCCTTTCCTCCCCTTCTCCTTGAGCGAAACCTGCGTCGGCACACACAAATACCTCCTCGAACTCGCGTCCGAAGTGCATCGCCCCGTCAACACCTCGTTCGGCGACCGGGAACAACTTCTCGGTAACATCCGGCTTAAAATAAGGCTAGATGCGAGTGTCTGTAAGACACTTGCGAAGGGCTATGATCCGCAATTGGGCATTAGAAGTCTTAGGAAGGTGGTCAGGGATACGGTGGCTACGAAACTGGACTATGAGTATATGCTGACGCATGATTTGATTAAGGAGGGAGTGGAGATGGAGAATTATGTTGTTTTTGTGACGAATGGGAAGATCAAGATTTTGAGGGTGCCGTCGAAGAAGGATGCTGCGGCGCCGGCGGCAAGTAACTGATTTGGCTTTTTTTAGCGTTTCTCAGGCAGGACTGGATTGGCATACTATGGCATGGCATATGCACTCTCATTTGCAGAGAGGGTCGATAGATGTCGGAGCGTGAATCATTTCGAAGCGTACGGAGCAGGTCGCGGTACTCGCGTGTCTAAGCTGCTTGCTTTTCAGCTTACACATAATTATAGATATAGCAGCATATCCTTCACACCTCATTACTTCGGTAGCATTATCTATTCATACCATAGATAGGGTAGAATTAAAGGTTTAATAGGCGTCAAAATACGTATATAACTCCGTATTATAGTAGTTATAGAACTCCTCTGGCTTTAGGTGGATGTACGATTAGAAGCCTAAAGCTATAATATTACGAAGGAACGAAGAGGAGCAAGGGGCCTTTGAAATATGGCTTAACTACATCTCATATATATTGAAAAACCTTGTGGAACTCTCAGAGTGTCGCTAGTTTATTTCACAAACGATGAGATGAACGTCAATGCGCCACCGGACGTTATTATCAGTTCTTTATTCAACGGGTGAAAATCCATCGTGCGACTCCTTATGCGACTATATAGTGCCCTAGAATTCAGTGCCTAACACAGGATTGATCGCATTAGTAGTTCTGGCATGGCCGGTATTTGTGCTTGAAGGAGTCAAGCCTACGTACTGGCCAACGTCGACTAAGATATTGCCGAGCCTAGCATGATTACACCAGACTTGAGTTGCTAGCGCCCTGATACTCGGGTCTGTGATAGAATTGTTCTGTCTTTGAAGGATTAGGCCCCGAAGAGAGAGACGAATATACGTACACAATTGTATCTGCTGTGCGCGAGAACGTAAATAGTGAAAGCAGAGACGGCCCAGCGAGAACAGACCAACGATTCCCTCGACGGTAATCGTCTGACAGCTGGAAGTGGCTGGTCTGATACCTTCCTTTTGGCCCGGAGGTGCATGTCTATGGCAACGCTGGAGTCACGTTGCCCCACCCCACGGCGCCGTGGCCCTGGATTCGGTCTTTAGCTGCCGATGCTCTAAACAAGTCAATCGCTCGTGCCAAATGAATATAAGCAAACCGTACAACTTTGCTGCTTTCTTTAGATCCTTTTTACAGCCTACACCTTCGGCATAACATTAAGCGGCTTTCTCAAGAGAAGCTGCCCTCCAAACTCTCAGCCATCTCGAAACACCGCAGCGCTAATGACTTCTCCGTTTCAACAGCCCTTCCATTAGATGACTTTCTCTAAGCCCATGCATGAGGAGGGCGCAGTGGACTTTAATTTTACTCCCTAGCGCGTCGTCTAGGATTAGTTGATCGCCTTTTCTACCATATTGTAGTCATCAGTCATCGCAATGTGGCCTGCCTCGACTGCACGCTTCAGCCAATTGGCCCATCCAACTCTATCCTCCCGCCTGTCCCAATCATATTGGCCAACAAGGGCATAAGGTAACTTCACTCCTTGTAACCCTTCTTAAGCGGCGAGTCGTATATAATTAATCGACGCGGCAACGTATCTAGCTCGAAGTAGCTTTAAGCCTTTGCTAAATTCCCATTCCGCAGTAGTTTTGCTGATTCTTTCCGTTATCCTTGCCTCTACATCTCCATTACTCAAAATCTTTTCCTCAACATCTTCTATCGCAGCTATATTCTGTGTGACATTCAGGTGGAAATAGTTGGGTTATGGTACGGGCGAGCTCCCGGCGCGTCGCGGGTCTACCTCTTCGAGCGTTTGGATTTTCCTCTACGAAAAAAATATGAGAGTCGGTGGAGGAAAGTTAGCAGTGGTCATGACAGCTGCAAATGGAGATCGGTATACCTATCTTCTAAGAGAGGTTGTGATTGAACTGGTTAACAATACAACATGAGGCTGGGAGCGGCTGAAGCTCAGCCTCCATAAATCCAGCCTTGCAGCCCGATGCAAGGCAGCAAATGACAGCGACATAAACAGCTCAGAGCAATTACAATACTCAGAAGAGCACTTTTCTGATTGGCACAAGCCTCAAAAGCATTGTGCATTCATTTAATTCGGAGTTCGGGTTGTTAGCCTGAAGTGAAGGACAGATCGGACATCAACATGGATCGCAATTACTTATCGATAAGGAATAGGTATGAAGCTAAACGAGTCAACCTGGTGCCGATCACTACTATATTAGGATTAGATCAGGGGTGCCTATGACTCATCGATTTCATGTATATATAGTCTCTTTTCTTTATAGATTAATCTTCACACGAGTTCTCCAGATCGACAGATCCTCTGCACGTTCGGTCCAGCCTGCAGCACAAGGCTGCCTGCGCCTCTTTCATAGGTGGTACTTATTCTATGCTTCAGAGCAAAGAATCATCATATTTCTATTGCATATATTTGCGGTTTCTAATGGATGGTTTCCTATTGGCTTGGGGTAGAAATGCCTCCTTAGCATGGGGGCCAATAACCCCCCAGCTGCTGAGGATCTTTACCCTGCGCCACAAGGCGCAGTTCCAGGCTAAGACATAAAGGCCTATCTTACTCTGTATTTCCTTGACAGACAATCCTGCTAGTATCGTCTGAAAACTGAGATAGCTTTTACGCATAGCACTGCTAATATTTATCAATGGTTTTGCGGACATTTGGACTAGTAGGCCTCCTGCTTCAGCTTCATGCTGCTGAAGCCCTTGCTCATAAGCAGAACCACAATCATCCCATCGTAAGGCTTCAGGCTGGTTCACGTGCTGACAATATTTAGAATGCAGTATCGACGGAACTACAACGATTAATAGTCAAACACAGGCATCATCACTAGCAAGCTGCTCTACTTTCACGGGAAGCATTGCAATTGCTACAAGTACGACCGATGACATAGCTTTGGATGGAGTTCAAACCTTGAATGGCGATATCGTTGCAACAAATGCTACACAGATCAAGTCACTATCGGCAGATTCACTGGAGATCATCAAAGGGGGGCTCAAATTAAACACCTTGCCAAGATTGTCGACTTTGAATTTTCCGAAATTGACACAAGCCGATGCCATTTTATGGGATGAGCTCGGCGCGTTGTCCGTGCTTTCTTTCGACGCCGGTGTTAGCGCAGTCTCCACGATTAGCATCCAAAACACTGCTCTAAGCTCGTTACTTGGGATCACTCAATTTAAAACTGCAGACACAGTATACGTTGCCAACAATCCATCCTTGCAGGTCATTGAGCTTCTTCTCGAAAACTTCACGACCTCTATTATCGTTAAACAGAATAATCCGGGCCTGAGCCTCACTTTTCCCTCCCTTCTGTGGACGTTCAATCTGACTGCTAGCGACTGTAAATCTGTATACATCGAAATTAGCAGCAGTCAACGAATCTCTCGGACTCACCGACAACGCCTTCACTGATTTTGCGCTGCCAGAACTTGAGTCGATCGGAGGATCTTTGAGCTTCACTAACAATTCGGACCTAACGAATCTGTCCTTACCGGCACTTACGCAAGTAGGCGGAAGCCTTCAAGTATTCGACAACGCTGCACTTAACACCCTAGATTTCGATACGATCAGGGTAATTGCCGGAGCGCTCAAAATCTCAGGAAATTTCACCAAGTAGGTAATCCTGTCCTCTCCATCAGAGTCCCAACTGACCTGTCTCAAGCATTTCACTGAGCGGTATCGAAGACGTCCGCGGCGCTCTCCTCATTAACTCTACTAGTAACATTAATTCAACATGCCAAGAGCTGCAGAACGAACGACAGTCTAGAATCATCAAAGGGAGTTTCTCATGCAATTACTCCATTGCAACGCCATCCTCCTCAACCTCCTCGACAACTCCTAGCGCTCCTGGCGCCTCCAACTCAGCAACTTCAACATCCAACATCGGTAACGGCACCGGCCTATCCACAGGCGTAAAGGCAGGAATCGGCATCGGGGCCGCAATTGGTGGTCTTGCCTTGATCGGACTGTGTGTCATGCTCCTCTTGCGAAGACATCGACGAACGACGACGAGCACACCAGACGAGAAAGATGACACAGGCGAAGTTGTCTCCGAGCTTCCTTCGGGGGAACTAGCCCAGGAGTTGAACGCAGAGAGCGTAGCACAGGAGCTGTCGGGTCCTAACAAGGACCAAGCTCACGAATTGCATGCAGTCCACGGCACGAGTGAGCTTGCCCCGCAAGAACTTCCTGGGTCGCCTATGAGGCCTTTAGCATCACATTCGTCCTGAACACGAGTTTCGAGGCCTCAGGAGGAAGATCATGTCACGTTCTCTACCTGATAACACGGTCCATGTTGCTGCAAACATCAAACGGTCGCGGCGCCTACGACTGACGTCTGACGAAAAATATAGTGCGTGCTTATTCACGGCGTAGCTTGTCCTCCGAGTCCTCATCCTTTAGTTTAGAACACAGCAGAACAAATCTGTCCCATGAGCCAAGCCTCTAGTCCAATCTTCGCCAATTCCAATCTAGCGCTTAGAGGGGCTCTAGGAAAGTCGATATTTCACGACGAGAGTTGAATGGTAATCCGAAGAGTGCGAAGGCGTCCGGGTGGGCGCTTTCTAATTAGAGTGTTTTTCACTCTCGATGGATTCGGCATTTCTAATCCAATTTGGAAGGGAAATTCTATCAGCTTTCATTTGAAAGGTTCGAACCACAGGGAAGAAAAGGCTGGGTAAGGACCGAAGACTACAAGGTCCGAATGAATGATGCCACTATGGTACCCTTCGTACTACGTGGGATATGTGATGAAGTGGAGGAGCAGACGTTCCGACCGAGGTTTAGCAGACTGTTTTATTCAAGCACGTGACTACTTGGAATTCACACCTACTATTTCACATTCGCCGTTTGGAAGATGCATTGATCCCTACAAGTCTAACTACAGATTCACACCCAGTATTTCTGCGCCAAAGCTGATCCGGTTTTCGCAATGCATCTAAGTTCCATACGCCTACTTCCTACAACCACCCCTTGTTGCACAAGCAAGCTAGCGTGAATACATTGTTTCAGTACAGTCAATGCATCTAGTTTATTCTATTGCTATCCATACAAGCTACAGTAACATTTTGTTCAAAGACAAACAAACATACCCTGATTAGCTCATCCTCTAGTACACCTGCGCTTAGGCGTCCGGTTGTCAGCCAGAACAATATCAAGTTGAAACGTGTCGACCTGAATCAGACTTCCTTACCACCATCGAACTACTGTCTGACGACCTAGATCGTCTATACGAACTATGTCTCATCAAATGTCTCATCGAACGTCTCATTACCTATTTCCATTAACTATGACCTACTAAATAACGTCGTCGTCATTCTATTTGTTACCTATCTAATGTATATAGAGAGCTTCTAGAGCCCTCTTTAATAGACAGAGTCATCATCCTAATTCTATGTTTAACAGTTATAAGCCCGGGTTACTTACCGTATTGCCCCTACTAATTTAATTAATTATATCCCTTATAAAGTCGTTGTTTATTATTAAATCCTTTGTTCGTCTTTACAAGCACCTTTAATATAACTTCTCAACCGTTTACCCAAGCTATTACTACGACGGTAATATTATTAAGCTAAGCTAATTAGGACAAATGGATTAACCTTATTAGGCTTTAAGCTAGGACAGGAGATATATAGGAATACGTCGACCCCTCTACTAAGTAGGATGAATTGCCTTAACTGCTTAAACCAGTCTTTCCTAAGCCTTTAGATATAAAGTCAGGAATAACGTTATATACGGCCCTTTCTGAGGACGAGAAGGATAAGCTTTAAATTCTTCGCGAAAGGTATAGATTAATAAAGAAGGAATACAAGAAGTAGAAGGCAGCTTTAACCTATTTACAAAGCTATATCACCGGTATAGTGGCCAGAAATATTAATACCTATATACTGGGTATTAACTCAGTATATAATACTCTAGTAGCTCTTAAGGGGAGAGTTGCCCCTACGGATAGTGCATATTAGCTCTACCTGTATACGCAATACGCTACGGTTAAGAAGGGCCTAAAGAACTAGAACGTTAAGGTCTGGCTATAGAACTAGGAGAAGACGTACAATAATTATAAAAAGATTAACCTACTAGACGTAAAAGGCGATTAAGCGATTAAAGACTTTTTAATGGCTGTAGAGCCAGTATTACTAAATTGGGCTTTAATATAGAGGGTTAAATTTAATAAATACGACTAGGCTAGTAACAATATAATATCTATAGATCGACTAGTTAAAATATACCGTAACTATCAACGACTAGAAACTGCTTAAGATAGCAGAGATTAGCTTAGTATTAATATAATAAACTTTAAGGGCAAGTCAATTAACGGGGCTCTAAAGGGCGAAGCTCCTACTACCCCTACCTTAACGGCATAGAAGAAAGATACCCCAACGTGCTACTATAGAGAGGTTTATTAGTTCTAAGATTGTCCTTATATTAACAAACTAGCTTAACTAAAGGATTAGAAACTAGATAAAGCCACAGCTAAAAAGGTTAAGGAAAGGATTGCTAGCGCCCTAGATTGGATTAAGTTAAAAATAGAGAAGCTAAGGCAGCAGGCTTTAGAAAAGGAAGTTAAAAAGAAAGTTAAAAAGGGACTAGATGGTAACGTCTTAGCCACCCAGACGAGACAGCCACCCACCCGAGACAGTGCACGGACCTCCTACGAAAATCAAAATCAAAACATCAAAATACTCCTCTACTACATCACCACTATGTCCTCTACTACCCCCCAATTACTGTCGCTTGGCCAAGAAGATCAAATACAAATTGTTCTTTAATTATTGGAAGCCAATCCTAATTAATCTGGCCGTTTGCTTGCCCAAATATACGATCTATTACCTTCTTCTATTTACCATCATCGCAACAGCCACTAATTAAGCAAGGAGTATCACCAAAAGCTTCAAAAGCTCTTAGTTATTAAGGAGGACCCCCTAGTTAAATGGATTAATATAATAAAAGCCTGGGGTTAGCCACCTCGAATTTAACACCTTAAATCTATAGCCAAAGGTATCCTTACTATAAAGAAGTGTCCTCTAGAGCTTAGTCAACACTAGTATAAAAACTTCCTTACCCAACACCTAGAGCTTAAAGCTTAATTCGCCCGAGGCCTTAATTAAAAGCAAAAGGATACTAAGGATCCAGAGATTATTAAAGAGTGGTTTAATCTTTATAAAGCTACTATTACTAAGTACGCAATTCCCCTAGGCAATTAATATAATATGGATGAGAAAGGAATTGCAATGGGGTTAGGCGATAAGGTTAAGGTGCTTATTCCTTAATTAGAGGCTTAAGCCTTTATTATAGAGCCGGGCAATCGCGATTGGGTGTCTATTATTAAGTGCATATTA
>Ga0307515_10012616_pt1 | contig 15884 bp, 6 predicted proteins | sample 17_EM_MG_FD_194513 | JGI IMG/M metagenome (GOLD analysis project Ga0307515, IMG submission 194513) | Populus trichocarpa ectomycorrhiza microbial communities from riparian zone in the Pacific Northwest, United States - 17_EM | ecosystem: Host-associated > Plants > Roots > Unclassified | place... | reverse complement strand
TGCCGCGGTGACACGTGACGGCAACTTGCCTTACGTAACGGCAACTTGCCACACGTGGCGGCAATTTGCCTCCTATTGCAATGCAATATATTCTAGCTATAAATAATATTATAGTTAAAATTAACGTCATCTTATAAGGTAAAGCGAAATCTACTTAAAGATCTGCTAAACTTTTGGCAGTGGTAGTAGAGTCTAGTTAGCTCTTTAATAGCAAATTTATTAGTATTATAGCCGTAACTAGTCTTATTAAGAAGCTTTTATAGTCTATTAACTAATAGGTAACTAAATTAATGGTATAGATGTTATAGCTCTATATTAGTTAAGTAGTAAGGGTTTGCGTTAAAAGACTTAACTAGATAAGACTATAAAGAGAAGCTCTATATAGGAAATAGGTGGCCAAATTGTCTAACTACTGGCACCTTTTTAGTGCGAGTAATAATAACGTTTTTTAGGTTATCGTATTTAATATAGAGTCTATCTATATCTACTAAGTAAAGTAGGAAAGGAGTATCTGCTTTAATAATATAGAATTATATCTTGCCTATAGGGCTATTGATGTCTATAGTTCTGATAGACGTAGAGGCTCTAATCCCGAATTAGATAGTTACTTAACCCTTAATTAACGTGTTAAGACTTATAGACTTATCTACGGCCTATAGGGCTTAGAATTAGCTATAGCCAGCCGTAGACTTACGTGAAGTACCTATATTAATTATAATTCCCATAAAGACCGTTAAGGTATATTATAACGCTATAGTTATAGTTATATTATAGGTAAATAGGTTAGTCTCCGTATAAGGTTTTGTAGTAGACTCCGTAGTAAGTTCTAAAGCCGTAAGTAGGTATATATAAGCCTTATTAGCTAGCTCTACGCTTATAAAGGTTGCTTCCTCTATAGTAAGTGTTCTAAAGGTAGTAATATAGGCAGAACTATTGTTAGGTTCTCTGGCATTGCTCCTAGAGTTATTAGCGTTTTATGTATAGGCTTTAAAGTCTAAATCTTTATCTTTATCTCTTTCGCAAGCAGCGACGTATTGCTTAAAGTAGTTGTTAAAGTTACCCTTATTGCGGCCCTTAATATTAATAAAGCGTCTCCTATAGTTATCTTTAGACCAACTATACTCCTCTTTTAAGTGTTTCTATAAATGGCAGTTCTCCTTCTTATAAACGTAGCACTTGGCCTTTAGTCTACTATTAGTTCTATAAGAGCGATTGCTACTATAGTAATTGGTGTTTTAGTCTTAACTCTGGTCGTTTTAATAGTAGCATTAATCCGTAAAAAAGGCTTAGTGAGATAGTCTTATTAGGGCTTATAAGGGGTATTCTTTTTCCTACGTAATAATAGAGGATTATAGTTTACTAATTAACTGAGAAAGGTCTTCTAAAGGGTTAGAGACAGCGATATGGTATACTAGTACTCCCTAGTAAGTAGTAACTAATTTATTTATAAGGATGCGGTTTATACGGAAGTCTAGGTATAGTCTATAATATTGCTTTAGCAGTTTATCTATAAGCAGTTAGAAGTTCTAATAGATTAACTTATTAGGGTTCTCGTCTATAACTCCTTAGAGGGTTATACTGTTCTACTTTGTAAGGTTTTTATAGTAGTATTCTAGCCCTTTAAAGAACTGTTATATGTGGTTATAGGCTTTAGTAAAAGGTCTTAACTTAAGGTTGCTGTTATAGTAGTGGTCTTAAGTAAGCCCTTTTAGCATACTAGGGAATGCTACTGCGTAGCCTTCTAGTGGTAAGCTAGATCTCTTATAGATGTTATAGAAGATAGTTAACTTAAAGTTAAAGCTATCGCTAACTCTATCGTACTTTTAGTCGTCTATGTAGATCTTTGCAATTATAGCTACCTTTTTACTATATTTAGGTCCTTGCCTAGGTCATTACTCTACGCTAGGCATAGTTAGTTTAGGTGGTATATATATATATAGCTGCTGCGGTTACTATAGCTGCTGCTAGGTAGCAATTAGTGCAGCTTACTAGGGTGTTATAGGGGTAGGTATCTGCGTTCTAGATAACGTTGTAGCTATAGCTATAAACTGGGCAGGCGGAAGAATAAGTAGGGTAGGAGCACTAGTTGCTAGAGGGAGGGTAGAGGCAGTTGCCGTAGGTAATAATTGCTAATTCTACGTCTGTAGGAGTTAAGTAAGGAGGGTAAGCAGTTAATCTTAGGTAGAGGTAGGTGCAGCTTACTATTAGGTAGCGGCTGGTCCAGCTTATTAGGGTATAAATTACTAGGGCGGAGGCGTAAATATAGGTATTTGCGTACTAGACGGTGTTATAGCTATAGGCTAAGCTAATTTGGGGGTCTATAAGACTACGGCAAGCACATCTAATTTAGGGTTAAGTTAATTTTGTAAGGTTATTATAATTATTAGCTTTACCTCTATAAGGGCCGCGATAAGCTCCTTATCCGTTTATTTGTAAAACTCTTTTTTATTAGTGACGTCCGTCAGCACCTTACTAAGGGAGTATTTCTTATCTTGCTTAACAATATATACTCCTTTCTTAACTAGGTATTTACGGATTCCTATTCTAGTATTAGATTATACTTATATAAAGAGCTCTAGCGTAAAGTCCTTAAAGTCTTCCTAAAACACTGTCTATAATAAATAATCTATAAGGTTAAATTATATATATAGGTGCATTTTAGTCTCTATATACTCCATTAGATTATTATTCGTAGCCGTCTCTAAGTTAATTCTGTTACCGTACTTAGCAATTCTCTCCTTTTAATTAATTTCTATATTGTATATATTTTAAGGTTAAGGTTAGGGTTAGGGTTAAGGATGTTAAGGTAAGGGTGTTAAGGTAAGGGTGTTAAGGTAAGGGTGTTAAGGGTATAGGGGTGTATACGTGCTCTACAGCTGTTAGGCCTATAAAGTATTCTTAGTAAGATTACTATTCTCTTAGCGATCTATTATATTAGCTATAAAGCTAGTATAAATTCTCTTAAGCTTAAGGGAGGTTGTAATCTTCTCTAAGTAAAGATATAATTCTCTAGGCGATTTAACGCGTTAGCAGTTAAGCTAATACGTGGTCTTAAGCTTTAAGGGTAATATAGCTTTCTCCTTTAACTAAAATAGATAAGGCTAGGTGATCCGTATACTGTTTCTAGTACGGTTTTTAAGCTCTAGCTTATTGCGTATTTCCTAATCTATATATCTACTAATTAGTATCAGTATACTCGCATTATTAACGTGCACGAATATTACTTGTAGTGGTACGTATACGGTGTTAAAGTTAGTAGTTGTTAATGTCTAGAAATAGGGGTTTGCTCCAAGGTCAGATTAGCTAGTCTTACTTCGTAGTCCTGTAACTATGTCACATAACTAACATTCTGACAGTTAGATTTAGGATAAAATAAGAATATATAGTACTTATAACTTATAGTCTTCTTAATAGCATAATTCTATTTATAGAAAAGCTTATCTAGTAAAATAGAGATAAGGAAATATTCGCTACGGGGCTATATTTAGGTTAGATTGTAGATATAAGCTAGATATATACTAGATATTACCTTAATATAGGAAAACAAAATCCATCCTAGGCGCTTATTAAGTCTAAGATACTATGCCTTAATATATAAAGCGGAGGTGTTAAAAATGCGCCTCTTTATACTATTTAGTTAAGGAGTAGTATCGCAAGTACTAAAATCCTTGCCCTTACTACTATCTAAGTCTAAATTAGGATGTAGTCTAAAAGCTACTATCTTATTCGCCGGAGTGCTGTATATAGCTATTATAGTAGTATTTAGATCTTAATAAAGCTGCTAGAGCTACTAAAAACTTCGTTAATAATCTATTAAGGTTAGATTATAGATATAAGATAGTTTTATCTAAAATATAATATATATCTTACACTACCTCTATCCTAATAAAAGCATTCTCCTACCTATTTTTAAGAAATTCCTTATACTATATCCTAATTAGATCTATATTATAGCTATAAGAAGTTACTATACCTTATTATAAAACTGCACATTTAGGCTATTAATCTATGTTTATTCCTATATTAAATTCTAAATATAACCTAAATATATACTTGCGCTACTTATATAAGAGTTATTACGGTTATTCCCTAAAGGCTAGTAGGAATTTAGCGGCAACTAATATAGTCTAGTTAAATTAGAATTAAAATATTAATAAAATATTAATAAATACCTCTTCTGCTTTAGATTGCTAGTTCTCTAAAGTTTATAGCTATATTAAAACCTTAATATAACTTTAATATAACCTTAGTATAGCCTCCCAAAACTTACCTTATCCATATTATTACTTAGCTCTTTTAAAATCGTAATAAATAGTATAGAGTATTTAATTAAAACTCCTAAATAGCTTTATTAATATTATAATTAAAACATAATCGTATTATTAACTCTAAACGTAATTTAATAAGAGTTAAATTGTGTACTAAGTAAGGCTATATCAGCATTAGATTATTAATACTAGTTAAGGTTTTACTGCCTTGGCGGGCATTAACGGAGCCTTTGGCGATACTAGCTAAGCTATATACTTATGTCTTATTAAAACGACTAAGACCTTTAAAAGGCCTTTAAGATCTTAGCACCCTAATAAAATGCTAATATAAATAAATAAATATTTATTATTGGGAACCCTAATACTTATAGCTAGAGTAAAAAACCTACTAATTTTAAGTAAGCTTATAGAAGCCTTAAAACATCCTATTAAAGAAGCCTTAAATTACTTCCTTTTAATAAACTAAATAATGTTAGAAGGAATAAGATCTAACTATAAAGAACATAGGCCCTATATAGGCCTATATAGTAGCAATTAAATAAAGGGAGTCTACTTATATAAGTAGGAAACGCGTGGAGAGGCATATAGAGGACTCTTCTAGAACTATTATCACCTTTACTACTATATAAGGTATGAGAGCTTAAGTATATTATTAAATACATTTATATATAAGGATAGGGTGCTATTATATAATACTATAAAAGCACTTTACTAGAAAAATAACCATATTATAAAAAATAATAGAGATATAAGTATATAATTACTTAAATTCTTCCTTTATAAAACAGATATATATAGGAAAGGTAAAGCAGTAAAAGACTATATAAAGTATAGTAATAGGATTAATATAGTAGCAAATCCAAAAAAAACAATAAGGGAGAGGCCTAAAAGCTTAACAAGCTTCTTAGTCTTATACTTTAAAAAGCTGTATAGGTAGTAAGTAAAATATTTAATATAGGTAGTAGAAGCTTACCAGAATTTCAATTAAACATAAGCATTATCCATTTTATCAAAGTTGAACTCAAAGGCCTTATATAGCAAGCACTTGGCATATAGGTATCTAGGATGTTACTAAAGGCGTTACCTATATCGCCCCCATTAAAGCGCATTATAGAGGATATATATAGAGCGATTTAGTAGTTCATTTTGGGGTGTATACACGCGTTGTTACAAAAACTTTAATGGAGTTTGATAGACGATATATTACCAAGAAACTGGTGTTTGCAGTATTTGATTTGCCCCTAGGCTTGATTTGGAAGGGGGGTGGCTCGTCAATCTCTAGCATCAATATGGTGCAAACCGTCCCTATCCCACAAACCTACATTCTCATCCTGGCTAATATTGCCTAGCTCTTCAATGTGGATACCGGTAAATGAAATTACACAATCTACCCCTTTTAGCGCTTGTGAATTTGTGAATTTGCATTACTCATGGTATCAACCACAACCCTAACCCCCTTCCTGAATGTTTCCTTCTTGACTTAATGTCGAGTGTTCCAGTTAAGTGAAATATGGTCACTAGTTGAAAGCTTATTGCTTGGGTGGGTTTCTTGTATTCCCACACCGGGTGACATTGGTGGTTATTATTAGCCTATATCAGAACCAAAAACTGTTTGGTGCGGCCATACATGGACCTTGCATCTTCTACATGCCCTACGCCAACTCTTCGAAAGAAAAATCCTGCCTTCCGCTGATTTGCTACCTCCGAGACTAATAGGGCGTAATATATAGGTGCTGACATTTGGGGGTGGCCTGGGGCAGCCCACCGAACATAGAGCAAGAGAAGCCAGAAGCGGATAGGCTGGTCATTGGCAAGATCGTACGCAAAGGACCCCTCAATCATTGTCCCACTTTCGTCGGAAACATTCACAACGTTCCGGTGCCCAACTTCCATACAGAGGTCACATTTCATTAGTCCTTTCGTCCGCGATGCACAAGGGCCAACGAATGTCGAGGCGCGAACTATCGATGCGGAGAGCAACAGAGCCTTCCCTGGCGGCAGTCCAACTAGGGGATATACTTGCACTTTCAGGACTTGTAGATCGGTATCTTGCGGGTGAAAGAGAAGAGCAAGAGTTGTTCCTTGTACCATATCAATAAACTCTACGGGTCCATCCAGTGCAGCCCAGGACCACGAAGATGCTCGGTATGAAGATGGCTTCTGCAAGCGGCTTTCTTTTGCTGCTCGCCATAGAAGACTGGAAGCGAAGGAGTAAGAGGAGAGTGGTGTAGTTAACCAATGCCCCTCATGATATTCGTCGCCAGTGAGCTTCTGCAGCTCCGTCGACAATGAAAGAAGAGCCGGAAGTTTGTCGCTCGGCTTAGTGAGACCGCATCGCGTGTAGAATTGGACAGTGGTTGCCCAAATACTAAAAAAATCTCTTTTCGTGAAAGGATCTTGAGGGGGATCGTGAGCTAGATGGGGCATGCGTTCCGGACCTAAAAAATCTCCAAGTATGCAGCAGAGGAGTGACCGTGTTGGAAGCAAGATGACATCGACGTTGCTTCTGGCGTCCCTGCCGTCCTCCCCAACAAATATTTTGTCGCACTCCCAATAGGTCTGATCTGCAGCAAAATGAATAGTCCGTCGTGCGAAGATATGCTCTTGAAGCACCCATGCGCGGGCGTTGAGGGGTCCTTGGAACATACGGCGCACGGCATTCTCATCTGCTATTCCAAAGTACATATACCTGGATGCATCATGCTGCGGCTGGCAAGGAACTTGTACTAAATCTTGAGATTGGTACGGTCTAAAACAACCGCCCGCGCCGTCCATAGAGCCCGTTGCAGCAATGACACAATAGGCCCATTCATAAACGGATGCCATCCGACCAGCTTCCAGGAGCCAATCGCGTTCATCGTCCTGAATGATGCATAGTGAGTCTACCCATAAGAAGCGGATTCCAAGCCTTCGTGTTACACTTATAGCATCCTGTACCGTCTTTGAGAGGTTTGCAAGCAGTATACCATTCTTATGACCTTCTAAAGTGAGCGTAGTCGTCTGACTCTGGGAGATACCGCCCCAGCAATGGCTGAGCGCGATGTACGGTGCTGATTCGCCATTGGCAATAACCAAATATACAGTCTCTCCCACATCTCCCACGTCGAGTATCCTGGTTGGAAGCTTGGAAGAACTTTGTACCTTTACACCGGAAATGGTATATCGGCACCTAGGATGGTTCTCATCGCATGTCGAGAGCCAGTTCTTAATGATTTGAATAGTTTTGTCCGATCCGGGACTCGAGATCGGACGATATAAAATATATCTAGATGCAAAACTATCTAATGATTGGGGAATCAGCTTGTTTTATAAATTTGAATAAATGGATCTAGGATTCACAAACTTTCATCTGCGTAAAGCGTAATTTTTGCTGCATGCCTGCGCGACCTCGGGAAATACAGCCATACACCTTGGAGTTTACCCTCACCGTCTTCACAGTTGTAGACTTCCAGGTGATCTTCGACAGGATCCGGTTTGCTATCCAGTTGCTGATAGATGAGATGACAGACACGACATTGAGAATGATTCTCTCGGATTTGAGAAACGTCCAGAGTTATAGGCAGCTTTGAAGAGAGCGCTACAAGGTTTTCCGTCAATCCATTCGCTTCATCAAGGCCTAAGCCCAAGTGGCTTTCTCTTAGTGAAATGCTTGGGGACTTCAGAATAGCATCTAATGTTAATGCTGAACATGCAGCGCATATCGGATTATGTAAGTTTGCGGTTTCTGCTTGCGCCTCTTCCATGACAAGTTTCCATACGTCGGTGTCGGCTCACTTGAAATGAATATCAGCGCCAGTAAAACATTGCAGTATAGGATGAAAGGTTATGGTTATAAAGGTGTGGCGGTGGTGGTATTCTGCCATTTGGCACCGCCTTCACTTTCAGAGATACTGTGCTTTGCGAATGTATTGCGAAAATCCGATTAAGCGAGCCCTGCCCACAACGCATCGAATTTAGGTGTTCTTGACTGCGCGCACGGGCCATAATTTATCCCTTAACCCGCTGATTCTGGCGCAACGATATCGATAGGGATCCAGCCAATAAGAGGCTCTCATTTGTACATCTGATACCAGTGTTCATGCACGAGCCAGCTTGGCGTTGCGCCTCAACGGGTTAAGGCGTAGGACCCTGTCAGTGCTAGGGATACTTGATCTTATGGGCTATTTACGAACCTTCTAGCTTTACTATTAATTACACCTCTGCTAATCCATTAAGAACTTCGTTTGTTTTAGTAACGCAAGTAAATAAAAATGCATCTTCCAATTCATTGGTTTCGTCCCAAGGTCTTCTCAAATCTAGGCCCAGCTTCCCCAAACCGAAGCTAAGCTCCCCACATCCCCGTAAAGCCTCCACATACCTGTAAAATTTGGCTGCTCAACGGTTATAGAATCAAAATTTATAGATATCCATTGTTCGACCGATTCGCCACTCCACAGGCAAAATTACGCCGCAAGAGCACATCACGCCACACTACATCACGCCACACTACGTCACACTCTCGTCACACTCTCATCACTCGTCCTCCCCAACAACCCCGTGCTTTCCTCGTCCACACTCCCCCTCTCAGTCCTGATCCCCCTCCTCCAGCTCCAGCTCCAGCCACCGCTCGACCTCGCCTCTATCCTCCGCGTAGCCTTGAACCCCCAATGCCATACCAACCCCGCGGCGAACCCCACTGCATCGTTCCGGAACGCAAGCAACGCCGCCACCGTCACCAGCATCACCATCCAACGCTCTTTCCGCTCGCGCTCGTCCAGCACCCGCAGCTTGTACCCGCCGAATGCCTCGCCGTCGCCCTCGCCGTCGCGCAGGTCGCGCGCGTCCGTGTTCACGCTCTCGCCGACCCGCGCCAGCTCTACGCCAGCAGCAAGGACGAGCACGCCTAGTAGTCCGCGGGGAAAGCCAGCGAGAACTTGCACCACGCGGCCGGGCCCGAACAGTGCGGCGATCCCCAGGCCGGCCTTCGCCGCACCGAGGATGATAATGCTAGAGCCGCTGCGCGCGCCGAAACGGTATTGCGCAGCCAGTCCGCCAGAACCGTGGCAGGCGGGCATGGCGCCGAACCAGCAACCCAGCAGGTTTATCCCAGCGACTGAGAGGCCGAGAGACGTGACTGTGGGTGCGGCAGGGTGGGGAGGCGAAGGGAAAAGATCAGACGCCAGAGCAGCGGCGGCGATAACGGAGTTGAGAAGGGTGAGGGGCAGTTGGCCTAGCGAGGCCGTCGTCGTGGCGTCCCAGAAAGTTGATGGTGGTGGGAGCAGAATCGGGATTGTCGGGCCAATTGGCACGGGCGGAGTACGGTAAGGCGAAAAGGTGGAGAGAAGAACGCCGATCACGAAGACGAGGAGGGCGTAGGGAAGTCGCGGGAAAGGTAATGTCAACAGAAGCAGCGCAGCAGCGCCCAGCGCCCACAGCAGGTTATCGCCCCACCATTCGCCAGTCCAGCTTAGCGGCGTGAAGAGCGATGAGCCGGCACTGAGGCAGAGGCTCAGGCCAGCGCCCATTTGGATGCCTTTGACCACAGGCACTGGGGTTACTCTGCTAGCCCAGCTTATCATGCCTGTTATACTCATGATACCAACGAGGGCGGCGACAACGATGCCTGCGGCTGCAGTCGTATTGAGAGAGAAGTTCCTTGCTATGGCAACAGCTGCGATAGCTTTCATGGGCTGGACAGGGAGCGGGATGCCGAAGCCGATCCCGGTGAGGATATTGGCAGCGCCGGTAAATAGGAGGGTCGAGGGGAGGGAGATGGAGTTTTGGATGGTGAGGGCGGTCATTAAGGGTAGGAGGGTTCCAAGGTCTCCTAGAGAGCCGGAGAGTTCAGCAAGAGGTTGAGTGCGAAGAGTACGGAGATTATGGCGGGTGGTTTGGCGGAGGTGGGAGAGGAAAGAACGGGATTTTATTTGCGAAGCCATAATGTTTTTAGTGAGGACTAGAATTTGAGACACTGCGCAGGATTATAAGGATTGTATTCAGATCATCATGGTTAAGAACAAGGTATCATGCTTAGAGGAAGAGGAAAAGAAAGCGATGATGTTGGAGATGAAGATGGAGTTCGTGGGGGACCCTGCCCCACGAAGCTGTCAGCGAGGGAGCTTGCGTAATTCCAGAAACTCTTGGCAATCATGACGTAGAATTCGTTACGAACACTCTAACTATTGAGGAATATGTCCACTGGAGGAAACCCATTCTCTCATTAAGGACAGTGAGCGTTCAGCATAATCATTATGGACTCTCAAGGTGTTCTCTGCAATCGTCTCATCCCAGGCCATCATGCGTTCATCAAGCCTTCCTCGCACTCCCATTACCACGTAAACCACCACCACTAATGCTTTGGATCTAACATCTTCGCAATTGTCATTGCCGTTGCATTGTGCATTGGAAACGTTGGGTGCAAGCTATTGAGCCAGAAGTATTCATTCACTGGTATACCGCAGCTAGCGTTGAAAGTATACCAAGTTGGTGTGCCACTATAATTTGTAAGCTAAACTTCACTTTTGCAGTTAAACAGAAGTCCTAATTCGGCATACTTCGCATATATGTCACAATACGCGGTCGTATTTTTATACCCCTTCGTTTGCGGATAAGAACCTGGCCAGTTGAGCACGTTGTTGAATACATCATACGTGTCGTGAACCCAGAGAGTAACATCAGTGTGTTCGCGACGGAGGGAATTAGCAAGATTTACAATGCGCGAGTTGAAGTCGAAGATCGCGCTCTTTTCGAGTTGCTGTGACGATGTGCCGGCGGCGATGGTGAGGGGCGAGCGCCAAACCGGAGGAACGGTCAAGAATAAGAAGTTACGGGCTCCAGATTGATAGAGCTTACGTGGTAGAGTTAGCCTTGAAACATATACTATGAATGCAAAATAATTACCTGCTCGACCAAACCACTATATTCCTTGAAAATAGTTGGATAGAGTGATGCATTCTGTGCAGAGTACGAGTTACCGACGTCGTTGATGCCAATGAAGACGGAGAATAACGAGTCCTTCGAAGACCAAGGGGCAAATGCCGGCTTTGAACCGTAGGTTGGTAGGTATTCATCTTGAATTTGCTGTTTAAGAGATAAAACGGTAGGCAGGTAAGGCTTAACTAGTGCGCTGTCCACTGTCGCACCACCGTATGCTAGGTTGTAAGTCTGAACATAGGTAGCATTGTATGTAGTTGTCAGAAATTCAACCCAATTGGGGCCACTGTATCGAAGTCAGAAACATGTGGGCCTAGGAATGAAAACTCTATACGTACTTGGAAGATGTATAGCCTCTGGGTGAAAGCCATTAACATTGATTGGAATATTGATCGGAGACTCAACTTACGGATAGGCTGGATTTCCTAGCGGATTGGCTGGGTTTGGCTGGGTAAGAGTATCATTGAAGGACGTTGACGTGTACGAATCCCCGCTGAAGAATCATTAGTAGGCCTAGAGTAGAATTCTCACTAGGATCTTCCCTACAAGACAAACATGTATTTGACTCCCTTCCAACCTGGCCACACTGGCTTAGGTGTGCTAGGCCAGGGATGTGCTTCCGTGAATGTCAGGAACGACAGGGCGGTCGCGGCAATAGTAATTGATCCTCTCATCTTAGGTACGGTGAGGGTTCACAAAACCCGGCGGGCTATGGGGTAGGGTACCTGAGCGCAGGAATGGCAAGATCAGATACGCTCTAAAGGGGGAAATTGAAACGTTTAAAAGCACTCATTTTCATTTCAGGGCTCCGGGGTGAATGATGCACTACAGCCGGGGTAAACCTGGGAAATTTGATTATTATGGAAATGAAAGTCCCGAAACGTCCAACACATTGCAATGGGTTTAGACGATATGTTGTTCAAAACCCAGATACGATCGCCTCCGTACCGTTCTTTGACGTTATGTGATCGCCGGAGCATGTGGGGAATCTTTGCGAACCTGGGTCTCATCGCGCTCCGCGCTCAAAACAGCAAAGTTTAGCCTCATGATCCCAGTTATTCCAACCAGACTCCCGTATTCGAAAGGAACGCGGAAAATAGTTTACGGTTAATAGAAATTATAGCTTGGATGTGACGGAGCGAGGAAACCACGCATTGGAATCGAGACTATTGAAAGAACACTGAAAACTTGACTTGGAATAGAATACCTCGGCTGATCAGAAGCTTCTAGAACGAGCTAGGAGCTTGAGATACAGCTTAAGCTGGTTCAGGTACCGGAGGACCCTATTGACGATGGTACTGGAGGAGTCCTCCACATGCGTTTCCTGCTTACATAAGCAGAGTCCCTTCTTGTTTGGTCTCCGCAGCAACTACTTCGGTATCCGTAGTAGTCACCCCGGACCCCGTAGATATAGGCCTATATCAAGGCCTATATTCCTCATAGATAGATTCGATAGCTTCATTCATTCATTCAATATCATTCAGTTCATCACCTATAGACCATGTTGACGCAGCTGTCCTAATACCCATACTTCATACGGCCATGTTTAGCCAGCTGCTGATTGGCGGTAAAACTGAAAGACAAACAGCAGGAACAATAATGTATCACGCTCGCAGTTTTTGAATGGACTAAAGTATTGCAATTTTTTTTAACTATTAGATCAAGTCGACGTTGAAAAAGAGTTCAGTGATCCAACCGGGGACTTTTTGTAGCTAGGGCATGTAATGGTGAAGCCGCGCCAGAGAAGTCCCGGGCACATCTCTCCTCTGGTGCCGGTACTGCAGTAGCAGGCTCCAGGGATGCGAAGCCAGAGGCAACAGGCACAGTAACAGCCGATCTAGTTGAAATAGAAGGAGTCTGACCAGGACAGTCCGGAGCCAGGGAGCAGGCGCAGAGGAACAAGATTGGTGGGGGCGCCTCAGCGTCTACTCACATTAGCAATGGTACTCTACAATAGGTCATACTCACGACTGCATCTGGCTCCCCGACCAGCTTGCCCGTAAAACTGGCAGATGGCACAGAAACCTCCCAACAGCCAGTTTCCAGTGCTATCCCGAACAGAGCGACAAGACTAGAAGGGCACCTTGATCATTCCGATACTGAAAGTATGCCGCATCGCAAGACCGCAAGACCGAAGCGTCGGACACTTGAACCAGCATGGGACCTAATCGGCCAAAGGCTTTACCACCTTGTGTACTGACGCCTTGCCCTTACTAACGCTTGGATGCTAGAACGTAATATAGTCATAGTGGCTTATTCTAGTTGGTAAGCTTCAAATTAGTTATCACGTGTCTATACATTGCTTGGCCGAAAACCCTGCAACTTAGGTATTCAACCAGATGTTCAACACGGTCAACAACATCATTGCTTGCAACTGCACTTAATAGGTCGTTCTTTTCATCATAGATTGTTTGCGATTAATGTTCTTAGTGGCCTACATAATTATTAAAGCCTATAACCGATTTTCCAGCTAATAGTACCCGCTTAAAAACTCCTTGCTTAACCGCCCTATTATCCACCTCCTTATCTACTACTATCCCATCTACCGAATATACTATAGTTTTATCTTTAGAAGAAGAAAGAGCTAGGAAATAAGATAAGAGGGCCTAATAACTCCATAACCTAGAGATCCAAAAGAGAGAGTAGGAGGAATAGGTATAGATCCAAAAGACGGAATAGGAGGAATAGGTATAGATCTGAAAGATGGAATAGGAAGAGGAGTTTTACTAGGTAAGGCTAGCCGCTCTAAAGCAGCCTAATCTACTAGAGCACCCCTCTACCGCTAAGGCGGATAAACTAGGTAAGTCCTATAACCTGCCGGAAGGCTCTGGCACGCTTAAGCTCGACTTCCCTAGCCTAGCTAGAAGAGACCTCTATAATATATAGAAAGGATTCTTCCGCCTAGAGAATCTAGCACGTTTACGGGTACACTCTGGCCGCCTAGACCTCTCTAATGTAGCTACTATTAAAAACGGAAAGCTTGTTTTAAAGAGACCTACTACTAGCCGTAAGGTTTACGAGAATAAGGAAGTCTGGTTTACTGGGTTTATAAACTACGTAGTAATTATAAGCACTCTCTGTGTATGTCTAACCAACCTCTATATAAGGATGTTGCTCTAGATAAATAAGATCCGCAACTACTCTGTAACCTATAACTGGACCTCTATCCTAGACCTCGTACTTAACTACTATAGGTATATTATAAATTACAATTAGCTTAAGCCTAGTAACTGGGACATGCCTACCTAGTTTAAGGCCCTATACTGCCGGGCGGCTAATATAAAGGCATAGAGCTAAGGGCTTAAAGTCTGTGGTATAGCATTAAAGAGATTGCAAAAGAATACTTCCCCTCCCCCTACCTCTAATAAGCCCTGTTATAGCTAGAACAACTAGTAGGCTTATAGAGAAAATCCGTGTTGTTACCGCTATATATGCTCTAAGTGCGATAAAAACCACCCATTAAAGTCATGCCCTAGCTAGCTTACCGCCGTAAGTAGTTAGACCTAAGACTTAATAGTGGATAAAGATATCTTCCTAGGTTTAACTATCTAGTTAGACCTGCTATAGGTACTAAGGCTCTAAGGCAGGCCTAATTTAGTACCTCTTTTTGAAACTTACTTACAAACGACTTTTTTAGCCGACTTACTATTACCCCTAAGGCCTCTTACTTAGAGCACGCTTCTTTATAGGTACCCTAGAAATCTCCTAGCAATTTTATAAGGTATCCTTACCTACAGGGCGGAGATAGGTCCCTCGGCACCTATGCTATCTAGTGTCTATAAAAACCACCTCTCCTTACGCGATAACAAAGACCTTATCTCTAAAAAGATTGTTACTAACCTAGCCTTAGGCCGTATACAGACTACCAACTCTATAGTTACCTTACCCCTAGGCCTAGTGCCTAAGGTAGACGGTGGCTTCTGCTGTATCTATAACCTCTTTTTACCTAAGGGTTCCTTAGTTAATGACTTAATTAACCCAGCTTGGGTAATACTACACTATACCCGGGTAGAGACTATACTAGTATATATAATTATAGCCGGTAGGGGCTACTATCTGGTTAAACGAGATATTAAAGATGCCTTCCGGATCGTGCCCGTCTTATTATAGTTACGTTACCTACTTGGCTTTATTTAGAAGGGAGTTACTTATATTAAATACTGTCTGCCATTTGGCTTACAAACAGCCCTATTTCTCTTTAACCTATTCGCTAAAGGTCTCTACTAGATCCTAGCATAATAAATTAACTCTGCTATTAAGCACTACCTTAATAACTTTATATTCGTAGTTAAGTGTCTAACTATACTGCCATTACTAAGGGAGGTATACCTCTCGGTTACTGATTAGCTAGGGGTACCCTAAAATAATACTAAGAATATTAAAGGTACGGAGGCTAAAGTTCTAGGTTATACTATTAACACCATAGTAATGGAGTTAAGACTCTCACCAGTTAAGTAATAGAAAGCTATTAATTAGGTAACTAAAGCCCTCTAAATAGGCTGGCTATTATTATAGCAAGCCTAATAACTAGTAGGCCGCCTAGCATAGTGTATAAGAGTTATCCACCTTAGGCGCTCGTACTCTTGCTCCTTATAGAACTTTATAATAAAATGGCCTACTAGGTTATTAAGATATACGCCCTAGCGCCTCCCCCTAGAGCTTAAAGAAGACCTTAACCTCTAGCTTAAGGTTCTTATATTAAGT
>Ga0307515_10012615_pt1 | contig 15884 bp, 22 predicted proteins | sample 17_EM_MG_FD_194513 | JGI IMG/M metagenome (GOLD analysis project Ga0307515, IMG submission 194513) | Populus trichocarpa ectomycorrhiza microbial communities from riparian zone in the Pacific Northwest, United States - 17_EM | ecosystem: Host-associated > Plants > Roots > Unclassified | place... | reverse complement strand
CAGGCTTGTCGCCGGCGCTCCAAGTTACTCTGAAGGCCGGCAGGAATGCCCTCCTATGGTCTGATACTCTCCTGAAAAACGGCTTCAGCATAACTGCAGCCCCTGCGAAGAGTGTAACACACGTGTCATTCTGATGATGCGTATACGTCACCACAAAGCAAAGGAGGTACGTATGCAACGCGACCCGTCGCCTGGGCGACGCACAGCGTGTAATTCTCCGTCAGAGCGTACGAGGTTCCATCAGAGCCGTCAGAGCCGTCCGGAACACCCGGGTGTTTCAGACGGAAATTAGGGTCGTTGCTGATGCTGGCTGCACTTGGTGAGGCGGTGTGGAGTGGGCTTGTTGTAGGCTCGGTGGAGTGCGCGATTGATGGTCTTTTTCTCTTCTTCTTTCTCGAAGTGGACTTCGTAGACATGCTTGGTACTGACGACGTCAGTGCAGTTGCTGGAGATATGATATAGAGATCATTGACTCGATTGCCTGTGATTGTAATTGATGGAGATGATATGGAGCACTTGCCACGTCCAAATGTGGATGTGTATCCGGCTGTGTCCAATTGATTAATGCAGAGAAGGGAGAGCCGGAATGTAGGGGTGTATAGGGTATTGACTTCGTATTCCTGTGACACGTTAAGGAGTCCATGATGGCTTACTGTAACTTTGTTATCGTCTCCGAGTTCAATGACTATTGGCTGACGAAGTTTCTTTATTGAGTTGAATCTGTTGCGGTCATTGCACATATGGTGAGATGCTCCAGAATCGATGACCCATGCAGCTGGAGCGGAGGCTGCGGTGAGTGCGGATGCATTTTCGGCTAGTCAGATCAGGTAGCGATCTCCTGCTGTAGCAAGCGATGCGGATGCTGTGCCTTTGTTGACTTTGTTGCATTGATCCCGCGCACGTTTGAAGTGGATGCAGTCGGACTTGAAGTGTCCTGAGAGACGGCAGTGGTAGCAAGTTTGTTCGTCATTCCTGGAGGTGTTTGTATCGCCTGTGTTGGTGTCATTTTCAGTGTGCTTTCTCTTTCCGCATGCTTCGGTGGTATGATTGTCCATTTTGCAGTATGTGCATTTGTGCTTCTGGCGTCCGTTTCCTCGTCCACCTCTTTCCCCGCCACCTCGTCCACCACGGCCTTGGCCACACCCATGATTTCCGTCACGGGAGTATAGGGCCGGTCTGGTGGACGCATATCCGATTTCTTTGGTTAGGGTCGTTCGTTCGGCATATTCGCGGATGGCATCCATGCACTGCTGGGCCGTGGGAGAGGGGATCCGCTGTTCAATGATTTGAATGGCCGTATCATATGAATTAGATAGGGTAGTGAAGATATGGTCTTCATGGGGTCATTGGTGATATTTTCGGTGGTGCCGATTAGCTTCTTGCGGAAGGTGATTAATTTGGTAAAGTACTGGGTGACCATTTCGTCTGGCGATGGTCGAGAGGCTGTGAACTTGCACAGGACTTGGGTGCGGCCAAGTTTCCTTGAGGCATTGTCAAGTCGGTCCCTAAGTGCTTCCCACATTTCCACAGGGTTGTCGATAACGTCGATGGGTGGAAGGAGTTCGCCGCAGCATCCCAGGTGTATTTGTGCTAGTGCCTTATTGGCTCGGTCATGCCAGCTTTCTTGTAGAGGGCGTAGGGTGACGCCGTTGCCGACAGGAAGGAGTTCGACACTGGTGATGATTTTGTAGGCTTTCTTGGTGATGAGGACTCGGCGAATCTTTTGCTCCCAGACAGGGTAGTTATCCTCGGTCAGCTTGGGCACATTGCCATGATCGGTCTTGAATGATTTGTTTGACATGCTTTTACAGTGGAGGAGGTTAGAAAGGTGACGATGGAGGGTGATAGATTGTGATGGTGCTGCGGCTGAGAGCAGGGATGGTTGTGAGTGGGTTAGGGTTTTTGAGGCTCTTAAATCGTAAGATATAAATAGAGTATTTTTGGAGTAAAGATTGCAGCGGGCGCTGTGGCGGAAATCCCGGATCAGGAGATCGCACACGGTAGCTTCCGTAGGAACCTACGAAAATGGAGGTTTTGTTTCGAGGAGTGTAGGGAGGCAGTAGCCGCAGCGAGATAGTTGATTGGCTAGGACTAAGAAACGAATGAGAGAAGAAGGAAACAGATGAGATGATGATTGGTACGGTCTCTGGCTGAATGGTGGTCGTCTCGGAAGCGGTCGAGCGAAGGTTTTTCAACCTTGTCGATAGCGTGATGCAGGGCCGCGATAGCCCTAACCCAGTCACGTACCCACTCAAATGCGTGGCTTTGTAATGGTGGGAGCCGTTTTCCCACCACAACTCCTCCCCAGCCACCTGGTGCGAAGCACGCCGTTCTCCTCTTCCGCCATCCTCCTCCTCGTCCTTACCGTCATCTCCGAAAGCAAACCCCAACCCGGCAACCGAAACAAGCAACAAGAAAAGAACGAGAAACGACAAAGAAACGAGAATACAAACGAAAACCCGGCCCAAAAACCCACTGTATCCAACCTTCCACCGAAGTCTCCTCCACTCTTATTTTGTCCCGTTTGCAGTCGGTGCTGATTGTCCTTCGTCCCAGTTTAAAGAGACGGTGCTCACAATCCTCCACTGCAGCATCCACCCCGGATTCTCCGCTCCAGCCATCTCGTCCCGGTTTAACGAGACGGTGCTCACTATCCCGTGTCCTCTGTGCCCATACCTTTGTCCCGGTTTAAAGAGACGGTGCTCACTATCCCGTGTCATCCGTGCCCATACCTTTGTCCCGGTTTAACGAGACTGTGCTCACCATCCTCCACTTCGGCATCCACCCTGTATCCTCTGCTCCAGCTATATCGTTCCGGTTTAACGAGATGGTGCTCACTATCTGGTGCCCTTCAAGTCCATGCCTTCGTCCCGGTTTAACGAGACGGTGCTCACGATCCTGTGTCCTCCGTGCCCATACCTTCGTTCCGGTTTAACGAGACGGTGCCCACTATCTCGTGTCCTCCGCACCCATACAGTTGCCCCGGTTTAACGAGACGGTGCTCACGATCCTCCGCCGCGGCATCCACTCCGTATCCTCCGCTCCAGCCATATCGTCCCGCCTTAACGAGACGGTGCTCACGATCAGGTGCCTTCCAAGTCTATTCCTTCGTCCCGGTTTAATGAGATGGTGCTCACTTTCTTGTGTCCTCCGTGCCTATCAAGTCCGCTTGACCTCGGTATCCTCCGGGTGCGCTTCTCGCAGTCGTATCCTCCAAATGCACCCGCGTCAGGTGCGCATCGCTCCCACGTCCTCCAAGTGTGCTTCTCCAAGTGTGCTTCTCCAAGTGTGCTTCTCTCTCCCGAGTCCACGTCTCCTCCGAGTCCACTTCACTCCTCCAAGTGCATCCCCCGCCTCCAAGTTCACCTTCGTGTCCGGAGTGCTGACTCTGTCCTCTATGTGCGCTTCTTGCCGGTGGTGGTGAAAAAGAAATGAAATTTCCCCTCCCTGGCCCTTTGTGTGAAGCACACTCTGCATTCCCGTCTCCGCTCGCTGTCAGCAAGCCTATGCTTTTCCAAGTAGATGGCGTTCAGAACGTGACTGCTCCCGCATTCGTTCCAGTCATACGGCGAGCGGTGGGCGGGTAGTGTATCTCGGACGGGGTTGCACGTCGACTTTGATTTGCCGAGCTTGAGCGAAATGCTCCATGACCTCCCGCAGCAGCTGTGTCAATGGTTCCGGTGATAGCAGCGGTGTGGAGGTAGGTGTCGGTCGAGCAGGAGATAGGGCTGGAGAGACTGGGCGTGCTGGAGAGACTGGGCGTGCTAGAGGTGGTTGTGACGAGCGGGCTGATGGCTGTGGCGGCAGTGGCGAGTTCGAGCGAGCTGGTGATGGCGGTGGCGGTGATGCTGATAGGATTGGAGCTCCTGCATGTGCAAACTCCCTTATCGTGCGGTAGTCACAGTGAGCCGGTGCCAATGGTATCTCTCCACCTGCAGGCCCAAGTACAAGTCGATTGCGGTTGTTGATACTTACAACACCATCCTCCAGGTCGGTACGCAAATCGACACACTTCCGGAGGTGATGCTGACCGCTGCAGTAATGGCATGGGGGAAAATCCTGTTGCTGCGGAGGCTGTACTGTAGCTTGATGAGACGGCAGTGGGGCGGGCTTCTGATTGAACGGCGAGTTGGGCTGTGGACGGTGCTGCTGGTCAGGCACTTGATGGTTCGGCAGAGCAGCCTCCTGACGGTGCTTGGGCTGCATGAAATGGTGTCGATGGACTGGCAGGCCTTGAGGTGACTCAACACGGCTTATTCCCAGTCGTACAGTTGGACCAGCACGGATGGTACCTTGTCTAGCCGGGGGAGAATGAGCCGAAGGGAGTATAGTGATTTTCACTGTGGTCGAGGGAACCTTCGCTGCCATGGGAATTGTCGTGGTAGTCTCGGCAGCTGCGGGACCAAAGGGAGCCGGAGAAGCCAGCGCAGCCGGAGAAGTAGTGGCAGAAGCAGGGAAAGTTGTGGAAGCCTGAGAAGTCGTGTGAGTCTTGGGAGTTGCCCGAGTCGAAGCAACAGAGGGAGCCGAAGAAACAGGTGAAGCCGAAGTACTTGTGGGAGCCGTGGGAGAGGTCGAAGCCGTTGTAGCCAGAGGCACAGGAGAAGCTATCGAAGTCAGAGATGCAGTGGAAGCCGGAGATGTTGCGAGAGCCGTGGAATTAATCGAATATATGGAAGCTGGAGAAGTTGGTGGTGCGGTTGGTGAAGTCAAGGTCATCGGAATAGCAGCAGCCGGAGCGAGAAATTCAAACATGGCAACGGCCTCGGCTGCAGAGATTCTTGCCAAGATCCAACTATGAAGCTTGCCATAGTCGAACGTACATGGCTCGAGAGGATGGATGCCGAGCTTGGAAATCGCTTTCTTCCAGAGCCATCTAGGTAGTGCTCGAAGCAGCATCTCCGTCCTCTGGTACTCGCACATCATTCCGCACTTGGTGATCACTCCACTGATGTGGTCGTATGTGCGGAGGAATGACTTGAGCGCCTCCATATCGTCTCGACCTCCACACTCGGCGCATAGCTCCTCCAGATACCGATGCGTGTAGATGATGTCGCGGGGTTGACTGTCGGCATGCCGAAACGCGTCCAACATCTCCATCTTGAGTACGGCCCAGTCTCGATCATTGTAACCGCGCATCATCACCACTGTCTCTCTGATCTCTTCCGTGCAGTAGTCGGGAAGCATGGCAATGACATTTCGGCTGGATGGGTCGGTACTGGTGAAGGCAGCAATGCTTTCATACTTGTGGAGAAATGTCGTCACGTCAGAGCCAAGAAAGATAGGCGCGCCTGAACTAAGCGGAAGTGGCATCTGATTCCGGTGTTTGGTGGCAGCCGAGATGGCCTCAACGTGTAGCCGTTGGATCTCCATGCTTCAAAGCCCGCTTGACGTGAGTCAAATCAACGCGTCTCTGCTTGCGATTCCAGTATGCTCGTCTTCGATTCTCCTGCTATCTATTCGTCGATTTGTCATTGCCTAGTGGTCCTCCGTGCTTGATTCGTGTTCAATTGTCGCTGTGGTGTAGTCTCTGCTCGCAGCCCAGTTTTCCGTGACGCGTTGTTCCAGTCCCTTCGCAGCTATTCCATCCACGTCCGTGTCGTTGCTCTGTCATCTGTCTCTCGCTGCCAGCTTACTTGCCCGTGCTCTGCTTTCCGAAACGACCTCCGAGTCAGAGCACCATTTGTGGCGGAAATCCCGGATCAGGAGATCGCACACGGTAGCTTCCGTAGAAAGCTACAAAAATGTAGGTTTTGTTTCGAGGAGCGTAGGGAGGGAGTAGCCGCAGCGAGATAGTTGATTGGCTAGGACTAAGAAACAAAAGAGAGAAGAAGGAAAGAGATGAGATGATGATTGGTACAGTCTCTGGCTGAATGGTGGTCCTCTCGGATGTCGTCGAGCAAAGGTCATTCAACGTTGTCGATGGCGTGATGCAGAGCAGCGATAACCCTAACCCAGTCATGTACCCACTCAAATGCGTGGCTTTGTAATGGTGGGAGCCGTTTTCCCACCACAGCGCCGGGCTCATAACCTGATGAAATAGTGATGCTAGAGAAGCTTGATTGTATTTTATCTAAGAGGGCCACAAGGCCAGTATATATATGAACGTACCAGTATGGCTGAATGCCATCAGCTCATACCAAAGTCAACAGTCATCTCTGGCCATACAAGACATCTCCGTCTCCGACTGTACATGACATCTCCGTCTCCGACTGTACATGACATCTCCGTCTCCGACTGTACAAGGCATCTCCGCCTCCGGCTTTACAAGACATCTCCTGTCTCCGGCTGAGACCTGTATATGCAATAGTCATTAGGGGCTTTCATTGATTAGGACTTAGGGTGGATCTCCCGGTGTTACAAGGTGTAAGTTGACTGTCATTCATTCCATTGCGACCTGTAGCTTACTATATATTCCTCAGGACTTCACATTTTTCGTTATCATCTTCCTCACCTTTTCCCCAACAGCAAGTAATGGCTCCACAAACGGCTGAGCCCGGTGTGATTGAATCCGAATTGAGCTGAACAACAGGCGCGTCATCCAATGCTCCCCTGGCGGAGACACAGCACAATGCAGACACCAGTTCGTCCACCGCGACACTGCAATTGCAGCTGTTAGGGGTTCTCTCTTAACAGCAATAATGGTACTTGCGACAGTAGCTGAATACATATCACGGAGTCACTCACGGTCCAGTCATGTGATATGCATAACACTTAATCTGGACATCGCAAGTAAACCAGTCTGATGTCCTTCAGCGCGGATACATAAGAGTCGCGCGTTGATTGAATAAGCAAGTATCATTGCTTAGCGGATTCATTGAAAGAACACATACTACAGTAATCCTTATTTGATGATGCAACAATACTGCCAGATCGAAAGATGTACATCTGCCAAGCGTATTGTTTTTGACAACGTTCAAGTTCTAGATACTAGTGGGATTGGTTTGATTGGACTGGAGATTACTCCGACACACAAACACAGCAGTCGATAGTCAATATGTGAGTATGCGGGACTTCTGGCCTATCTCCTAAGGCGATAAGAATTACCAGGGTTCTCCCCTGCCAAAGTGAATGGTCTCGGCCTGAGCATGATGTGACTGAGGGAATTATGACGTTGGCAGAAGATAAGTGGCCTGAAGCAACCCTGCTCATTGGTTTGAGTTAGTATGCATTGCAATGTCAGACTCATATTGAATACGAGCTGATGCGTCGAATTCTATGTTGGCATAGTATCGGTTGGTTGCGGATTAAATCTATGATGTAAGCCAAATAGCCTTTAAGGTGAGGCATTAATTTGTGATAAGCACTGCCAACTAAGTTGTTGGCACGACGTTCCAACTACTGTTACAAACGGGTAGTAAGATGTCTAAGTTCAAGTTTCGTCTTACACACTGTATGACATGATATCATGCGATGGATGGCCTGATTCTTAATAGGAGCATGACGCTTTGAAAACACATTGCATGAACACGAAAACCTATTGGGATGCGTGGCACTGTATCACTGGGCGCATGCTTGTGGTGCATGAGCCGAACGCGATAACGCTATCATGAACACTGTAGTCATAGCGTCAAAGTATGGGTGTTCACACCCTCGAAGATGACTATAAAGAGATGTCATTGTTCAGGCAATGCGAAAAGAGCTCAAGCAGCAATCAGCAGTCAACATTCCAAACACCGAAGACGATCCTAAAATATTAATAAGAATTCTATCTATCACACACTTTCACAATTACTTCTCTTATCCACCTATGAGACTTTGCTATATATGTCTGGACACAGGTTGAGACAATCTCAGTATGCACACCAGAAGACTGTGGAACATTTCGGCAATCTTATTGTCCATCTAGACGAGCAAGCTTTAACCCACATATCCTGTATGGTTTGGGGTTTTGTCATGAATATCGGTATTGGCTACCCCGTACATCGATATGTATCTACACAGTTATTATCCTTTGAAGAGTATTCAGAAGACTGGTTGTTTCCGGGAGAGGAGTAGTTTTCGGGTACGAAGACACTACCGGGAAGTGGTCTATAATAGACCAGTGAGCTCTTGAACAAAGGTCAAGAGGTTGAGTTTGAGGATAAGACGAGGAAAGAAAGAGTATCTTAGATAGACGGTTGTACTTGATTCAATAAATGTTGTATTGATTATTGGGATGAAGAACCCCCATGACAGCAGCCACCGAAAATATGACCCAGCATGCATATTGAAACAAAAGTACTTAAAATCAGATGCAGCGATAATAGGAAGCAGTATGCGATCGGATGTAAGTAGCTCCATATCAATGTAAAAGGCCATCAACGAACAATATAATGAATAGCTGGTGTACGAAGAGAGCTCTGTGACCAATTTATCACTGCCTGCAACAGCAAACCTCCATGGTCGACGAAGTGATTTGTCAGCATAGTCCGCAAAATTGAACATCATGATGAGGTCAGCTGTGGGATTTTTGCGGATGAATTTCGTGATAAGGGTTCCCAGGAGTGGACAAATCAGGCTTTTAAGACTCTAGAGGAGGCTATGGAGTCGTATATGGTTGAGGTAATAGCCGAATCTTACTTTTGGAAGCTGCAACTTATTTATGTAGGTTTTCAACCTGTCTGCTACTATGGCAAGGCAAGGAGGTCGGGTACAGCTAGAACAGTCCAACATGCGCCTTGCCTTGCATATGGCCAAAATGGCCAAACAAGGGTTTTCGCGCGCCTCATTGGAGGGAATGCAACAACTAATCAAGAAACCTCGGGCCGAAGTCCAAGAAGAGAAGAAGCGAGGAGTTGAGTTTCCTGGGCATGAAAAAGTGAAGGCTGCAATAGAAAGACACCCAGCAATGGTTTATTGACATCATACGGACGGCTGCCTTCCATGCCAAAATTGCACTATAAAGAATCGGCAGACACGCTGGAGGTGCAAAGGATCCGGTGCACCTCCACCAGAACCGGTGGCACCTCTGCCCGGAATGCCTCCTCTGCCCGGAACGCCTCCTCTGCCTGGAACACCTCCTATGCCCGGACTGCCTCCTCTGCCTGGAACGCCTCCTGCGCCACCTGGTGACAGTGAGGAAACGGAATGTTATGAAATAGAAAGTATGCCATCCAGGTGTGTGTATATACATTCTCCTCTTCCCAATACTCAATTTTTCAATCATAATGCATATGCCAAGGATAGCAAGTGTGATACAGATTTTATTCCAGATTTGCTGAGTACACTATTTGCTGCATGGCAATGCCGGTGACATTGAATTTGAAGACGAGAGCAGCCTTTTGAGCGAATCTGACATTGAAGACGAGTATCGATAGCAAGGAACAGGATTTTTGAGTATTATCATTATCTACAATTAGTGGACACTTTAAAGTATATTTTAAAGGATATATTTATATGCACAATTAAAGAACAATGTAGTGATAAATGGAAACATATATGAAGAGGATGGAACGACTGCCAAAACACAGTTATTTATGTTCTATGCCAAAGTGAATGGTTGCATAGTGCGGATATGCCTGTGGCAAAATGAGCGTCAATGGAGCGTCAACAATTTTTCGTCCCGTAAGTCAGGTTATTAAAATGTGAATTAGTCGTTGTTATCTATATTCATTATATTGGCCACCTTTGTAGGCAAAAGAGACTGCTACACTCTCCCTGCCCCATCTTGACAATGAGCATCAACAGAGCGACAATGATTTTGGTCTTGCATCTTGGGAAATCTAGGTGGCAAATGATCGCAGACATCTATAAACAAGGTTTTGGCAGCCTTTATAGGCTGATAAGCAAGAGATGTTCCCGCGACAGCCTCCCGGACAATCACAACTTCATTCATTTTCAAAGCTTCAACTCAGTGATGGTGCACGTTTTAGCCTATAAAACTGGTCAAAACTCCGTATATAGACATTAGCGGCCACCTCGCAGTTTGATTAACCATCATGCAAGGCCAACAATCATTGACGCTGCGTAGACGCTCAATTTCAAGATCGGGCAGGGAGCGTCTCGCTTTCTCTTTAGCCTATAAAGGCGGGCAATACTATGCTTATGTATATCAAGGACCAAATCACTGTTCAATTACGTGACTTACAGGACTAAAAATTGTTGACGCTCGGTTGACGCGCAGTTTCAGAATGGGGCAGGGACTGTGTCACTTCTTCTTTTGCTTCCAAATGTAGGCAATACCTCATCTATGATCGTCTGCATCCAATCGCTAGCTAGATTACCGATGATGCAAGACCAAAAATCATTGATGCGCCGTTGACTATCATGTTCAGGATGGGGCAGGGAGCGTGTCTCTCATGTTTTTGGTTATAAAGGTGGCTGATCAATCCGAAAAGGACAATGGTGTACCAAAGTCAATAGTTTGCGATTAAGAGTAGGCTATCTAAAGGCTACCATAAATAGAAAAACCCGAAACACAGAACCAGAGATTCGAACCGATGGGTCTAGCCAAACCTGGCAAAACCCGCAGGTTGACGGGTATGGGTCAGGGTTTGGCCTGCCGAGACGTAGTGGGTCGGGTTTTTGGACGATTTTTGAATCAAACCAAATCGTATTTGTGGTCCGAACCTGGACCCCTGCCGGGTTACCCTGACCTGTTGCTAATACTATTGAGAAGGAAAGAAGACTTCAACTGTGTGGGAATGCGTCCCGCAGTCGAGTTAATGTGGCTATCCAGACTTGTCCCCATCCTGAGAACCACTGTAACATTTCTTGGTGGCTTCTGCTTTCTCCACCACGTGGACCCAGTGCAACGAACCATATGAACTGCCTGCTTGTTGCTTTGAAACGCGGAAACTGGAATGGGTACAGCCTCGTGCCGAATTTATTTTGCATTGTTGAGACGACTGCATACCCATCGTGATCGACATAGTCTGTGAAGTTGGCAACTCTCCTGAAACACCAAGCAATGTGATTCTGTAGCTCCCCTTTTGGCATTGCACACCACACGGCCAAGTCATCAAGGGTCTTGATTTCTGGTCCCAGGTTTTTCATCATTCACTTGATAGGTGTTTTGGTTAGAGGCATTTCATCATTGTGATTATGTTTTGCAGTGTTTCAATTCAGCTCTCGATACTGAAACACTGCCTGTTGGGCTTTCATTCGCACAATTGGGAAGGCGAAGTGATAACGATTTGGTTGTCGGTATGGTTGTTTATGATCCATCATTTCTCTTTCTGGGAGTTCAGAGCTTGCATTTAAGAGGTTCCCAAGCTGGTGGATATGGTCAGAGAAGTGGTTCTGGAGATGTATTTTCACAAAGTTGAAATCTGATTTGTCAACAAGATTTTGTGCAATTTCAGACTTGATCTGCATTTTATCTTCATCAACGCGACGACCTTTTGCAGCCGCTGAAAGATTGGTCCATAAGGGGAAACTGTCCAGTTCCTCCTGGTTGTCCAAAGTAAGTTGCTTTTTCAAAGCTTCCGAGACCATCATTGTAGCTTTACTAGTGTGGAATCGACTGAAAACATCCTTCTGACAGTGAAAGTCTTCCAGATAATTCTCCATGTACTCGATTGTGGCTTCAGTATGGTACTGGTACTGTGTAATAAGGTGAAAATACATGAAGTTCCAAACATATAACAGGGCTCCTATGGAGGGAATCCTTTGGCTCGCCGAAGGGTTTAAAAGAGTTGCCACAAAAATTGGAACAAATATGTGCCTGAGTGCTTTTATCTCCTTACCACTCCGTTGCATCACTTGGCTATATGGCTTGTTCAATGGAGCAAAGCCATAATATGTAGGCATCACCACCCACAGCTGGTTGAATGAGTCAATCCTGGAATGTTGTTCAAGGAAGGACGTTACCCAGTCCATCAACTGCTTCAGCATACCAAGATAGGCAGGATGAAGAATATCGAGTATGGTAATAGCGGTTGGGGAGATGCATTCTGTATTCCAGATGATGCCTTCTGCGGTTCCAACCTCTTGATCTTCCAGATATTGTCTTGCTTCCCATCTCTCCGTCTCATCTCCCTGAGTCGCAAGTATCATCTTTTGGAAGTATAGCCGATAGTCTCTCAATTACCTCAATAATAAATTCCCTTCTCCAAACAACAATTTAAGTCCTTCACACACTGTGCAATTGGGCTGCTGGATCGAGTCCAAGTGAATGTTTTCGAAGTAGTCAGCTGTCTATGCACAGATGACAGGATAAAATTGCCGCATTGGAATGTCTGCACAAAGCATAGGCTCTGCAGTGTCGAAAAGCACATCCAGAGGATGAAAAATCAGTTTGAAGACCTTCCTTAAAACCTCTTGATTGTGGATTTGTTGTTCCTTCATGGCAGTTGTTTTTCCATGTTCTTTAAAGTGATATTTGGGAGGAATGGGAAGAAGGGCAACAAGGATGCTTGCAAGATTTGAAGGCTTAGATCTAATCGTCAAGTTGATGTTTCTGACAGTGAAAAATACTGGCCATTCGTTCTTGTTGCCCGAATAGTTTGTAAGATGTGTCTGGGCTGAACTGCCAAATAAAGGGACAATGGTATCTCCAAGCAGCCGCCGTAGCTATCGAAGCAGTAAAAATCATTGTAGCTATGATGTAATTCAACCGACATACCTGTACATTCTACCACCAGTTACTTGATTTCACCTCTGAGTGGATACGTTCCTCAGCATCATTGAATTTCGTTGCTGGAGCATACGACATATGATCCCTGAACGCAGGCTGCTGCATGAGGAACTCCACGCATTGAACAGGATTGGGGTAGATGAAACGTGTGTAATCATTGTCGTGAAGGTTGGTTGGATCGGCCAAACGATCGTAACAAACATTGCCCCATTTTCAAGAGTCAATGCCCATCGTGTAGGACATTTCTTTCAACCTTCTGAATGAAGTGTGGGACAAAGTGAAATTGCCAATGGTTGCCATTGTAGGGTTCCCGAAAAGCCTGTTGGTAGCAGCTCTGCTCAAGTTGTGCTTGACGCAGCATTGCGCTCAACGATTCTCCTCCCCACACGACAACGATGACTTTAGATCGATTTCATCCTCGATGATATTGAAATACTCGTTAGTAAGAAGCTTGCCAGCTGGACAGTTGTCGAAGTGTGGAGCACCATAAATTCATGTCTGAACTGGAGGTTGCTCTGGATCGATACACACATTTTCGCAATTGGGTTCTGGATCGCTGGAATCAGCATCAGAACGGTTAAGAGAAGGGTCGCGATGCGGTTCATGAACGAATGGAAGTTGAATACTATTGTGATTCATCGCAAAGCCATCATCTGGCAGTTGTTCGGCTGATAGATATAGTATCCTTTCTCTGTGGTCGCGACAGAGGTGAGTAATGTAAGCGCCCGTGTAAAAGTATGTCTTTGAGCAGTAAAGACACCATTAAGGAATATCCATGATTCATTAGCAAAATGAAATGTCTCAACAATGTTAAAAAGCGTCTCGATGGTGTTTTAGCTACTCATACCATTGCATTCCAGCAGGCCCTCAGAAAATGCTGCACCTCGATTTACTTTTTCCCAATAGGGGTCCTCCCACTGTCATTGGGTTTCTCTCATCCTTCTTCACATGTTTACAAAGAGTGTAATTGCTCTCTCATTTTGAACATCCCTTGGATCTCGAAAAAAGTACCGCATCTGCATTCAGCTCATTGGGGCAATTGTTCTGCTCCCTCACAAGACCCTCCTATGCCCATTGCCTGATTTATCGTTGTCACATTTTGTTAAGATCGTATGTTACATGAAACATACATTGACCTTCGAATTCACCCCAGTGACATTATGAGGGGGTACAAGAACGAGAGGAAGAACAAACGAGTGAGATATGACCGCAGTGCATTCTTTCAGTTGTCTTTGTGATGAATTTATGCATTCAGTCGACGAATCAGGGCGCTTAGATGATGCTAGGAAAATTGTTTCCTAGCTGAATAACAGCCAAGATGATGTCACCGGATCAAGATAACCCCTCCAAGCCCACATATACATCAGCAAAATGTATTTCAGTCACTGGGAGCCTCCAGGAGTGTCTGAGAGGATGTGGAGTGTAAACTTAGATGTGTCAATTTCAGGAGAGTATCAGACCATAGGAGGGCATTCCGGCTGGCCTTCAGAGTAACTGGGATCTCTGATCACTGGTACAGGTGTACCATAGGAGTGATTATGAGAAGTTTGGGAACACTTTGGAGCACCGGAGAGAACTTCGGGTGCGCCAGTGACAAGCCTGGGAGCGCCGACAACAACTCTGGAAGCACCGACAACAAGTCTGGGAGTGCCGACAGCAAGTCTGGGAGCGCTGACGATACGCCTGGGAGCGCTGCCAACAAGTCTGGGAGCACCTCGAATCACAGTGGAGCAGTCTGGGCAAAACAACATCTTCGGGAACACTGCTAGTGTACCTGGAAATCATAGCTACTACTTATTGTTCAATGATTTTCAAAACTCATGTATTCAGTTTGTATTCCCATCTATGTATCAATATTGCTACCCATCTACAGACGGTATATCTAGACAGGCTGTAGGCGGTGCTAGAGAGCAATTTGAAGTATGCTTGAAAATGTCGATCAAGTAAACTGAGAGATACACTTGGAGGCCGTAATTGAGCGAGTTTGGAGCTACACTTGGAGGCTGTGATCCAGCGAGTTTGGAGATATGCACTTAGAGGCAATGATTGTGCGAACTTAGAGGCCGGAATTGTGTGAGTTTGAAGATGCACTTCGAAGCCATGATCGTGAAAAACTTGCAGCCCGTGATCGAGCGAGTCTGGAGATACACTTAGAGGCTCTCATCGAGTGAGCTTGGAGATGCACTGGGAGGCCGTGATCGAGCAAGTTTGGGGATACACTCATAGGCTGTATACATGCGAACTTGGAGGCCGTATTCGAGAGAGTGTGGAGATACACTTGCAGGCTGTGATCTAGGTTGTTTGGAGATACTCTCAGAGGCCGTGACCGAGCGAGATTGGACGAGGACTTGCAGGCGGTCCATTTACAGCGCGCCGGATGCTGAGACTCTATTCCTCAGTTTACCTGCTCGTATCTGTGGGAATGTGACAAGGTGACTCTACCTTCGAGCTCACATGGAGAGCTGGCTGATGGCTAGTGTTAGCGACGTGTCCAAATTCCCGGTTCGGTTCCGGGTCCGGTTCCAACCCGGAACCGGACCGTTGCAACGGGTTTTACCACACGAAAACCCGGCATTTCTACCTCACAACTTTCGCTCCAATTAAGTATCTGAGTTCTGATCGTATCGTGACATGATCAGTATATAGATTGTGTATAATTAGCCGCTCTTTCACCTCCCAGTTTCAGAATTGCGATGAGACCAATATTCGTTGTGTCGCTATCGAAAACCCGCGAATTTCGGATTAAATTTGGCGTTATTTCACAGTGACTCAACGATTATTGGTCGCATCGCAATTCTGAATGCGGGAGGTCGAAGAGCTGCCAAAACTGCACAATCGACGTACTGATCATGTCATGATTCGATCAGAACCCGAAAACTTAATTGGAGCCAAAGAATTGGCAAAGTTGTAGGAACCGTAATATAGAATCATGGGCGGGTTCCAACCCGGCCAACAAATCACGGGTTTATGTCCGGTCCGGGTAACAACCCCACCAAGACAAAGCGGGTCAGGTGTTTGGCCGGCACTCGAACCAAACCAAACCAAACCGCTGGCCAAAAATCAGACCACTGGCGGGTTTCCCGGACCCGTTGCTAGCACTACTGTTAGCAGTCGATCGTGTAGGGAGGCACGCCGGAAGCTTGAGCTACATTCAGCGGTCAACTCGTAATCATGAGTATGAAGGGAAGACAAACAATCTTTAGTGTATGCTGTACTCGGTGTATGCTGTACTCGGTGTATGCTGTACTCGGTGTATGCTGTACTCGGTGTATGCTGTACTCGGTGTATGCTGTACTCGGTGTATGCTGTACTCGGTGTATGCTGTACT
>Ga0307515_10012614_pt1 | contig 15884 bp, 12 predicted proteins | sample 17_EM_MG_FD_194513 | JGI IMG/M metagenome (GOLD analysis project Ga0307515, IMG submission 194513) | Populus trichocarpa ectomycorrhiza microbial communities from riparian zone in the Pacific Northwest, United States - 17_EM | ecosystem: Host-associated > Plants > Roots > Unclassified | place... | reverse complement strand
ATTAGTTATCTTATTCGAATAATGCTAATACTTGTAAATGTTGTCAGGTATTCATGATTATAACTTATGTTAACAACAAATCAAGTTCCTTTCATAACACAGGTGTCGGTTATACCATACGGTTGGGTTATGAAAGTGCCAAGTATTTGTTGTACCAAGGGTTATACAACATAAATCTAGATTAACCATTTAACAAGCAAAGTATTAAAAGTGAACAAGATAACAAATATAAAACATGTTAGTATCAAACATTAAAGTCCAAATTGAGTTATATTATACTTATTCTTACACCATTAGTGTAACCTTTTCACCTTGACATAATAAACTTAGCTAAACATAATGAAAGAGAGGAACATAAATAAACAAGATAAGAACATAAATAAGATATAAGTTAACTAAGTAAAGGAAAGGAAATGAAAAGCATAAACAAGAGATTAATATAAACAAAACTTAAACATTACAAAAATATAAAGACAAAGCAGGAACATGATCCTGATCTGAAAACCAAGATGCCTAAATGCATGGCAAATGCCTCCTTTTATAAGCCAAATTTTGGAACTATTGATTTGATGACTAATTGTTGAGTGGCCACATCTTGACTTGGTGACAATCCTTATCTTCTTGTCTGAACAAAACGTCATTGATAACGTCAGAATTTGAACAGATTTTTTTCATGAAAGTTCTAGGAAATTGTCTCAGCTTTCCAACAAAAAATGAATCAGTGCATTTGGACTTCTAGAACTCGAGATATGGGCTGAACAGTGTCTGGGCTGCAGGACAGATTTGGACTTCTCCGTTGTTGCTAAGATTTGGACTTCCAAACAGCAGAATTGAGTCTTTCACTTTTGATGAATGTTTTAGGCATATGTCTTAGATTCCTAGCCATATAAACCAAATTGAAATCCAAGATCAACAGCTTCAGATATTACCCAATGACTGAACAGTGTTCTAGTTTGGACTGAACCAGCATCTATTTTCTAAGCTTAACCCTCTATTTGTCTTCTCAATTTCAATAGTTGAACTCATCAATCAATCCTTTGATTTATGTGATAGGCCTGCATTTAAGATGAACATTTACCATAAATTAAAGGTATCTTATATTATTAGACATGTTATTATAAAACATGCTCTAGTTAAGGAGTTATTAATACTTCAAGTGCAAAATAATGATACAAAACCTTGATAAAAATACACTTTTAAGTACTAATCATAGGTCGACTTTCAAAACACACTTTGTAACTAGGTAAGGTGTTTGGAACTCCCTTGTATCAATTTGAACATGAGTTTAGTGATTTTGAGCAAAAATTGATCAAAATTGAATTAGGGTTCTTGAGATGAAATTAGAGGAAAAATGAATTTCTTAGAATTTAGGTTTCTAGGATCCTTGTAGGTTGTTGTGGGAGTGAAATCATGTTGAAATAATAAATAAATTGGATGGGTAGTGAAGCCTAATGGCCAACCATTGAGAAACAAAAAAAAGAAGGTTTAATGTGTTTGTGTTATTCTTGTAAATTGTATTGAAATTATGATAACTAAACATATGGATTACAATTTTGATGAATGGTTCTATGTTTATGTGATGAAAATAAATTTTTGATGTTTTAGGGATATAATACTTTTGAAAAATTATTGAACTTAAATTGAGTTTTAGTGGTAATTATGCTTGTAGTTGTGTTTGTAATTGAAGCAAGGTGGAATAGACTTCATGTCCATTTATATGTTATATAATTTATGATAATAGGAATTATATCAAATAAGTTGAAGAAGAGAACTATTACGAAAGATTCTAGATTTTTGTGCTATAAGAGAATTTGAAACATTTAATATTGAGCAATTAAAATTTGCAGGAGATATTGCTAAGGAGGTACTGAGACAGGATCCTACACATAGAGCTTAGACGTTAGGTAATTAATTATGTTCTATTTAGAATTATTAAAACGTCGTAGTTAGATTCTTTATTATTCAATTGATTTATTATCTGATGCGAGATTCTTGCCCTGTTCTGGGCTGAATGATCAATTCTTTGGTTTAAGAGTTAGTGCCATGTTATGGGCTAGATGGCTAATTCTCTAATTTAAGGATTAGTGCTTTGTTTTGGGCTGTGAAATTGGATATCCTGAATAGGATTAATGCCTTGTTTATGGGCGATGAGGACGTTACCCTATATGAGGGTCAATTGTCAGGTCCGAGTTATGGAACAAATCTCTTGAATGTTCAAGGAATTGTTGTAAAAGATGTGAAGAAAAGATGAAGAGGGATTATGTTAATTTTTAATTAAATTCCTTATAGATGTGTACACCTTAGTCTACTCAATAAATTCATTAAATTGTATTGGAAAACATTATGTCTCATTAATTAATTATTTTATGGTATAAAATAAATTCAGGATTCTCACAATTTCGTCAGGATTAATAGATGATGAAACCCTTGTATTTTTTGTTATATAAGAATATTAATGATGTTGCATACTATGTGTTGCCACCTAATTTTTTATCCTTTTTTTTGAAATTTTTCGAAAAAAACCAACAAATAGAACAAACAACAAAAACCTAAAAAAATATGTTCTTGACATATTTGCAACATTTTCAGTGTGATTTCCAAAGAATTTAAATTTTTTTAAAAAAATCTGCTTTCAAATACGTTCAGTTGTTAACGTGCTTTTTGAGTTTACGTTGATGTTGCTTTTTTTAAAAAAAAAATCAATATACCACTAAACTGACCCTTTTCACACACGTTGCTCCACTTTTGGTAGTAGCAGAAATGACCATTTGAAGAAAAAATAATGAGAGATAAGCAGATCTAAAAAGGAAAAAGAAAGAAAATGAACCGAAGTTTGTTGTGTTTGTTTCTTGCTTTTACATGTTCCCTTTTATTACACCATCAACATAGGAGTGAGGAGGAGAAGAAGAGTTGGCCGATCCATATCATCATGCGACTGCCAAGATTTCGGAGCATCACTTGCACGCGCCATCAGTTTCAGTGGCACGTGAGACCCACGTAAGGTTGTCAAAATCATGAGTTGACTTGTAAAATCATACGATTTTACGAGTCAACATATATATATATAACGTGCAAAATTGGGTTAAAAACTTGAACCAGCAAACTCGATCAAACTCGGTTAAACTCGATCAACTTAGTAAATGATTAGTACTTAAAAATGCATTTTATCAAGGTTTTATATCATCATTTTGCACTTGAAGTATCAAATTCAAAGGATAATAACAAGTCTGATAATATAAGATAGCTTTAATTTATGGTAAATGATCATTTTAAATGCAGGTATATCTCACAATTCAAAGGATTGATGATGTGATTAAATATTGAAAGTGAAAGGACAAAGAAAAGGCTAAGTTTAGAAAGGAGATACCGATTCAATTCAAATTGGAACACTGTTCAATTATTGGGTCATATCTGGAGCTGTAGATCTTGGATTTCAGTTTGATTTATATGGATAGAAAGCTAAGAAATAGACCTACAATGTTCATGAATAGTGGAAGACCCAAATTTGCCATTTTCAAATCCAAAGTTTAGCCACAAAAGAGAAGTCAGAATCTGTTCTGCAATTCAGCCCAAACACTGCTCAGAATTTTACTCATAGCTGGAGTTATAGAAGAAAAAATGATGTCAAATTTGGTGGATGGAATGATAAGACAATTTCCAACAACTTTTATAGGACAACCTGCTCAAATTCTGATGTTAGTAATGACATTTCATCCAGACAAGAGATTGAGGGCTATCCACTACATCCACTAGAAGCACTACTCAATATTTTAGCCATATCTCGAGCTCTAGTGATCAAAATGCTCTGAAAGTTTATGGGTGGAAAGATAAGATGATTGCCAACAACTATCATGAGGAACACTTTGTCAAATTCTGATTGTATCAATGTCATTTCATCCAGCCAAAATGCTTGAGTGCTGCTGTCCATCAAGTCCACTAAATCAATAGTTGGCCACTACATCAATAATCAATTATCAAATGAATAGTTCTGAATTTTAGCCTATAAAAGGAGGCATTTGTCATTCATTTAGGAATCTTGGTTCTTCAGATCAAGATCTTGCTCTTGCTTTCTTTCTTTGTAATGTTCAAGTTTTATTCTATGTTATATTTTCCTTAATCTCATGTTTATGCTTTTCATTTCCTTTACTATACTTAGTTAACTTATATCATGTTTATGTTTTTATATTGATTATTTATGTTTTTCTTCTTCATAATGTCTAGCTAAGTTAATCATGTCAAGGTGAAAAGATTTCATTAATGGTGTTAGAATATGTATAATATAAATTCAACATGAACTTTAATGTTTATATCCAAGAAAGTTTGTTATTAACATGTCTTATCATTTTTATCTTATTAATTCTTAATACCTTGCTTGTTAAATGATTAATCTAGATTTGTGTTGTATAACACTTGGTACATCAAATACTTGATCCTTCATAGTCTTCGGCCGACATCGTTGTTATGAAAGGAATTTGATTTGTTGTCAACATAAGTTAGCATCATGAATACCTGATAAAATTTATAAGTATGGTGTTACGTAAATAAGATGATTAATATGATCATGTTGATAATTTATAAAGAGTTTATACTTTACTTATCTCTAATACTATTACTGAATCCTCTAACCTTGACATTTATTTTTATCATTGTTTAATCTTCACATTTATCTTACATCTAAAAGTCCTCTTTAACCCATCATCATCATCATCATTGTTGTTGTTGTTGTTGTTTATAATTTATATAGTTCACCTCCATGTGGTTCGACCCCAGTCTTGCCGGGTTATTTATTACTTTGACACTCCTACACTTGGGATAAGACATCAACTCTTTGATCGTGTCAGTAAACTCGGACCGAGTTTATGAGTTTGACAAAAGCAAAAATATTAATTGACTCCACTTATGAAATAAGGATCAATGCTCTCTAGTAATGATGTAATATTTATTCCTCTTCCTCATGTACGAGTTTTTGCTTCTTTTTCTCTGCAATGATCAATCAACATCATTCTTGCCAATTTCTTTCTCCGGCAAGTTTACTATACCCTTAAATTGTTGCAACAACTGTTGTTCAGCTGTTGTGTTGCCATGAAAACTAGCAAAAACCAGAGTTATTCTACTAGATCTCATCAGTAATAGATTTAATTGCTTATTGTCGTTATGAGATCTCATCAGTAATAGATCTAATTGCTTTGATTTTAGTACTAGTTATTCTACTAGATATGCTCCTAAACTGAATCTTCAATCTCACCATTCCTTCATCTCTATTTTTTGGGTTGATTTTAGTTTTCAATTCATTTGAATTTCTGTGTTTAACTTATCTGACCTTTCTTGGTTTGATTAGTTAATGGTTTTAAGTTTCTGGGTTGATTTCCAAGCTCTGTGGTTCCACGATTCAGATCTAGCAAGCTTTGATAATTTCCTTGTTCATATAATCTATATAATGAATAAAATATGGCGATTTCTCAAAAATCTTAGCAAACTCCTTCTGACCATTATTTGGAGTATGTTATTTCAATCCTTTTGTTTGGGGCTAATAGGAATAGATACAATGGGCAATGGGAAAATGTAGTGTTGAAAGGGAATGGGGTGTTTGTATGGCCTGATGGGAGTTGTTGTCTTGAAAGATGGAATAATAGCAGTAAGGATTTGAAATGGTAGCAATTGAATGACACATTTTATCCTTTCTCTGTTAAGTTCATGTGAATGGTAAGTCTTCATTTTCAGATTTCATGGAGTCTTAGAGTGCTTTTATTTTGAGCATATGACTCTGATGTTTTCTTCCATGGTGTTCCATGTGGGCTTGTTTGAGCTGTGATGATATGGAATATGCAAGCTTAGAAGACAAAAGCAGTAATCTCCACCGCAACTGATATTTACTTTTGTAGGAATAATGAATTTTTTGTAGCAAGCTGTGATAACGTTATTAATGCAGCAACTGAACTCTCTCTCTCTCTCTCTCTCTCTCTCTCTCTCTGTTTCACTGTATGAATAATGAATTTATTTTATTTTTATTTTAGTTATATTATTATTTATTACTTGACTGAAATTGTCAATATATAATTAGTTAAAATATTTTATTTATGATTTTACGATCCGAGTTTATATTGTATATTTTGTGTCGTGTTAAAAAAGTGTTTTTGACAACCTTGGTCGCCACTATTCTAACTGTCCCAGATTCTTCCAGTGTGCTTCTCGAGTTTTTAGGAATCTCTCTATTTTTCTTTCAACCCTTGGGAGGACCATTTTGCTAATTTTTTAATTTTTAGTGTGTGTTTTTAAATTATTGTTAGAATTTGAATTCTTAGTGATATGTAAACATGTGTAATTTTTTGGTATGTGATTAATTAGTGAAAAAAGGGTGTGTGTATGTGTGTGCGCGCACATTTTATTTTATTTTTTGGTTAAATAATTGTTAAGAAAAAAGGGGAAAATAAAAAAAAAATAATTAATCCAATGTTTTAATTGCATATAACAAAACAAGGATTTATGCTTATTGCATACGATCCAATCCTTACAAAACTTGCATTTTATTTATAAAAAGGAGAAAAAATGCATATATATTTTTTTTGTATTTTCTGTGGAATTTACAACAAGTTTTTAAATTTTCTTAAGGATTTGGCCAATATTTCAGTAACCCTAAAAAATTTAATTACTAAAAATTAATTATCAATAAATATTGGACCTACAAGTATGCTGATATTTAAATATCAGAAGTTGACTAGAAAATTGTTAGGCTTATTTTAGTATTCATCAATTTTAATTTGGAGTATTTTTTTTTACCATAATATACGTGTTATAGAAAAATCTTTCGGCTTCCAGAATAGGTGAACCCCGTTAGCGCACCTATATAAACCCTTCCTATAAGAATTTATTTGACTATACGTGCCCATAATAAATTCAAAATGTCAGATTTATTCATGAGAGTAAATTTTTATTCTAAGCCATAGACAGACCATCGGTTAGAAACCCATCAAAACTTTAAACCATATCTAGATCACACAATGTAGCTTACCTCAGGTAAGGTGCAATAGGAGTGCTAATACATTTCTTAACCACAACCAGTCCCTTACCTTGAAATTTCTAATAAGACCAATACATCCAGGTCTCCTAGTGACCCTAAACCAAACAGCCAAACAATTAGGTGTAGGTGTCGAATCCTCGATCCCGATGCCCCGTTATACCATACGCCCATGTGCGATATAATGGCGACTCCACTGGGAAATTTTGTTTTTGACAGCATTGAACTAGGCTTTGTGTGTTTTATGTGGTTTATTTGAATTGATGTGTTTAAATTTTTTCATTTGGTTTTTTTTTTATGTCTTATCATGTTTTATCATGCTCATACATGTATGTTGGATATGGGATAAATGTCTTTATGCATCACTAGTTTATTTGTGATATATTGCTTTGGAATGCACATCCTATGAAAACACTCAGATAAATCCCATTATGGCGATACTAGAAGAAATTATCTTAACACTCAACCATTGTAGGAGGGTTTGCAAGGGATCAATGAGATGTTATGAACAATTGTTGTACATATGAACATTAGCCATATAGAAACCGAGAGATCGATATTTAACAACTTTAGTGATCTAGTCAAAGACCATTGAATATAGTTAAAGAAGAGGAATGGAAGGAGAAGTGAAGTGGAAAGCCCCATGAATGAGAGTAACAAATTACTTGATGAGTTGTGGGCAAAGATTATGGGTGCCTCTGATGGGAGCGACCAAATATGTTAGCTACGCATCCGCTTTGGTTGTGAGGCAACTTAAAGGCGTACAATATGTGCCAAGGATGGCTGGGTTATCTTATTTTTTAGGGTTATTCAAGGATCAATATGCTTTGGAAGTTGTGAAAAACATCAAGCAAGACTGGAAGCTTCTGGTATATTGGTCAAGAAAGAATCAGATGGTTTGAGAGATTAAGTTACTAGTGAAAAGTATCCAAGGTGGAGAAATCTATCACTAGTCACCATCCCCATGACTTTTGGATATGAAGCCGAGACTTCGCAAGCTGTTGAACCGACTAAAAGAAAAAAGGATTAACAACGATGAAGAGTTGAGAGAACAACTAGAAAGACTCCAAATGGAGGTAGGCACCAATAAAGCCCTTAAGATATCATTTGAGCCAGTAAAGCCCTCAAGATATCCCTCGAGGAACAAATCCTCACTAAAGAGAAATTTCGAAAATTTGCAGAGCAACAAATGGAGGAAAAGGATAATAAAATCATACCTTTAGAGAAGCAACTAGAAGGAGAAAAGGCAGCTAGAAACCAAACTGAGAAAGAGCGAGAAGAATTGGAAACATATTGGATGCAAAACAGTATTGAGCTAGAGGCTTTAAAAAACAAATTCAATGATTGCCAAGAAAGGGCTGATATGTCTTCAAAAACCTAAGTTGAATTAGACAGCCAAATTGTGCAGTATGAAAGGCTCTACAAGAAGCATGTGATGTTGGAAAGTGAGCTGGCTGAAGCGAAATCCAAAGGAAAGGTTGTTGGAGTCTTCAAAATTAATTTGGATAAAATGGGAAATGAGTTTAATCTGCTAGAGAAAAAGCTCGATGAAGAAAACGCCAAGGCAAATCATTTGAAATAAAAGTGCGAACTGGTCGAGCACCATAACCAGATGATTGACACCAACAACAATCAACTGAATAAGAACAACATGTTCCTTTTAGAAAAGATGAGAAACATGGATGAGCAGATTGACCGAGCCTCTATCTATACCTGGAGAATCCACCATAATGCCCAAAAAATTGGAAGGGATGTCCACCGATTTCAACAAAGCATGGCTGAGACTGATTCTTTTCTTAGGGATATAGAAAATAAAGTATTTGCCTTTCTCCCTATAAACAATGATGATGATGATAAGCATTGGTTCAGATTAAATGTTCTCGATAGTTAAGAAAGGATTAGAACCTTACCCATTTATAAAGGAATGATGATCATTTATCAACCCAGGGTGTAGCTAATCCATTTCCAACATACATCATTATGCATAATCATACATCCATATACATCAATATTTATGAATTATAGAATCTACATGGCAGGTATTTGTTGCGATGTCGTGGTCACATAAATTAATTACCCTAACTTAACAAACAAGATAGTTTAGAGCAATCAAGAGGCCGATCCCATAAGAAAGATCTAGTTCAGGTCTTTATGCTAGATGATTCAAAGTTGGGGGAGGGGTTTGAGGTTATCTAGGCTATACTATGGTAAACAAAATAAAATAATCAAGCTAAATTAAATAAATCTGAAACTTATCAAGAGAAAAACCTTGGTCTCAAGTAAACGTCCACCTATAAAAATCAAAATTAATCATTGAAACGACACATCAATTTATATTTTAAATATCTATCTTTTCTTAATATTAGTCAGTCAACCGATCTGTAGTGTGACTAACCCTAACCATTAAATAACCATAGTGTCCGCACTAGTAATTTAATTCAATGGCAACCTTAAGAACTAGATAGATTGATAAATCTAGACAACATAATTGTCTGCAATCTATATTCGATTTAATTGAATATTTTTCCTAAAATTAATAGCATAGATCCATCATAATTATTAAACCTAGTCGCTTTACAAGTTTAAATATCACAACTCTGGTTTTAATAGCAAACTTAGCAGTAGATTGGTTTAGAATAATAATTTAGAGTCCGCTCTAACAATAAAACTAAACAATCATAGGAAATAAGCATAGAAAAACATTCATATTCATAATATAAATTGAAAAGAAAAGATAGAATAGATCTTATAGTTTTTGAAATTAGAAGGTTTCATTATCCTTTCAACCAAGAAAAATAACTTAGTCTTGCATGTCTATCGAAAAACTAATGAATAGAACAAATGAGAACATAATTTCGAGTATAGGAGAAAAAGGTGGAGTTTTCCTCTTTTTTCTAGCTACCTCCTCTCTTTCTTTTTCTCTTTCTGTTTATTTTTTAGGAAACCTTAATCCCCACATCCCTCCATTTGTATCCTCTAAAAAAAAAAAGTCCTTTCCAAAGTAGACAATTTACATTTAAGTAAGTTGGACTTGTTTCTTCACAAAACCTGTCTACTAGCAGAATTTATAGGTTGTCTTAGAAAAATCGTATCTTTCTCATATGAGATCTTTTTCTGCTGATATTTGGTATTGATAGGTTCTAGAGTTAAGAATCCAAAAGTTTGCATCAAATGAACTTCTCTAACTTAAGATATTCAAGTCAGAATGCCCGAAGGTCAAAATTGACAGAATACGAGACTTGTCTTTGAAGGTTGCGATTTCCATCTTCTTTATTTTTTATTTTTCTTGCAATATATGTATCGAAAGATATGGATGTTATCTTTCTAATTCCACTAGAATCACTTCATTTTGACCTCTACAACTCAAGTTCTGCATAAAACATCGATCAGAGGTCAAATATACTAATATTCGGCACGAGTTGAAACATGGTCTGAATTTTATTTTCAATTTACTCTTTTTTAAAATCTCACATTCAAAAGTGCCTTAAAAACATATAAAAAAAAAAGATCACCAAGGAATTTTATATATAAAACATTAACAAAATACCATGTAAATATATATAAAACTATCAAATAATATGGTTGTATCAGTATTCGAAATATAGGTCCTCCAAATCTGGTTTTCCCTTAAAGAGTCAAGAATTGTCAATGTCTGACAGTGTTAAAGAGGATTTGCTTGACTTCCAATCCATAAGCATTGTTATGGTTTCCTTAAACCGGTAACAAAAACCTTTGTTTTACCATGAACTCAACTCGTGACCTATGCTCGGATATCATCTATGAAGTGTTAATGCATTCATCAATGGAGACTAGGGAAATGTAGGCTTCTTTCCAAGGTTTGCAACATGTTCACTTATGAATCCACTTTCACGAAGCTACACAACCAAAGAACCAACATTGTCTTTGGGTTCTTTATACAAAGCATGATCAGAAATGAATATCATGTTTCCTTTGTTTCAATTGACACTCCGAAGCCCCATCCTGAAATATCATTTGATTTTCTTCCTGACCATGTGGAGATTATGGCATTAACAAATCAAAGAGTGTTACTTTGCCATACATACTGTCGTGACGTGCACGACGTCGAATGAATAGCTACCTCCTGAGAATGTTAAAGGGGGTCTTGGGTGTAATCAAACAATTATGATTATGAAGTACAAGAGTCGCCACCAAGTATTATGGTTGCTAGGAAACCTAATGGTTTGCGATAGTCTAGGTAAGGAGAGTAGTTGTGCAAAGAGAAGATGCATCACCTCCAATTCACCCTATCTAAGGTAAACTACATTGTTGTCAGATTATTATTCTAAGTCATGTTTCTATTTGTTAGTCTTATCTAAAGTTCAAGGTGGCTTTAACAAATCAATGAGTGTTACTTTGTCATACATACTGTCATTACGTGCACGACGTCGAATGACATAGCTACCTCCTGAGAATGTTAAAGGGGGTCTTGGGTTTAATCATACAATTATGATTATGAAGTTCAAGAGTCGTCACCAAGTATTATAGTTGCTAGGAAACCTAATGGTTTGCAATAGTCTAGGTAAGGAGACTAGTTGTGCAAAGGGAAGACGCATCACCTCCAGTTCACCCTATCTAAGGTAAACTACATTGTTGTCAGATTATTATTCTAAGTCGTGTTTCTATTTGTTAGTCTCATCTAAAGTTCAAGGTGGCATTAACAAATCAATTAGTGTTACTTTGCCATATATACTCTCATTACGTGCACGACGTCGAATGACATAGCTACCTCCTGAGAATGTTAAAGGGGGTCTTGGGTTTAATCATACAATTATGATTATAAAGTTCAAGAGTCGCCACCAAGTATTATGGTTGCTAGGAAACCTAATGGTTTGCGATAGTCTAGGTAAGGAGACTAGTTGAGCAAAGGGAAGACGCATCACCTCCAGTTCACCCTGTCTAAGGTAAACTACATTGTTGTTAGATTATTATTCTAAGTCGTGTTTCTATTTGTTGGTCTCATCTAAAGTTCAAGGCACATCTTCCTTCATGAGAAAGTCTATATCTTATCGGGTTAAATCCTAACCGTTCTGAAGCTTTAATTTTAGCATCACAATTATTCACTAGATACAACTAATTTCTAAAATTTATTTCTATCAATCCATTTAAATTAATAACATAATTATGTATTATGTTATGAAATTCATGCCCTGTATATTAATTAAATGAATTAATTTTTATGGGTTTTTTTTTCCAAAATTTTAGCCAAATCCTAATGGATAATCATAAACAGGTTACAATATTCATTTTGTATTTTAAAACATGATAAAAATACAATTTTGTTTTTTTTAAAATATGCATGAAAATTTTAGAATTTGATTGTATGCGTGAAAACAAAACATCTTTTTTATTAAAAAAATAAAGTTCATTTTTGAAATTTTGAATTTTACATGGGGAAAAATAAGATACATTGATATCGGGTCCATATCTTATAGTGTAAATCTACATCCTGATATTAGACAAAATTGTTAGAAAAATGTATGACGGGCCCATAGATAATTTCAAAATAGTCTTTTGAAAAATTAGCTTTTTTATTTTTTCTACTATATATATTATTTATTTATTATTTTTTAAATGAATGGGCTAAACCCGGCCTGAAATCAGGCTCGGCTCGCCCAAAATGGGTTAGGCCAACTAATGGCCCAACAATATTTTATTTCTTTTTATCTAAAACCTTCCTCAACCAACTTTTACAAATTGCCAGTCTTCTTGTTATTATTGCTTTTAGTTTTTTATTTTTATGAGGAAACAGGATAAATTTTGGAGAATAACCCAAAAATGAGTTATAACAGTTTTTCCATGTTTACAATGCTTACGACAGAAAGTCTCATAAAAGACTTTACATAGTAATTTGTAAATAAGAAAAAAGAAATGAGAGATAGTGAACTTACTAGATCAAAAAATGATCAGTTCTTTAGAAATGAGGGCTCAAAGCGTTTAGAAAGTGATAGGGATAGGGCTAGAAAGCGTACTATTTGATGATTGAGGGCTTAAAGGCAAAATAGATAAGGTTGGAAAACGCATTATCTGGTATACAAGGGCTAGAAAGTGCACTAAAAAAAAAAGATGGGGCTAGAAAGCGTAATCTCTGATGATTGAAGGCTTAAAACGCAATAGATAAGGCTGGAAAGCGCACTATCTGGTATACAAGGGCTAAAAATGCACTAAAAAAAGAAAAGAGATAGGGCTAGAAAGTGTATTATCTGATGATTGAGGGCTTAAAGGCGCAATAGATAAGGCTGGAAAGCACACTATCTGGTATACAAGGGCTAGAAAGTACACTAAAAAAGAAAAGAGATGGGGCTACAATGCGTACTATCTTAAGTGATGAGGGCTTGAAGGTGCACTTGAAAGGAAAGAGATAAGGCTAGAAAATGTATTATCTAGTATACGAGGGCTAGAAAGCAAACTCGAAAGAAAAAGATAAGGCTAGAAAGCGTAGTATCTGATGGTTGAGGGCTTAAAGACACACTCAATTGATAAGGTTAAAAAGTGCAATATTCGATATACGAGGGCTAGAAAGTGCACTCGAAAAGAAAAGAGATAGGACTAGAATGCGTACTATCTTAAGTGATGAGGGCTCGATGTGCACTCAAAAGACGATGAGGTTAGAAAATGCACTACCTAGAAGATGAGGGCTCAAAGATACACTCGAAAGGAAAGAGATAGGGCTAGAAAGTATATTATCTAAGTGATAAAGGCTCAAAGGCACACTCAAGGGAAGAGATTGGGCTAAAAAACATACTATCTAAGTGATGAAAGCTCAAAAATGCACTCGAAAGGAAAAAGATATGGCCTGAATACGCACTATCTAAGAGACAAAGGCTCAAAGGCTTACTCGAAAGGAAGAAAATAAGGCCCGAAGGCGCAGTATCTGAGAGGTAAGGGCTTAAAGGTGCACTCGTAAGGAAGAAGATATGGGCTAAATGCGCACTATCTAAGAAATAAGGGCTCAAAGACACACTCGAAAGGAAGAAGATAGGGTCTGAAGGTATACCATCTGAGAGATAAGGGCTTAAAGACGCCCTCGAAAAGAGAAGAGATAGGGCTAGAAAGCGCATTATCTGAGTAATGAGGTCTCAAAGGTGTACTCAAGGGAAGAGATGGGGCTAGAAAGCACGTTATCTAGGAGATGGGGGCTTAAAGACGTACTCATAAAGAGAAGAGATGGTGCTAGAAAATGCATTATCTAGAAAACGTGTTATCTAGGAGATGGGGGCTTAAAGGCGTACTCATAAAGAGAAGAGATGGTGCTAGAAAATGCATTATCTAAGTGATGCAAGCTCAAAGATGCACTCGAGAGAAATAAAGATAGGGTTAGAAAGCACACTATTAGAGATATGAGGGCTCAAAGATGCGCTAAAAAATGGGTTAGAAAACACACTATCTGAGTAATAAGAGCTCAAAGGCGTACTCGAGGAAAATAAAGATAGGGCTAGAAAGCAAATTATCTGAGATATAAGGGCTCAAAGGCGCGCTAAAAAAGAGTAGGGTTAGAAATGCATTATCTAAGTGATAAGGGCTCAATGGCTCACTCAAAAGGAGATAAGGTTAGAAAACATACTACCTCGAAGACGAGGGCTCAAAAAAGCACTCAGAAGAAAAGAGATAGGGATAGAAAATGCCCTATCTGGTATACGAGGGCTAGAAAGTGCACTCTGAAGTGTATAATTGTAAGGAAACTTACTTGTGACGTGAGAATTCGCTCTCTTGTCCCTGGATCAATTACTTCAGTGCCACTTCAATTATTAGAACCAAAGTGATATTCCACAGTACGAACGTCTTTGTAAATATTGTCAAGTTAATGTGGAGAGTCCAAGTTGAGAGAAGAGAAAGAGAGAACTATTTTCTTTCAACAATAAAAAACTTAACTTTTCATATAGATTATGTCCCTATATATATAAGTAGAGGAAGCGGTTACTTCCTTTAGTAACTCCTCTAAATACTTGGACCAGGTGATGCGAACCCTAACGAAATTTAATGGTATTCACGACCCCAAGATCAATCTAACCTAAGTTTGTTAAGATTTGAATGAGCTTATCACAATGGAAGACTTGCTTCAAGGCAACAAGACTATAAACCAACTCGATCACAATGCCTACACCTGGAGACGAGCAAAGGAAGTATAAATTCACAACAAAGAATGGTCAATTCTTTGAAGAGTTGAAAGTTCAATCAAGAACCAAGATTGAGCAACCAAAAGTCGGCTACAATGCTGAAAATATCAAAAAAAGTCTGACCTAAAATTATTCCTAAAGAGTATTTAAACTCCAAGCCAAAACCCTAGTTTCCCTAATGGGTCTCACATGAATCCAATTTAAATAATAATCAACCCAAGCTAAAACTAGCTCAAACTAATTAAAATAAACAAAATAAACAAGTCTAAAACCCAAACAAATTGTCTCCTCTCAAAATAAATAAAGTTTGATAGCCCAACTAATTAAATAAGACAAGTTTGTTGTTTCCGCATTCTATCTGGCAGCAACAAGGCCCAACTGAAAATGAATAGTTCTCTCTCGTTGTAATGAATTAGAAGGCGTGCCATATACCGTTGGAAAGGTATGGAAGTCTAGTTTCCATCCTAACTAGAATCACATCAAAATTCGATATTTAGCTCCAGTTATGACCAAAAGAGTAATGAAAGGTCAAACTGTCCGAATCTAGTGTTCTTCTCCCAATCCTTGTGTAATAGTCTTGGTTCCACCAACAAGCCCCTCTTGAACGTGAATCAGATTAATCAAGGCTTGCTCTTTATTATTACAAATCCTCTTGAAGTCCACCTTAGCCCATGTATCTTGAAGAAGTCCATTGAAAGCTTCTTTGAACTTCTTAGCCCTAAGCCTAGTAACTG
>Ga0307515_10012613_pt1 | contig 15885 bp, 15 predicted proteins | sample 17_EM_MG_FD_194513 | JGI IMG/M metagenome (GOLD analysis project Ga0307515, IMG submission 194513) | Populus trichocarpa ectomycorrhiza microbial communities from riparian zone in the Pacific Northwest, United States - 17_EM | ecosystem: Host-associated > Plants > Roots > Unclassified | place... | reverse complement strand
GTTTAACCGGTTCTGTAACCGGTTCAAGCCTCAAAATTGTATTTTGGATTGGTTTTGGCCTCATTTTTGAAACCTAACCTAACCGCTGACATCACTGAGAGCTAGATGAGGAGAAGGAGGAGCTCCGTACGCTTAAAGCCGGCCATAGGGACAATATGAAGCTATACAGAAAACAGCTGTCAGCTCTTGATACGTTGCGCAGCCACATCCTAAGCTCCATCTCATGTACCTACCTCATCTACACGTTCAAATGCACAACCACCTACGACGTCTTGGTGTCTCTCAAGCAGAGAATTGCTCCAACTGACAGCGCCCGAAAGCTTTGACTAGCCACCCAGTATGCAAGGCTCAAGAAAGCGCCTCGGAACCAGAACTTTGAGGTCTGGTTGCAGGAGTGGGAGACGGTGTACGCCGAGTGCAAGGAGCTAGATCTACCTGAGGTAAATGGTGATCGTTTGGTGAAAGACTTCGCATACGCAGTCGAATCTATCACACCAAGCTGGTTAGAATATCGGAAGAATCAGCTTGAAAGGCTTGAGTGGAAGAAGAAGACGCTTCCTACCTTCTTCGAACTGGTCGAAATATACCGAAACCACCGTCGTACGGAGCTCGCCCAGAAGGGCAAAACCTCACAAGGATCCTTCGGAGTCACCTTTAAGGACGAATCGCCGAATTCGAAGCCTGAATCAAAGCCTCAATCGTCAGCAGATGAGCAGAAGAAGGAAAGGCGACCGCCGCCGGAGTGCCTTTGCGGAAAACGACACTACTACAACAAGTGCTGGTACATCGTAGAGTCAATTCCTCGTCCATCTTGGTTCAAACCAAGTGACGAAATTCAGAAGGTGGATGAGAAGATCGCCAATGCGACGCCCGAAATTAAGGCTCGTATTGAGCAAATCAAAAAGGACGATCAAGCCAACAAGAAGGACGATCGAGCCAACAAGAAGGACGATCGAGCCAACGAAAAGCCAAAGGATGGCAACCAGCAGAGCTCTCAAGAGCCCCACGGAAACTTTGCAGTTCATCATGTAGGAGCCTACAACACAGCTTCCAATTACGAGCTTCGCGATAGTGTCATTCTTGACTCAGGAACCAGCCTACACGTCTTCAACGATAGAGCCAGATTCATCAGCGACATCGAGCCTACGTCAGAACGCGTCTACATGGGCTCGCATATAGAAGAAGTCGTAGGCTATGGTACAGCTGCAGTCACGATTGACCACCCCAAAGGGAAGAGACAGATACAGCTCTCAGGAGCAGCCTTTATACCAGGCTTCCATACCAACTTGGTATGTCTTAACAAGCTCAATGATAAGGGAGTCTACTGGAACAACAAAGAGAACACTCTCTTCTATGGCGACAACGAGACGTACGCCTACTGTGGCCGCCACTGTGGTCGGAACACTATCGAATGCAATGAGCTAAGGAGATACTCACCGGAGGCTTCCTTTGCGACTCAATCAAAACCAGTGAAGCATTCATCAAAGCCTCTGCTGAATCAGGCAGAAGGCCACATATGGCACTAGCGATTGGGCCATGCAGGAAAAGACGCGATTGAGCAACTACCTCAGTCAGTGACGGGTGCGATTCTAAAGGGCCCGACGACGGTAGAATGTGAATCGTGTGGAGTGAGCAAAGCTCATGAGGTGATATCAAGAAGACCGCCGACACGGTCGACGGTTCCTTTCTATAGAATCCACCTCGATTTGATACCCGGGCTCATAACTGTTGAACGGACGATTAGGAATGAGAACTCTGTCTATTGAAGAGGGCTCTAGAAGCTCTTTATATACATCAGGTAGGTCTAGACAACTGAGTCAAAATAGGTAATAGAAAATAGGCAATGAGACATTCGATGAGACATTTAGTCATAAGTTGAGAGACAACTAAGACATAGTTCGTATCCCTTGACACGATGGTGTCCACAGCTTGGCGCCAATTCTAAGAACACCAGTATCGGATGTACATCAGTGCCAAGATATCAGGTCAACGAGAGCCTTCTATTGGCCGGCTCTTATCGATAAACTGTGGACGCAAACCATCATGTTAAGGGATAGACGATCTAGGTCGTCAGACAGTATTACGATGGTGGTAAGGAACTCCGATTCAGGTCGACAAAAATGGTCTAGCTCATTCACTACGAAGAATGGAAAAGATTTATCGAAGACTATTCGAAAGCTCACCGCTTCCAAAAAATTACCTGAGGGTAACTTGTTACTAAAGTCCTCTCCGCACAAGGATCCTAGTTCGCTTGATCATTAATCATCCATCCTGGTATGCCAGCAGTGTTCTTACTTTTCAGCTGATATCACATTAAAGCCAATGACTTCTAGCAACGCGAGATTCTTTGCTGGTTTTCAAGGGTGAAAAATTGCGAATTATCTATTACATATGTCATACCTACACATTCTGTCTCTACGCGACTTCATAAGCTGAGAATCTTTGAATGGCAGCCTTCCCCTGGATCATAAAGCTAATAAGCCGGCCGAAACGGCAGCCAAATCTGCTCCCACTCTGCCTCCATTCCTTCTTTCCGCCGCCCCAGTTGACGTCGAAGTAGGCACCGCCCCCCGTGTTTGCAGCTGCTTGAGAACCCGTCAAGGTGACCACCGAATACGAACCCACCGTCGTCATCAGCAGATTCGCCGACGCCCAATCCTGCACCGGGAAAGTGTACGATGCTGTTGCACTCGTCTTGTACATAGGTGCTGCTGGGTGCCCAACAGTCGTACCCGTTGCTGTGAGCATGTAGGAGCCGTCTGTCTGTTTGTACAGCGTGCAGTTGTGTGCATACGTAGCACCAACGCGTGTTATGATATCTCCGTTGGTGTGGGCCATGTCGTCGATTGGCTTCTGTGTATACGTAGCGGCGAATGTTGATGGCCCGGCAGTGATAACCATAGGCATTGGATACAAGCAGACAGCATCTGTCGGGCATCCTACTTTGTGTACGGTGGCTGTGGGTCCGGGTGTGATGACTGAACCAAGCACGGTTCCATCGTAAAACCCTGGGAAGAGAACATTGTTGACAACAGTTGTGTTTCCGCCATACACGACCCCCACGGTAAGGAACAGCGCTAGTATTTATGACCACATGCTAGGTGAGCGTTTGAATAGGCTGGATTTGTTTGCAATGTATGAGGTGATAGAAGAGTAAAGATGAAGTCGAAGGACAAGTCGAGGGAATAAGATGCCTAGAAAGTGAAGCTCCACGCAGCCTGGCGGCTTTTGATCGATGTATTGAATATCTTTGGTGGTCGTATTCCCTATTCACAGCCCTTTACGCAGCGAAAAGTCGAAGGGCAAGAGCGGGCCAGCTGTATAGGCGCTCATCAGTAAAATGGGAGACTCGCAGTAGTAGGCTTGCAAGCCGAGGATCCCTAACTGATCCCATTTGGGTGGATCATGATCTTCTTGCTCATCCGGTACCTTGCGGATGATTTTGTTCTTTTTGCCCTTAATTAAAACCCCATGGGCTAAAACAAATTTAAAGAGAAAAAATGTTCCTGTTGATTGAAGACCTACGTGATTGTTTTGGTATGTTATATATATTGTATGAAACATATTACGGAGGGTAACGCAGTGATATCAAAGCGAGGCGCGAGTAGAAGAACTGACGGGGAAGAAGCTATCTGCTTGAATCGTATCCTACAGCATATTCGACTCTCGAAGTCGAAAGTTTAGTCTCAGCGCTGATCCAATCCCAAAGCAAGGAGGTCCTAACTGTATGTATTCCACTTATCAAACATGTTATCGATTGATGACCCACACTCCCTGGAATACAAGCAGTGCAGGTCTACGAAACCCCGTGATGAAGTGGCTAGGTATGGTAGGCCAGATAGCGTTTTTATAAGAGACGGCTCGGTCCCGGCACGGCAGCTTGGCGCTTGTCAACATTCTGCCTTGTTACGCAATCAGTTTTCCAATTAATGTTAAACATCCACTATGTTTCCCTGGCTTCCTCATTCAAGAGCGAGCTAGTCAACCGGACAAGCTTTTAAAATGTCCTCGACGATACCTGCCTAACTTGCCAGCCCAATCGGCACCCACCTCACCCGTCTCCTCCATACCCAAAAACGTTGTGCCCATCCGAAGTCGCGCGCGTCCTACCCTCCTTAGAACTTCAAGGCCTCAGGATGAATGGATGGTAGGAAGTTATGCCAGCCGTAAGAGAGCCGGTATGGGAGATGCGAGCGCGTGGCAAGGTCGGAGTACTGCAAGAAGGTGAGGTTTTAAACAATGATATGATGCGAAAGGATGTGAAGGGATGTGAAGTTAGGGTGAGGAGGGTTAGGGAGAATGATGATGAAGTTGATCAGGAATGGGGTGTTGAGAAGGGCTGGAATTGGCGCGTTGCATTAAGCAGTCTACAAAGGAGTAAATGTATAATATGATATCCATGCGCATTTTCTCGGAATTTCGTTGCTTATCTCTGTTCAGTGAAGAGTATATTAACACATGGTCGGGCGTCAAGGGCGTCAACAATCGATAATGGAGATGTGCTGGCTAAGCTTGTGTGGGAATTTCATCATTTTTGTGTTGATCAACTTATCCCGTTCAATTAGAAATGCTTGAACAAAGGATAGTTGATCAACTAAGGTGCTCGGAGAGAATACTCCTACGGTTATCGATAAGAGTAAAGCTAATAAGTTGATATCCTAATTACTATTTTGCTAGCGCACGGATCACCAGATGGTAGGACGATACTAGGGGAATGGATAACTACAGTGGAAAGTAAAAATAAAAAGTTTAGAGAGTGTGTAATTCAGGGGTGCGGAGGACCACTTGAATCGATATCTTGCCAGCTATGATTCCATCCATGAGCAGCATCAGCGCTACTCGAACTTTTACCGTCTCTGGCCAACCGACGAATGTCGCTCCAGTATTCTAACTTCTTACATTCTTCCTCAGCAGCCTTGACAGCATTCAAGAGACTGTCAATTCTCCGTTTCTCAACTTCGTCTTCTTCCTCGCCGTGCTCCTTGTGCTCTTCGCGATGGCGGCTTGCTGCGTCAAATGTACGCATCATGCTGGTCAAAAGCTGCCGGCGTGAATTTTGAAAGATGAGCATGGACATGATGGCAGGCATCTAAATAGTGTTAGTATTGTAAGCCATAATGGAAACGGAAGTGGAAACAGACCTGCGCCGCCAAGTAATAGAGTTCCTCCCCAGCTTCATCAATGAACTTATTAACTGCCACGATCTTCTCACGATCAATTGTGGACTTCCTTAAACAGTTCATAAGGGCGGGGATATCTTTAATCTCCTCTATTTCTTCCTCATTTATAACGTCAACACTTGGTGGACTGCCCGCGGTGGTTGTTCGAGCTAGCGTTGTTCCTATACTGAACGTCTCTCCGAATAATCTCTCGCGATTATCTTTCGTCTTTGGAGGGAGTTTCTGTTTGACTCTTTTGCGAAGCCAACGCCTTCTTCGGACGAAGGAATGAAACCATGGATGATTTCCATGCCAAGAGAAATTCCTGAAATAGAACGAGTATTGCCACCCTTCTTCATCAACATCGTGGGACATGTCCACGTACCAAGTCTTCCATTCCCATACCCAACTGGGATCTGGCACTTGAGCATTTGTGATGTTGACGGGGCTGGGTTTGAATTCGGCGTCCACCCATGGGCTCTGGTCAAGTTTAAGATTCCATAAAGCGTTCTGGGAGAACCGTGGGATACCGAAAATGAACCATCCACGCTGATTCTCGTAAAGGATATCTATATGAGATTCTTCATCGGGAGGTTTCTCGCCCTCTTGTCGCTCCTCTTCATGGTCTTCCTCGGTATGATCGACGAGGTTTATATGCTGTTCGGATTCGGACATTGCCTGTGGGTTTGCGTGGAGGCTAGGTGCTATGGGGTGCGAGTAAAGGAATTAAGTGTCGAGGAATTGAGCAATAGGATGCGTTTCAATGGGGTTCACCACTAAGTATGGCAAGTATTTCAGGAAGCATGCATTTATTCGCTATCAATTTAAAATTCTTAGCACATTCCTGGGATTTGAAAGGGCCGAAAAGGGAGCGGAGATGCGTACTACGGATCGATGTTGGTTCATGAATAGGATCTGGCAAGGATCCGTCTATTATCAAGTATGTGGAAGTCGCAAACTGCGCCGCGATCTGCTTCTGGAGAGCGTCACCAAGGCAAGACGGGGTTGGAATGGATACATTGTTGCCAGTTCCAAGTTGGCTGGCAGCTGGGTGTTCGTGGGTCTGTGGCTTGAACCTGTCACAAGCGGGCTGCGGAGAACGCCAACAAACGTCATGGCCAGAGAGCTCGCCTTGAGCCCTTGAACATAAACACATGATCTCCCACCGACGAGTACCTCCTCCCCACCCGGCCATCTCACAGTCACCTGTTGGAGACCGTATATCCAACTCTTTTCTTTGTCAATAAACCCAATTACCTCCTCATAATTCCAGCAACATGGCAGCACGCAGGACAAGTGTCTGGCTCGGTGCTGGCGCTGTAGGTCTGGGCGCCTACTACATGTACCAAGCTGGGGGCAGCCCGAAGGTTGCCGAGAAGCAGATGGAGCGTAAGGCTTACTTGTTTCCACATCGCAAGTCGACACTAAGCATATACCTTGCAGATGACGCTGCGCGCCTCTCCTCTAAGGTTAGGGGAGAGCTTTCTGGTAAAGAAAAGGAGGCAAAGGCAGAAACCAAGGTTTATGCGGAACAAGCTGGCCAGAAAATTGACAGAGCGGTTAGTATTACTTAGTTGTTACACTTCGCATTTGATTACATCACTAATGAACGAGTCTTTCAGATTGATGACGCAAAAGCAACAACCAACAAGGTCGATGCCAAGCTAGAGGGATACCGCGCGAATGCCGAGAAGAAATTGGATGAATACAGAAAAGAGGCTGGCAAGGATTTGACTAGCGCTGTGGATAAGTTTGATAAGACAGTGGAACAGAAAGCTGCGCAGTCGAAGAGTTGGATCGGCAGCTGGTTCGGAAAGTAGAGCATAATGGGTAATGGAGGGGCAAATGCGGTTTATCATGGATTATGAGTAAGGGTTTTGATATGATTACGTCCTTAAATGAGGCAAGGTTTTGAAGTAGCAGTGATTTTCCTTAACTCTAGCATCTACTAACGCAACTCTGCTCACCTTTCTCATTGCATTGTCACACTGACCTATGAAGATTAGGAGTGGTATGTAACTCCATACTGGCCACCTACCTCCCTAAAGAATCAAGTAGGAACCCGAGGATACTAACCATGTCGGACCATGAGGTACTGTGCTGTAGACGCTTACACGAAATCTGGTTGATGTTTGACCTTGGGAGCCAATGATGCGTAACTTATGACGAGAAACATGAAATGCACGCTTCGATGAAGGAGCATATTTCTCGATGCGAGTATTATTAGTGGCACAAGAATTCTTAAATTGAATTTATGTAATTTAGTAAGTGGGGTCTTCTGGTCAACTATTCTCAACTGCTCTGAGCTGCAGTAAAGGGCTCACAGTCGCCGTACGATATATTGATGCTGGTCGCATCGAATTATCTGAGGAATTTTCTTTGCGGATTCAACAGAATTATCTAAATCTTCAAAAACATGCCGCTTGGAAGGGCCAAATTCAATTACATTTCCTTTCATGGACTAGTGCATTTCTCGCTTCGCGTCGCGCCGCGTCGTGTTGTTTATTCCAGCCCCCTTGAAAAACACAGCGTCACCCGTTCATACATATCCACCCAACTATTGTCTCTCCAGAATTATCTCACTCCATAATTTACACAAAAAAACATTGTTAAGTACAGTCATAATGCCGTCGCGCATCTCAAAAACTATGACTACAGAACTTCCCAGCGAATTGAACGACTTGGTTCTCCTCCACTCCTCTTTTCTTACCGCGCTCTCACTCCACTATGCGCACAATGGCACCTCGACTCCCGTAGATCTCCGGGCCCTGGTTTCCTCGGTCGCTTCGGTGTGGGGAAAGCGAAAAGTCACTTTAGACGATGTCAGACTTTGTCTTGGAGTCATGTCAGTCGCTAAGGTACAATCGGCAGAGGAGCAGATCTTTCGTCTATCTGACTATGGCCAAGGCAAAGTTTGCTTGGAGATGGAAAAGCAGCCGCAGAGGAGCGGTATTATGGCTAGGCATATTGACGAGGATGCCCTGAACAACCTGTTCATACAGGGCTTGGAACAGAATTGGAAAGATTGGATATATTCTCGGACCCAAGAGCAAGGTTCGGAGGTCCAGAGGATTTTAACAGTCACGCCAACGAAGAAAAGAGGCCGTCCTAGGAAAATTAAAGCAACGGGGATCGCAATTGGCAGTCCGAGGACGATTATCGACACACCTTCAGACCCTTCTACCATTAGCGCCTTCATCGCCCAACTCCCTCAAGCAGAAATCACGGTCTGCTCATCTCTCTCAAAGGTCGCCCCACTTCGCGAAAAGGGACGGAAAAGGCTCCAGGATCTCAAAGACGACGCTCTTCACGCTCGTACACAAAAAGAAAAGGGAAAAGTCAGCAAAGGAAAAGAGAACAAAGCACAGAGTAAAATCACCGCCTTCGCCTCGACTCGTAAACTCGACCTTCTAGATAGGGTGCTAGCCAAGCAAGCCTTCCAAGCCTTGCTACCGAACCCGCCGTCCGTAGCAGAGCTTCAGCGTAAGGCGGGGCTACAACGAGCGGAAGAAGTTCTAGCAGTTCTGTCGCTGTTAGCTGCTGGAAAGGGCCTAGGCCAAAGGGTCTCGTTTTCAATGACGGCATTAGTGCAAAGTCTCCAAGGTTCGGTTCGCAGTCCAATTTCGAAAGACGAAGCTATTCGATGCGTGGAGCTGCTCGCTGAAGAAGTAGCACCGGGCTATGTAAGTTTGGTGAGGATGGGAAGCATGTGCAGCGTGGTTGTTAACCAGGCGGCGAGACCTTTGGACTTTCGGAAGAATTTAGTTGCTTTGGGAGCCTAGTGTTAAGCATAATTTTTGAATAATCTATTCGTTAATTCCAAAGAATCTCACTAAGTGCTTGTTTCAATTTTCCATCGAAGAAGCATACCGGGTTTAGATGAAACGTCGCTTTCCAGGATGTCTCAGCCTCACTAGGCATCCATATACTTCGGCATCTTCTTGAACCCCGTTGATCCATTAATCCTTGCAAGTGTGGTCAACCAAATATTCTGGTGACAGGCTGAAAATGTCACCACAAAGGCAACTATTTGAAAAACGCGACTCGCAGGACTGGATGACTGACGTCGAAGGTAGCGTTGCCAATTTGTTTCGTCTTACCAAGGAATCGGAGCTCCCAACGGGGGGTCGTTCGGTGAAGTTAAACTCTTTGATGGCTCCCAGAGCTGCTGCTCAAAGATTTGATCGCCTTGGTTCGTATGGAGTCATGTGCTTGAAATGTCAAGCTGCTACGGCTAAAGAACCCTTCCGCTATTTAGGGCCGCTGAAGCGAATCAGAGCTGCAGTGGTAAACTTGAAAGCGCTAGCCATAATTTCCTTTGTACTCAATATCATTCTTCTATGGCCGACTTTTGTCTCCACCCAAGACGGACATAGGGATCTAAAATACAGCGAATGGCAGTCTGTGAAAGATTATCGTGACTACTGCAAGAACGTAAGAACTATGCTTATATGGCACCGCATGGCTATTTCGCCTTCCAGAAACTAATTAAGATCACAGGAACCCAATGATAAAAGCGCAGAGTGTCAACAAGCGCGGATAATGACACTCCCGCCACCCCCTGCATACCATGGATCCTCGTCGATGAGAATGCCTGTGAGAGTAGCTGCTGCTTCATCTCTTGAAACGGCAGCAAGTGTGCCAATTCCTATTATTAATCGCTCGATCATTCCATTATCCAATTCGGAATCTGTGCGGCCTGAATCAAATCTTACACGCCCGGCATTACACACACCGACAAAGACGGGGCCACGACTTACCACCATCACCACCGTTACTTCGACATCAACTGCCGCTTACCCAGGACACGGGCCTACCTTACATCCAACTCAGGCTACTGGAATACCTTCAGTTGAAACTACTCCGTAGCACTAGTTATTTTAACGGGCCAATGAATTCGTGGGGAAGAATATCCCTGAACCTATTTTATGGTGGATGGTGCATTGAGTTCATCGATTTCATGGAAATGAGCTAGAAATATTTCGTAGGCCTTCAAGCCGTTGAACATTACAATATTTCGGTGCCTATCTAGAAAATAACCAGGTCGTGGTGCACGATAAGCTCGTACAAACTCTTACCACCCCAATCACTCTCCTCCCTCCAATCCAACCATCTTCAAAGAATCTTTCTATGAGCGCCCCTCTTCCTCATCATACGCCTACGGCTTGTACCCATCATCTCTGCCCTGCGGCTTACCCTGCTTCTCGAACTCGCCCTGCTCCTCACAGTTACTCAAATGCTTACCACCCTTGCTCGTCCACTCCTTACTCACGGCCACATACACACTCGTCGCAGCCCCTGCGCAGGACTCTTCATGTACGCCCGCGCGGCAGACGTGTCCCATGACTTTGCCGTCTCAGGATTGATACATTTCTGCAGGCCGGTGACGGTTCCCCCAGGGCGTAAGGATGTTGCATGAAGCTTACGCGAACCATAACGGCGCTCGATCTCGTTTGCGAACTAGATGTTTGCGGTCTTGGCTTGGCCGTAGGAAGCCCCGGGCTGTAACTCCCCGGCTCGTCAAAGTTGTAGTCATGGAGCTGGACGCTGCCCGAGCGGTGTCCGATGCTGGACACAGACACGACGCGAGAGGGAAACTCCGGGGTAGCGGAAGCGAGCAGTGTTGGTTTCAGTAGTTCGAAGAGAAGAAAGTGACTTAGGTGGTTCGTGCCGAATTGAGTCTCAAAGCTGTCTTTAGTCCGGCCTTCGGGAGTAGCCATGACGCCGGCATTGTTGATTAGGACATTTAAAATCTTACTCTGCTGTAGAAAGTCTTGAGCCCCAGCACGGACAGATGCTAGAGAGTCCAATTCCATCTTGATCAATGTAATTTTACCGCCGGTTTTGATCTTCTCGGCTAAGATTGAGTCGACGGCGGCTTGACCCTTCTCAACATCGCGAACGGTGCTGAAGACATGGGCGCCCGTCGCATGTAAAGCTTTTAATGTCTCATTGCCAATACCAGGATACTCCAGTGACAAAAAAGACCCTGCCTTCGAGTTTCCCAATGAGACCTTCATCTTCGACGATTTGGAGAGCCATAGGGCGGGCATCATTCGCATCTTGGGGATTAGCGTGGGCTTCCGTATATCGCGACATTTTGCGGGCGTGTTGGCAAAAGGATCTCTTAGCTAAAAATATATGGGAAACGCTTCGAGAGGGCTTAATCAGACAAGATTTGAATAATGTAAAGCTCGTGGAAGGAATGTAAGCAATTCAGAGCTGTCGCAATGACATGTGGAAAGGGGATGTTTACACCTGTGTGGCCAACAGGCAGCGTTCAGCGAGCGACGACGTCTTCTGGAAATGTATATACGCTGATTGCAGAGCTGTCAGCGTGCATATCCTAATCGGGTAAATTGTAAGTAATGCAGCTGGTTTTCGAGCTAGATGGCAGATCTTGCATAGCCAGAGCCTCTTTCTTCCCTCCGGTCCGTCCCAGAATAGATCTGCTCTATGCTTCTATACGGGTGATATAAAGGTTGTCTTTAAAGGCGATCTCTTATTAATAACTCGGTATCCGTAATAACCAGTAAGCCTGCCCTATTTACCTAGGAAAAGATTCTTCCAGCCAATCGGGAATATACAGCCGTAGTTCCGGCTAGCTGGTAGAGGCTCTCGCGATATAAAGTCATTCTGCTTATTTAGCTCGGACGTGTCTTCGATTGCGAGAGGGGTAGAAGCAGTAGATCCGGAGGGTCTACGAGCTGCTGAAGAGCTTAATAGACGCGTAGATTAAGAATTAGATGAGGAAGGGGTAGAGGAAGAAGCTCTATTATGTTGCTAGTGAGTAAAATAAAAAGTCTGTTGCATTTTCCTGTGGTAATAAAGGTTAACATTCGGTAGACAAAACGCGGGTATCCCTTACATTGTTGATGTGATATAAAATGTGGCCCGTGCGCGCGATAAATAAAAACTCTATCAATCAATAGTTACCGGGTCGCAGCTGATCGTGGTCTCGGACACGTTAAACGTGGTCACCGATGGGGGTCGGCGAAAGCTAAGCGTGGTTACCGATGGAGCCCCCAGAAAAAGGTCGGCGGTACTACACTTTTACCTAGTAGCCACATTTTACTTAAGCGAACACATAAACCAAAATGTTAAGAGCATATGCTCCGTATATACCCGGAGACATAGACACAGATATATACATATATCTATACCTATATATATACAACCGCATTTATATATGCCTTACTATACTAATAATAAGTAAAAACTATACTAAAGTAAATGAGAGTATAGTAGGGTGGCTAAACGGTCTATAAGTTAGTATATATAATTATATACTAGGCATATACTAAGGATACACAGATATACTAGAGCGTACCTAACATTAAATATAAAGACAATAGTTCTTAAGATAATATAATTAGTAGAGAGAGTATTAAAGATAAGGAGGATAGGGAGGGCAAGGAGGGTAAGGGTTAAGATAGTATATAATAGCGGTTTCCATTTTATATAGGTCTCTCTAAGGTAAGACTATGTATAACACTATATATAGTGTAACGGAACCTTATAGCAAGAACTACAATGGGTCCTATTATTGGGCTAGGTGTGTAGGAAATGTAAGTATAAAAGTCGACAATATAATAACAACTGGTAGAGTGGTTGCCCAATAGATTAACTTTAATTATATTCTAAGAATTACTATAAGGAAGGAACTATCTAGGTAGGGACTAAGGGTCCTTAAATACACAACCGTACTCCTATAAAATCCTTTTTATATATAATATATATCTTATATATATTACGGCACTGGTAGAACTTAGCAGAACTTGGTTAGCAGAACTTAGCAGAACTTAGTTAGCAGAACTTAGCAGAACTTTACGGTTACGTAACTAGAGGACCGCATAAAAGAACCCTACTTTAACCGGCGCTGCTCTTCTTCTCCTTTCCTTTCTCTAGCTTTAGATTCTCGTTTATAGACTACTAATTGTATAGGCTTACGTGTCCCTCTTACCGTGCTTATACCTTAATTAACTAAGTCGCTAATATTATCTAAAGCTTATTTACTCTTCTTCCTAAGAAGGAACTTAAAAAATATCTACGGACTATAAATAAGAATAGAACATAGAAGCAGACTTAAAGACTATTATTAGAACTAGAAGACCAGAAAAGAATAACAAGATCTATAAAATACGCATAGACTAGAACCCCTGCAAGAATCCTACCGGAAGTTACCCTAATAACTATATTACTATACTAAGAACTATAGCGGCCGGTAAAGCAGCCGTAGGACCCTTAAATACCTCCAATAGTAAAATAGTAACTAACTTAAACTTTTAGGTGGAGCTTATAGCAGCTAATGCCAAAATTAAATAACTTTAAGAGCTGCTTAAAGCTAGAGAACCCCTTATACCTAGCGAAGAGTTATTAGACACCTAAAGACTTACTACAGTCCTTAAGGCCCTAGCCTAATATATAGCATTAGTATTATTACGGTCCGCGAAGGTTGCGAACCCCCTGTTGCTTATAGACAGAACTAACCCTATATTTAATAATTAGAAGCTTTAATTATAGGATAAGCTCGAAGTTAATATAAACCACTTCCCTACTACTTAGGCTAAAATAGCCTATGTCTTTAGCCGTACCGGTAGGGATATATAGACGTACCTACGTCCTTAATATATATAGGACTTAGCAAATCCCTTCTTCTCTAGAGAAGAGATAATTGTATACCTATCTTCTATTTATAAGGACCCCTTTAAAGTATAGAACGCCCAACTTAATTATAAAAGCCTAAATATAAAAATAACGGAGACCTTCTTAGCCTTTTAGACCCGCTTTCTATACCTAGCCAGCTAGGCTTAAATTCCCCAGAAAGATCTAATGCTAGACCTATTTAATAAGCTTACCCTAGACTTATAGCGAGCTATACTACTAGTTTTTACTACTATATAGACGCTAAAGAAACTTATAAACTAGTACTTAGCTATTAACTAAGGCCTCTGCCAAATTAAGGCACGCGCTAAACGGTATAAAGCTAGAAACCCTTTAAATCAAACTATAGGTAATATAAAAACAGTCCGCAATGCCCTAGTATAATTAGCAACCCCTATAGTACTACCTATATAGCCCGCCACTAATTTAGCAGCTAGCTATGCGGCTAGCCCTGCTATAGGTCTAGTAAATACTCGGCCTATATATAGTAACCCCCGTATATAGGCCCTCAGTAATTAAGGAGCTTGCTTCTCTTATGGTTAAAAAGGCTACTATATAAAGGATTATCTAATAAACGTAAAAGTGGACGAGGTCCTGTTAATTTAGGAGGATAGCGTAGAGTTAGAAAAAGAGGAACCCTAAAAGAAGACTCCTCTCTAGGGTTAAAAGGGATTGATATGTTAGATATTAATCTGGGTTGGCTAGTTAGTAAAAAAAGCTACACTATCCCTTATACTTTATTCCGTAATAAATATTAAGTTTTAACCTCTACTTTAGCTAACTCTAGAGTAAATACCTTTACCTTAATAGACACCTAGTATACCGTAAAGCTGGCTAACTTTCTAAATATACTTATTAAAGAACTGCCTAAACTAATTCCTATTTACGGGTATAACGGGTAGATAGAACTACCTATTACAACTATTTTACGGATTTACCTCCGTGTTAACGGATAAAGGTAGTATAACGCCCCCTTCCTTATTATGGACTTAGGTAGCTATAATATAATCTTAGGGCGAAAATGGCTAGCCTATTTAGGCTTATAGCTTAACATACGGAGTAGACGGCTTATTTAGCCTAAAACCCTACCCCTAACCCCTTCCTTTATAAAAGAAATTAGTATTATAATGGAAAACCTTATACGGCCCTAGATTAATACTATTTATTAGGCTAATACTATACATAGGGACTAGGCCTTTAAGAAAGATATATAGCTTAATTTATAACGGATCCGTATACTACGTCGCCCCCAGACTACCTATATTATACTACCCGCATTAAAGACCTAGGAAGTTAGTAGTAACTTAAAAAAGCCCCCTATAGAGAGCTTAGGCCCTATACAGCCATAAAGAATAGTAAGGGATATTAGATATTATACTAAACTAATAAATTGGAGGGATAACCTACGGAAGATAAAATAGGAGCTAAGAAAGATTATAAACCCTAAACCGTAAAATACGGTCCGGAAAACGGCTATAAGGAAACTAGCGGACCTTCTACTAGTTAATGTCTGCTATATTAGTGCCGTAGGATTCTACTAAAACTTAGTTTAGCCTAATACCGTCGCCTTTATAACGAGCTTATATAAAATTAATTAAATAATTAAGGAAAAGGGAAGTAAGCTTAGTAGATAAGAAAGCGAGCTTATAGATAAGGAACTAGTAGAATAAAAGCTACCCTATTAACACCAGAAATTTAAGGACGTATTCTCTAAAGCAGCGTCTAATATACTTCTACCTTACTAACCGTATAACTATAAGATTAAGATTAAGCAGGGTAAAGAAAACACCCTTAGCTTTAGCCCCCTCTATAAGCAGTTTATTACCAAATTATAGGCTATAAAATAGTATCTTATTAATAACCTAAATAAGGGCTTTATTAAGCCTAGCTAAGCCCCTTTTACCTCGCCTATTCTTTTTATTAAAAAGCTAAATAGAGGACTCCGCTTCTGTATTAACTACTATAAGCTAAATAATATAACCCGCAAGGACCGCTATCCGCTACCCCTACTTAATAAGACTCTAGCCTAAATAAGTAGAGCTAAAGTCTTTATAAAGCTTAA
>Ga0307515_10012612_pt1 | contig 15885 bp, 20 predicted proteins | sample 17_EM_MG_FD_194513 | JGI IMG/M metagenome (GOLD analysis project Ga0307515, IMG submission 194513) | Populus trichocarpa ectomycorrhiza microbial communities from riparian zone in the Pacific Northwest, United States - 17_EM | ecosystem: Host-associated > Plants > Roots > Unclassified | place... | reverse complement strand
GGCTAAGAAGTGATTGAGTGCCCATTCGAACGAGAAATACGACATGAAACACCAGCTAACCTCTGTATACTTGAACTGTTGTTCGACCTCATCTACGACACCCTTGCAGGCTTCACAGGTGAAACTTCCGTATAGAAGCTCTGGCCGCACTTCACTGGTCCTGGTGACGGTTCCGCTAATGCTCATTAGCGTACCAATCCTGTCGGCTCGTAAGTCCCGGATTCTGGACACCAGCGGCAGGTGATAGAAAGCAACACTGAAGTCTCGGTTCTGTAAATTTGAAGAATCCGTAGCGGCAGCAGTAGGGTTAATCTTCAAGTACGTGGGCTCATATTCGGCGACGAGATTGTAGATGGCCCGACGTAAGTACGGGAGGAAACGATAATATTGTTTCTGTATCGCATCGGCAAGAACGTCGTCTCCGGACAGAATGTGACCGTAGTCCACGTAGAGGGTAGTGAGTTGGTACTCTCGCATCGTGTGGATCTGTGCAATGTAAACGGGGTCTTTATCAAAATGGGCGGGCGATCCAAGTGCAGGAGCGAGGTCGATATCTTCGGTAAACCTGCATGATCTGGCTTAGCTCGAGGTGAAAGAAGTGCAAAGGGGAGAGGATTAACGTTTTAAGGAATGTTTCGAAACTCTCCGCAACACTCTCCCCGACTGCATCCTTGACCATGGGTACGTCGGTCACGATCTGCCCTTTGACACGCTTCCGTCTCCTTGCAGCGGATCCGTCATCGGCATGAGCTTCCTCGTCATCTTCCCCGAGGTCCAACGCGCCTGTAGTGGTGGTGGGCGGCTGCCTGCCTCTCGGAGTGGACGCGCTTGTAGAATTGGTATTGATCGGGGTTGGGGCGCTGCTTGGGGGCATAGAGGACCTCGGCAAGGGGGGAGACGACGGAGCGTCCATGATTTGTTAAGAGAAACGCGTCGAAACACGGATGGCGGGAGATGAGATGACGAGGGGTCGTTAATGAGGAGAGACGCGTGGAAACGTGGACTGGATCGTGACCTGCTCAGTGTGCGTGATTTTGATCTCCGGCTGGACATGCGGCTTATCCTTCTCATCCTTGCTGACTTCACCGACGACGACCATGAGCTTGGACGGCGACCCTTTGGACGAGGACTATTTCAGAACAAGGCTCAAGCAACCACCCTTTGTCACAATCGACGGCGTCCTCAACATCAGAGACCTCGGTTCATACCAGACCGCCGACCCATCCCTCATCACGAAGCCCTCATTGATGTTCAGGTCCGGAGAGGTCTCGGGCATAACAGAAGAGGGTGCATGCTCCATCTCTCTCCACAGCCCGGATGACAACTCAACTCCGTTAACCAGGCAAATCGCAGCTCAAGTCGCTCGGGATCACCCACATCTTCGACCTTAGATCTGACCCAGAGATGGCGAAATGGCAGTCCCCAATCCCGCAAATCGACGGGGTTGAGGTGATTCATACACCCGTCTTCAAGAACGAGGACTACAGTCCGGAAATGATGGCCAGGTACGTCCCGTCGATGTCCGTAATGACCCCATACTCACAGATGCATTGCGTCCCAGGAAATTCAAACTATATTCCGCAAACAAAACGGAAGTGCGTCGCACATGAACCTAAGATTCTACTCGATAACAACTGAGAGACAGGCCCACAGGCTTTCATGGAACTTTACACACAGATAATGGACAACGCCGGCCCATCATTTCGCACCATCTTACACCATATCAGAGATAATCCGGGCTCTGGTTGCATATTTCACTGTACTGCGGGGAAGGATAGGACTGGTGTTCTGGCGGCACTATTGTTAAAGGTTTTTGTTGTCTCCTCTGCGTGATCAACTCTTTGACCGGGTTCACCAGCTCGCAGGCGTAGATGGCCAAACTATAGCAGAAGACTATGCCCTCACTAGAGTGGGTCGAGAGCCGGCGAGGGAGAAGATAATGGCACGCCTGCAGGAAGAGCCTCTCTTTGCATCTAATAACGAGGCGGTTCTCAATATGTTCTCCTGCCGGTAACTCTACATCTCACTCCCGTTGTTGGGAACGGTTTAATGAAGGTTGACACGTAGGCCCGATACCATGCTGGCCTTTCTCTCGCTACTGGAGGAGAAATACGGCGGTGTACATGGATACCTAAAGGGTGTCATCCAGTTGACCGACCAGGATATTTCAACCATCCGATCGAATATCCTGACTCCTCGTCCCTCGTAGGCGGCAACATGTCCCACTCCCATCTCCGTCTGGTCGTCAATATCGTCGATTATTATGAACTAATGAAGTAATGCTCATAGTACAAGTCACAAACTAAAATGAAACGAGCAGAGAGAAATAACAATCTCGCGATATCATGAACGGGTGACAAAAAATGCGACGATAAACCATCGCGCATGTAGCGAGAAAATGGCCCCGTTTCACCTACTTCTTGACCAAACTGAGCGACCGCCTCTGCTTCTGCACAGACCCACCTGCTGGCGGGGGACTCTGTGTTGGTGTGGGCCCCCCTCCACCTAGTAACCCGTTCTGCCTCGATCTCGGGTTTAACGGTGATAGCACCCCAGACCGTGAGGGAGGCCTCATCATCCCAGCTTCTGTAAACCCTCCCCCACCAGGTGGTCCCATCACCTTCCTCCTTCCAATGCCGCCACCTCCCGTATTCTTACCAGCTCCAAACCCAGGTGGGCCAGTTTGTGAAGAAGCCGGGCTGATACGGTCCCGGTCGTTTGCCAGGAGTTCCGAGAGTGGCGAAGAGTCTGCTCCTAGGCTTTGTCTCCTTGCCTTCTCATGCTTGGCCTGGACAGAACGGAAGTGCTGGAGGAGTTCTTGCCACTTGATATCTTCCCTGCCCAGTTTCGACCGGGTGGAGGAAATGTTCCCTACGGCCCTGCATCCAGAAATTGATTAAAGGAACCTGACCAACAAAAGTTCGCGTGGATCTTACGATGATTTTGGTGCGATATGCAAGAACCCGGAAGAGTTGACGGCATTGAGCCTGTTCCTCAAAGAGACGAACGCCGAACTTTGTGGCAACAACATCAACAACCCATACAAACACTTGAACAGGTAGGGATATTTCTCCGGCTCGAGAAGTTGGAGTCTCAGGTCTGCGTATGGTTACTAGTGTCGGTCTAGCACCACAAATACCGGTACGGCGAGACTCACAGGTGAACACCGGCGATTCGATGAGTTGTACCAATTTGTCAATCTGCACGAGCAAAGCCACAGTGACTTCAAGGTCCGCACTTGGGGACGATCAGAACGGGGTGAATCAAGTTGACGCCCAACTCACAAGATGTATAAGAGGTTCGATGCGTGCTCGTACGCCTGCGCGAGCAAACACAGAGAGAACACCGCCACAGGATTATGACACCAAGACTTATACAGGATCGTGAACAGCACCTGGCCGTCTTGCTGCAAACCGAGTGTTAGCCTGATAAACACAGTGACCCATTTCGCATACCCGTGTTTCCAAGCTCTTTAACCGCCTCCTAAACTCGGCCAGCTCCGGCGAAGTCATGAGTATCAGGCTGAGCTTCTGCACAATAACACCAGCGAATTCGAGGTCCTTAAAAAGCGGGTCATTATCACTCCTCCCAGACGCCAAGGACCAATTTACCTCTTCGCGCTCCAGTAGCTCCGCAAAAGTCCTATAAATTTTCTCCGTGTTCAAGTTCAAGCACAGTTGGCGAATGATCAAACTCCCTCTCGTTTCCAGTAGCCTTCTGTCTGTGCTGAAGAGTTCCAAGAGGTTGTGCATGAATACTCTGAAGTAGCTCTCTTCCGAACTGGTGGAGATCTGAGCGATGAGCTGGAGATCGTGTTTTATCACTTCCTCCGAGGAGTCAGAGAGGGTCTTGAGGAGGGCAGGGAATGTTCCATCGTCCATGGCGAGGATCTAACATCACAAAGTCAGCCCGCCGTAGAGTTCCAGGTTTCGAGAGATATACCTTTGGCGACTTCTGATGTAGCATAATCAGCCATCTCAACGCAGCCACTCTCGTTTCTTCATGATCACTCAAAAATTGGATCGTCAGCGCGTTCACCGTGGCGGGATAGTCCAACGGGAATGGCCTGTCCGTTATCGGTGACCCTTGGATTACAGTTACGGCTGCTTGCTGTTGTGACTGTCCAATGGGAGGGAGTGTGATCCCCCCGCTCCTCATGGAGACCGGGGACTCCGGTCGGCTCGCAAGTATTGGTAAGTTACTCTCCCCTTGTTGCTTCAGGTTGCCCACAGCATTATCGATATCCTTCTGTGTCGGTGTCGCTCCTGGTCCTTTTGGTTTCTGTCCCTGCCCTGATGTCGGCTCCTGCACCAAATCGGGTGAATTAATATCTCGATTTGGTGGAGTTGCTTGGTCCTTGGTGGACTGCTTCGTTGGTACAGAGTTTGCCGTTGGAGTTGGTGAAGGAGCAACAGGGTTGGTCCTCCCGTCCGCCCCCGATCTTTGAGCACAGGAGGGATCCGGCGTCGATTGCGAAGGAGAGGGTAGAGACTGCACGACATGCAATACGAGTTTGTTGGTCTTGACAGCCGCAGATTGGATCATGGGCACATCATGAGCGAGGTTTGGTAAAATGGCGAGGATTAACCGCGGAGTGAAGGGGACCATAATCTCGTGAGCGAAGGTGAGGAACTCCGAGAGCCACCGAAGAGCTGTCGACTGTTGGATCTCATCATCTGCGAAACCCGCGAAACCATAAATATAGTGAATCGATCTAGTGGTTCTAACGTACGTTCACCGTCGAGTTGGTGGATGAGGATTTCGACGATCGCGGCGTAGTCGATTGTCACACCCTGCCCAGGTATCCATGCTATATCCACAAGTCAGTCGGTTGTCCAGGGAGTGAGAAATTTACCAACAACCGAGATCCCTATCGTCAAAGTCCGTATTTGAACCGTCCGGATAATTCGCATCGCCGTCATCTTCTTCACTGTGAATTGGCGTCGTGTCCCCCTGGGTTTGATCGCTCGGTTCAGCCTCTTCAATAGCTACCTCACGTTTCGGTGCCTGTTCGTTCTGTGTCTTTCTTGCGACAACGGTGATATCCCGGATTTCTTTTAGAAACTCGCTGAGGACCACCTCTGTCGCTACCCGAACGTCTTCGGTCGGATCTGAGAGGTATTTTCTAGACTGGGGGTAAGATAAGTGGGATAAGCAGTGGGAACGCCCTCACAGAAGCCCATCCAGGAACTCAGGCAGATACGTGATGAGTTCCAGCTCGGGCACAGAATCCAGTACCGTGACCCACGATACCAAGAAACTCCTCGTGAATGGACTGATAACATATATCCTGTCCGCCAGTAGTGGAATGAAACCCTTCAGTGAGAACGCCTTTCGCGCCTCGTTGATGTCCGCGCCGCTAGCAATGTCATCGGGATGGGGTACAACAATTCCAGTATTTTCGCCATGCAGCTCCCGTGCTTTCTCGGATGTTTCCTGGAACTGGGGGACATACACAGAAGCTGTCTCTGCGACGATATCCTTGAGTAGTCGGTCAAGTAATTCGGCACCGTTCTTGACGGAAAGTTCTGAATCCGCGGCCAACTAAGTCTGCGAATGAATATGCGCGACCCACCAAACCACGGGGGAACCAAACACTCACTTTACTCAGAGCGTCAAAGATAGGGTTGAAGTACACCAAGATCTCCCCCTTGGATACCTTGGCGATGTTGTACAAGCACTCGGCAGAGAAGTATCTCACACGGTTCTCCACGTCTGTGAAGCAACCGAGAAGCGGATCCACAAACTTCTCCATGTAAGGTGCGATTCCTACACCAAGGGCGATAGCTGTCCCCGCCAACCCAATCAGTCCACCGTTCCGAACGTGGAGAGGGTTGGAAATATTGTTGAACATCTCGACGAGTTGATCGACAATCTGGCTGATACGTTTATGGTCCCCTTGTAGATTGCATTCCCTTGTAAGCCTACAGACCGACGGTTGTCAAAGTTGAATAGCTGTTGTTGGACGGCGTAGGTGAGGACCGAAGTACTTCTCGAGATCAAGAGCGGCAGCTTTCCGCTTCTCGTACATCTTGTCCACCAGCTGCTTCGCAATTGTGCTCTCTGCATGGGGGTCATTACTCGAACCTCGGACGCAAGTCGGAGACACGTTGCTCACCCATGATAAATTGAAATCTCTCGTGGGTGTGTCGTTTTCAAATTAGGGTATCATGCGTGGACTGGATGGACAAGCTTAGCAGTCGAGCGTGGTGTAACGACCGCACTCCGGGTAGTTCTCGAGGGTGACCGGAGGGACGGAGACGAAGTAGAGTCGAGGAAGAGAGACGCGAGGTAGGATACAAGATCAAAAAGAAATGCGCTGAACAACGTCGTCCTTTATACTAACCACTTTCACCCCCGCATCCAACATCTCCGCTCTCGCCTCTTCCCAACCAACACTAGGGTCAACGCAGCGGATGCCTTCTTCAATCACATAGGTGTTCCACCCTGCGTCCTTCGCCTTTGCGCAGTCGATGGCACTGAACCGGACGCAGTAGTCTCCAGCGAGCCCAACGAAGTAAACATCGGTCACCCCCTTCTCCTTCAGAATGCTCTCCAATCCACTCTCGCTCTCTCTCAACGGAGGATTCGCCAGTGGTGGCCTGAACGCGGAATACATCTCCACCCTTGGATCAGTACCCTTCTCCAAAACTAAAGCGACTTTCCCAACGTCCAGCTCCTTGACTAATTGGTTCCCCGTCGTTCCCACAACACAATGGTTTGGCCATAATCGACTCTCGTACGCTTCATCTGGGTTATTTGGGTTGCGTACGGTGGCAAACGACGTGAACGGCTGTTTGCCTTCGTGGTTGGACGCGAAGCTGATGTGGTCTGGTGAATGGTGGTCTTTTGTCGCGACTTTGAATACGAAAGGCAGCCCGAGGAGGTCGTTGATAACGGGTATCACCTCCCTCCCTCCTCCAACCGCCAGAGAACCGTCCTACATGGCCAGGTATATCATACCTCTGGTGGATGTTACAATTTGAAACTTTGAACGCACTGGAGGGCAGAAGTCTTCCTGAAGGTCGATGATAACAAGTGCTGGCTTGAAGGTCATCAATGAACAGAGTGGTCGATCTTATGTAATCTACGCTGTACGACTTTATCTTACCGACGAATTCTTGAGCAACAATACCTCAGTTCGCGCCAAAGAGGCTGACTAGTGCAGTAGGGGGAGTTTGTGCACCTTCTCGGACTTTCGTCTGCCCGCAGAACGCGATCAAGTGTTTCGAAGGATGCCATGTCACCGTCGAGACCGGGCCTGCGGTAGCAACTCGATGGATTGGCATACCAGTTTCCACAGCGCACTTCGAGGTAGGGTTAGTAGGAGAGAGGGGGCGTTATCGCGGCGAAGGCTCACGATGTCAATATAAGTGCTCGTGTTGGAAATAGCCAGATACTCTCCGTCGTGAGAGAAGCTCAACGCATTGATCGCGTGACTGTTCGAAATGTGAGACAACGCGAGGAGAACCATGCGGAGAAAACACTCACTCGCAGCAAGTGATGGTTCTCGCACATATCCACTCCGTCACATCAAACAGATTAACGATGGAATCGTGCCCTCCGGACGCAATGTACCCCCCCCTGGGATCCTGAGCTACCGCAATGCAACCTCCCACATGAGCAGCTGGGTTCTCCTGTATCGTTAAAGCGGGGTAGTCGAAAACGCGTAGCGTATGTTCGGAATGGAAGGATGCCACAATCCCGTCACCCGCATGGTTGAACAAGGCGGACGATGCCACAACCTGATTGAGCCATGTGAGCCGCGGTGTCGAGATTTTATCACGGTTACCTTACTGTCCTCCCCTCCTCTGCAGTTCTCCAGGTATCCTTGGTTTCCCCAGGATTCCGCCCCAGCTCGAGGAAGTACAGTGAATGTCCAGCCGATACATAAAATATCGTCTTCCCATCTGGTGAATATCCGGTCTGTGTTGGCGTGAGTTTCAGAGCAAGTTGTTGTATTGATCGACTTTCTGGTAGAGATGATATCAGGGGTGCAAGAGGCTCGGAACCAAGCTACACACGTCGGGCGTCCCAAAACACGATCTTGCGATCTTTCTGGCTGGATGAGACAAATAGCTCCGGATGGGTAGGGTTCCAAGAGACGTGATCTACGTCGTCCGCATGTGCACCAGAGTATATACTCGCCGCACGAATTTCCATCTGATGGCGTACGACGGACATTTACATTCCAACATTTGTTAGAATCCCATGAACCGCAAGACAGTAAGAACGGGGACGCTGGGAGCAGGACTCACACTTTTTTCGGGCTGCCAGACCCTGACGATCTTGTCAATCCCAACGGCGGCCAGTTTTCTGCCATCACAGCTCCAGGCGACGTGAGACATTATGTGTGGGGAGGGTATCTTAATTTCCCTTGGGCGAAACGCCGAGAAGTTTGGTGTCTAACCGAAGAGGATTATCAAACCTGTGTGAACGGCGCATAGAACTGTAGAAAAGCGGGCTCGTGAGAGCGTGTCGTGTGCTGGACGTACGTGAATTGCTCGGGCAGCATAAGTTGTATGAAGCGGCGGAGAAGGCGGCCGTTGCGGTGGTGGGACTTCGTCATCCTCTTTGCCGTTCGTTGCCATGTATGAGGCACTGTTAACTACCAGTGAGTCGAAGATGGGAGTGGTGGACGAGGATGAAGACACGGATCAGCACGCCGTGGCCGATCAAGGCACTCGAGATGAAAATCACGGTCACTGTCAGCCTCAGCCGCTGAATCTATGTAGGGACCCGGAATGCTGGGAGTTTCGCAAGAGCATTTCCGGCTATGACGTGCTTGTCACCATGCGTTGGTCAGCTAGCAGGCGGCCCCGGCAACCGCGCCAACATCCAGAATGATGCTGCGGTGCGCTCGGCCCAGCAACATGATGCGACCAACCTATCTTGACTTTAGTTCGGTCGCCGGGTATCACAGATTCTCCCTTTCAAGTAGGCCGTGACTGGTGATCCAGTGCGCCCAGTGCTGACCAGGACTCCAGGGACCTAGCCGAAACCAACAACCCACGTTCCATTGTCCATAATGTCTCTCGACCCGGCCAACCCCGATACCTTCCACCACCAGTCCACTAAGTTGTCGACTGGCAGGACTTACCACTACGTCGACCAGCTCCCTGCCAGCTACGATGCAAATAAAAACATTACTCTTCTCCTAGTCCATGGGTTCCCAGATCTCTGGTACGTCCTCCTTCTAGTGTAGATGCTTCGGTTCGCTCATCATACATCGTTGGTAAGGGCTGTGTGGAGGAACCAAATCGGTCCTTGGGTTGAAGCTGGCTACCGCGTCGTCGCGCCGGACACGTTAGGTTACGGTCAGACTGATAAACCCGATGAACCTGAGGAATATTCGCTCAAGAAGCTCTCCGATGACCTCGCTGCTCTACTCGACCACATCGGTTCCCCCAAAGCTGCACGTCGGATCATTCGATCGTCGACGGAGACCGCTGACGTTCGTTTCCCCGCAGGTTCTCATCGGACACGACTGGGGTTCGGCCATTGCTGCTCGTTTCGTCCTCTGGCACCCCCAGCGGGTGCTGGGTGTCGCTCAGTGAGTGTCTCCTTGGCTCGACGCTCAGGAGGCAAACCCAACCCTTCGTCAATCACAGTTTGAGTGTCAGCTTCCTCCCTCCAAGGCAGGAATATGTTTCTCCCGAAGAGATTGCCAAGAAAACGCCCGATTTCGCGTATCAGCTCTACTTCGCCGATCCCGCGACCACTAAGAAGATTGAGGATCATGTGAAACCTCCCTCCCTTTCCCACCATCCGCAAAGGGACTGAACATTTCCGAATAACAGATCGAAATCTTTTACAAGATCCTCTTTGCCGTTCCCGGTACCACCAGTGGTTCCATCGACGACCTCGCACGTATCCTCAGCGGAGAGGTCAAGGTTGACCCCAGCGTTATCAAGACTACCTTGAGTGATGAGGTTGGTCCTAGTCTGAGAAACCGTCATTGAACTCGTAAGGTTAAAGCTCCCACAGGAATTGAAATACTATGTCACCGAAAATGCCTCCTTCCGTGGCCCACTAAACTACTACCGGACCAGCAGGATTTGCTTTGACGAGGAAAAAGGTAGGCGGACTCGCGACCAATGACTTAGCGTGAACTTACTCGCCCAAAAATTGCAGCCGGTAACCTCCCACTGACCTATGCTGTCAACATTCCCGTTCTCTTCCTCCGCGGAACTGCTGACCGTACGAGCCCGGAGGCGAGCATCGGTTTGATGAAGCAGTTCCTCCCTCAAACCAAGGTTATCAACTACAAGGGCGCCGGTCACTGGCCTATGTACGAAGAGAAGGGGAACGTCACGAAGGATGTTTTAACTTGGCTCTCTGAGTCCAACCTCACCTCCGAGCCGTAAACGTGGGGACCCTACGAAGAAAATATGGAATTGAATCTGTTTTATCACTGGTGTCTGGAATATCACAAGGCCTCCGTGCTTCGTCTGTAATGAGAGTCGTGGCCAGTGCCCCCGAATGCGGTCCTGCCCCGGCCGCTACAAGATCTGATCCTGTGGTATTTGGAATCGGCTTGAGGATTACTGACTGAGGTGTAAGCTACTATTTAGCGGGTTCTATTTGGTCAGCCTACCACGTCCGGGAAACACAAGGTGTTGAGACAGATCAAGAGAGGACCAATCGACCCTGCTATAGACCCTTGAGTTTCCCAAATTTCTCCCGGGTAAACATATTGCCGGTAGCCGGCTCAGGTAACGAGCATTAGGTACCGATCCCGAAGTGCGAGTGAAGCTGGCGAGCACGGTGACTCTTCGGACCCTTCAAGACCCCAAACGAACATTTCTATTGGATACCGACTGATTGGGAAATCTACTCGACTCGCCCGCACTGATGGGATACGCTTCTATCCCAGTGTCCCATAACTTCTGATCCCTGCCAACATGGACCCCTCTGACCCAGAATCCTTCAACCACAACTCTGTCAGTCTGCGCACTGGTCGAAAATATCACTACGTCGACCAGTTGCCCAACGAATATAACCCGACTAAATGCCTCACCCTGCTCTTGATACATGGATTCCCAGACCTTTGGTACGACGAATCGATGCAGAAATGTCATCAAGCCCTCTAATTAACGAGTATATAGGTACGGTTGGAGACACCAGATTCGCCCGTGGGTTCAAGCGGGTTATCGTGTCGTCGCTCCTGATATGCTCGGATATGGCCAAACAGATAAGCCGCTGGCGGTCGCGGATTATACCATGAAGAAACTCGCAGACGACTTGACTGCTCTTCTGGACGTGGTCGGCATCTCTAAAGTGGTAAGCATCGTACACCGTGCTCCCCCCACCCACCGTGATCAATTCCAACGCATCTGTGATGACCAGGTTGCGATTGGCCATGACTGGGGCTCTGTTGTCGTAAATAGATTGACCCTCTGGCACCCGGATCGTGTGATTGCCGTTGCCCAGTAAGTCCGGGTTCCCCCGAGTGTGGGGTACATTTCGGACGCTCAAATACCGCCTGGCAGCCTTAGTGTGCCGTTCTTCCGACGATCTACTGAGTACCACCCTCTGGAGTCCGTGGTTGCTAGGAATCCTGTTGGATGGGCCTACCAGCTCTACGCCGCCAGCGAAGAGTCCAACGAGGAAATCGGCAGTAATGTAAAGCGCCCCCTCTCTGTACCTACTATAAAACCCGAGCATTGATCACACATTTCCACAGATCCCACTTTTCTACAGGATAATATACCACGATGCAACTTCTACAGAAGGGTTTGCCCTTCCGCAAAACCTTAGGGACGTCATCACCGGAAAGACCGAGCTCAACTTCGATGGGGTGAAGTCCTTGCTTAACGACAAAGTGAGTTTTTGATCGTGCCCGACTAGTAAGTGCCCAGTTCGACAGCACATGTTATGGCAGGAGATGGAATACTTGCTATCCCAAACCGGCGGCTTTATCCAGGGTCCATTGAATTATTATCGCACCACCAAGCTCCGGTTCGGAGAGGAACAGGCCGGTAGGTTCACGACCTCTCTACCGATGAGAACGGAATTCACTCTTCTCTACCAGCTCCCAACCTCCCGCTTACATACAAGAGGGGCCTACCAGTTCTCCATCTCCGGGGGGCCAACGACGCAACAAGCCCAGAACCACTTTTCGGGATTGTGCGCAAGGTTTTGCCTTGGGGAAAGATCATCACTTACGAAGGCGTCGGACACTGGCTCATGTTGGAAAAGAAGGACGATGTGATAAAAGATGTGCTCGATTGGCTCACCGATGCGAGACTTAAACCAAAACTATGAAGACAAACCCGCAGTAACAAACCTAACTTGTCTCATCTATGTATGTCATGTGTCTCCTACAGACAGATAACTCAGTCGAAAATATCGGTGGCGTATCCCGGCTCTTTAGAGTTTTGCTCCAAGTCATTGGTGGCCTCTTCTCGGTTGCACCCTTCCGACTCGATGATTATGTTCCTCAACTTCGCTTTCACACCCAACTGAGGGTGAACGTACGGGCAATACCCCAAATTTTGTCCGTTGTGTCGGCCCTATGTGAATTTCGATGGGTGTGGTGGGACGGTGTGCATTCGGCATACATGAGAAGCCCGTCATGTGCAGGGGGCGGATATCTCCTGTGCGCCGCCGCTAACGGGATTGGAGGGCCGTTTGTCATCGCAGAAAACCGATAACCCTAGTGAGCTTCTAGAAGGTACTACAGGCCACAGATTTTGCCACATGGAAGTGTGGTCCGAACTGTGAATTCTTAGTCAAGTAATCAATTAATATTAATCAACCCCAGCGTTGTCGGAGCATGGGAATGAACCATTTGTGCAGTTGTGGTAAAGGGAAGGAGGTCAGTGTACTAGCGTCTACGAAAGGAAGGAAGTAGGAGTAATCCCAACCCCCCATCCTTCCACCCATTCCACCTGCAGCATTTGCTTCGCCATGCGGAGACCTCCCTTCGATGAAGACCGCTTTCTAGAACGAGGCAATGACAAAGGCGAGTGCATCGGCATCCGTCTACTAGCCATGTATCGACGCTAATCACCTTTTCCAGATAACCAGTGGGACTGGTCGAACACGGCCAGGGGAAAGTGGGAAGTAGTGCCAGCGACCGACGAGTACATGAGCACTGGCGCAAAAGCTCCACCGGTTCCAGCTTCCTCGGCGCCCCCCCTACAAGTTACCGCTTGGGGAGGTCCTGCCATTTGGCGCTGACAGCACATCGGGAAATCAGATTATCGTCACCAAGGCATACGACAACATGTTCCACCGCATACTGGGTCTCCGCGGGGAAGATGATATTATGAGAGCGACCAGGGGAGTAGTGATCACTGGGCAGCCCGGCATCGGTGCGTCTCTATGGCCAGATCCTCACCCCGTGCGACAACTCACTGGCGCATCCGTTCTCCAGGAAAAACCACCTTCTTGAATTTCATGCTTGCGCGGCTGGTTTCAGCTCGCCAGGTCGTACTCATATGTGACAACCATAAAATCCACCTTTTCTTCTACGGCCAAGTGTACTCTCGGTCGGCGGGGTCCGGCCTCGAGGATCTTCCTAAACGCCTGCCGAAGCAGTATTTTCCCATATGGGCATTGATCGATGCGGACCTCCAGAAACAGGGGACACCTTTCTCACGTAGATCAAATATCTGGCCAATCCAGGCGTCTTTTCCAAACCCTGTTCAATGGGAGACGTGGAGTAAGCAATATGGCGCCGCTATGTTGGGGATGCCTCTATGGAATGTAGAGGAGCTAATGGAAGGGTACGTCTTTAGCTTGTTCTCCCTTTTTGCCATCGACCCGGGCCATATCGTTCGATAAAGGTTCGTCGCTGACCGTCCTTCTCCTTTACTGCAGTTTGTGTCTTCTACCCCGGTACAACGACTTTCGAAGCAGACTGGGCAAATTCCTTCCACTCCCTGACGGGCCGACGCTCCCTACCACCGACGACAAGGCGATAGGCGCTGTACTGGAGGTTCTCCAGGCGGAGAGGAAGAGGGAGGTTATGGAGGCAGGGGAGGAGGGTCGCGACGGCGTAGGCATCAACGCATCGGCCACAGATAAGGACGAAATCACGGTCGACACAGGCCAGCCACAAACCCCGGTGGACATTGCAGTGGACAAGGCGCTCAAGATCTTGGTGTGCAATGCAACCGAAGAGTTCGGCTTCGCCCCCCATGACGTGTATAACGCCGTCCTCGATCTTCCTGCGACGAGGGAGTTTCACGCCACTGCGGTGAAGAATCCCAATTATTCCAAACTAAAAACCCTCGTCAAACTGTTCTCCGATAAGCGCGAACTCGACGATTTCTCTCATCGAGTGGTTGCCGTGCACCCCGTCCCATTTTTAGCCAAACTCGACCGTTGGGTGATCAACTTCAAATCCAATCGGATCGGGTGGAAAGTGGTGGAATCGATGCGGTTGGAAGAGGACAAACACCTTCGGGAGACGTACGGCTTTCTCCGCAGGAGCCCAGAGAGCTCTGGTTTGGCGGGATGGATGTTCGAGGCGATCGTCCATCACATGCTCTCTGACGGCTGGCGGTCAGCAGATGGACCCATGCCACAGCCTATCCGCATGGCCCCCGACGGCTGTGACCCTCCTACCTTCTCTGCCCCTGGGATCCCACTTTCATCTCACACGCCACTACGCGCCTGCACCAGGACTGTCGTGCGAGTCGACTTCACCGTTGGGCTCAGTAATGTAACGCTCGACAACAACAGATACTACGTCCCAACCGCGACCAACAACGCTTTCTTTGACTCGTTTACCATTGATCTCGCCTGGCACGCCGTTGTAATCACTGTTTTCCTGATTACGACCTCCCCAGATGATCAGGGATCGGCCGAGGGCTACCACCTCATCCGCGACATCATACTCCATGTACGCAAACTTCTCAATGAGAAGGAGCCCCACAAGACCACAGTCGAAGTCGCATACTTTCTAGTCTGCCCCAAGGGTGAATCCAAGAGTAAATGGCACATGCCCGTCGGCTGGGGCAAGCGCTTCGCACACTGCGACCATCGCGGGGACGGCTTCTGTCTATACGTCCCCGTCTCAGTAGGTCACAATGCGTGGGACTCAATATTACTTAACTACATTTGCGCTTTGTTCACTCGCTCGCTTTTGTTCGCACACAGAAACCTCTTCATCTTGTCTTCTTACCTGTTGTTCCCATTCGATAAGATGTAACTAGAAATTACCGAGTTCCCTCAATGTTCACTTTTTCTTTTCCGTGCACTGAGGTCAGTGGTAGATGTCCATAAGACCTGGAAAACCCTCGCATTGATATCTGGTATAGGGAAAGTTTAGATCACGTTTGCGGGTGATTTTCTTGCATGACCCCTGTCGCAAATGTACATGTCTCTCATACGATAACGGTAATAGCACCAGGAACGGTGCATGAGGAGGGCTACTTCTTACACATCGCTTTGTGTTTCTTCTAATCCTCTTTCTGATACCCAGCAGAACAATAGTTGGTGCTCTCGCAAGCCCCACAAACGCTCGAGCAACTTCGGCTTCCCCGACTACCACACCTATCGCGATGCTCCGTCGAGCTCCTCATCGATCCCGCAAAAACCCTGAACCATGATGTGGCACTTCGAAGATTAGGCTGAAGGTAATTCCCGGGACTTTAGTACCGGGTCTTGTAGCGTTTCGTTTACCTCGTGACTGAGTTCTCCTCAAGTGGCTTTCATGGGGACGCTCGTTGCGACCGGTTGGTAGGGTGGTGTTGCTCTCATGCCTGAGATAGGTAGGATACTTAGAAAACTCTAGTTTGATTCGTGCAAGAAATTACGAAGGCAATGATGTGGTTGTCCTAGACTTTACACCGGGCCTGTGTTGAACTCGTCATGTTGTTGATCAACTGGGCTAGGCTGGAATCCAGCCTCGAGTTCAGAGGGAGGGAGGAG
>Ga0307515_10012611_pt1 | contig 15885 bp, 20 predicted proteins | sample 17_EM_MG_FD_194513 | JGI IMG/M metagenome (GOLD analysis project Ga0307515, IMG submission 194513) | Populus trichocarpa ectomycorrhiza microbial communities from riparian zone in the Pacific Northwest, United States - 17_EM | ecosystem: Host-associated > Plants > Roots > Unclassified | place... | reverse complement strand
TTCCCAACACATCAGTAACCGATACCCAACAAACCTCGGACAGAGTCTGACCGACGATTGCTTTCTCGACTTCTATTTCTCTGCAACCAGTGCCCCACGCGCACCATTGACAGCTTTCCATCAATTGTTCAACCAGAAAATCTTCTCGAACCGTCAATATGGCCACGACTGCTCGAGCCCAAAACCCTGTCCTACGGAGGACAATAACTTCCGACTCGAGTCCTGCGTCGTCCGCGAACTCTGTGTCCGCTTCTCCTTCAGACTCTCCAGCTCAGTCTCCCTCGGCAACTTCATTATCCTCGCTCGGATCCGTCGATGAAATTGAGATGAAGAATTCCCGCGGAGTGCTTTTGGACACATACGGCAACGAGTTCCAAATTCCAGATTTCACCATCAAGCAGATTCGGGACGCAATCCCAGACCACTGCTTCGAACGCTCCGGTGTCCGTGGTCTTGGATATGTTGCCCGCGACATGGCCTTTCTTGCAACCACCTTTTATATTTTCAGCACCTTTGTAACTCCAGAGACGATACCATCGATGCCAATTCGAGCTAGCTTGTGGGCATTGTACACGTTTGTACAGGGGCTTTTCGGCACGGGATTATGGGTTCTCGCCCACGAGTGTGGTCATCAGTCTTTCTCGCCGTCGAAGACGCTCAATGACACCGTTGGTTGGATCTGCCATTCGGCTTTGCTAGTGCCATACTTCTCATGGAAGATTTCCCATGGCAAGCATCACAAGGCCACTGGTAATATGGAGCGTGATATGGTCTTTGTGCCGAAGACTCGGGAGGAATTCAGCTCTCGTGTCGGCCGTTTCGTTCATGAGCTTACTGAGTTAACGGAGGATACTCCAATCGCCACTGCTATAGACATGGTTAGCCAACAGCTTGCAGGCTGGCCTATGTATATTTTCACCAACGTTACCGGTCACAATTTCCACGACCGTCAGGCTGAAGGGAAGGGCAAGGGGAAAGCAAATGGCTTTTTTGGTGGTGTTAACCACTTCATACCATCAAGCCCTCTGTACGAGAAGAAGGATGAGCATCTGATCCTTTTGAGCGATCTTGGCCTCGGGATTACTCTGAGCATTCTTTTCCTAGTTGGAAAGGCCTACGGCTGGGTAAACTTACTCGTGTGGTACGGTATCCCGTATTTGTGGGTGAACCACTGGCTAGGCAAGATTGTCCTGCAACAGCACCATCTCCAGTGAGCTAATAAATTTCAGTTGCCATCACGTACCTTCAGCACACTGACCCTACTCTTCCTCACTACGATGCGCATACCTGGACCTTCACTCGCGGCGCTGCTGCAACAATCGATCGCGAATTCGGTTTCATCGGTCGTACACTCCTCCACGGAATCATCGAAACCCATGTCCTCCATCACTATGTCTCTACAATTCCCTTCTACCATGCTGATGAGGCTACTGAGGCCATTAAACCAGTCATGGGTCAGCACTACCGCGCCAACACTGAGAATGGGTCGCTAGGATTCCTGCAGAGTATGTGGACCAGCGCCCGCATGTGCCACTGGGTTGAGCCTAGCGAAGGTGCCCAAGGAGAGGGAAAAGGTGTGTTCTTCTTCCGCAACAGGAACGGACTCGGTGTACCACCACAGAAGCTGGCGGCGCCAGCGGCCAAGCCGATCGCCGGTACGGGGGCAAAGATGAATGTGATTGTCGGTTCCGAAAGCGATAATGAGTAAATATACGCTGCAGGGAATGAGTTATGATGAATCTGTTAGGGCATGTAATGGATGTATTCGAGATCCGATCATTGTATTCTCGGTCGGAGTTAAGACGGTTGCTGTTGGTTTATAACGGAAGCTTTCTCCGTTCATCTTCTCCCCCTTTCTTTAACTTTTTTGAAAGCCTTCGGGTGTGCATTGGGAGCAACCGAAAAGCGCATTATCCATCTGTTTTTTCTTGAAAATTGCCATCTGACCGGCTTAGAGTAGACCGATATATCCCTGTCCTAAATACGGTATAGCTAGTCGATATCTTTAGATAGCTCTGAAGGTTTTACATAGAACTCAATATCATTTAAGAACAATCCGCTTCATTCGAAGGACTTTATTTGGAACAAGACAATGATGATGTTCTTATCATGATATTCTTAATTGGAGAGGGGTGTGTGGGAACAGATATGCACTGCCTTGTGCGACTTCGGACAGATGATGTCGGGAAACACTCATGTCTCACGCAACCACTCGTCGAGTCTTTTGCCGCATTCATAACAGCTCTAACTTCATATGGTTTTATTCATCCCACAGTGGCAATATGCTCTTGTTGAGGTATTGATATCATAAGCTCAACGGTGTTCAAAGAAGGCCTAATTGAAGAGTGTATAGTGGGAACAAATAGATGCTCCAGTGATAATTTCAACTAGACTGAGTTTGGTTTGCTTGGGACTTTCGAAGAGCATGGTCTGAATACGATTAGATGACTGAGGATAGGATATCTCTCAAGGAGGTAGGGTTAGTAAGGATGCGTCGTAGGTTTCAATGGAATGAAGAACGTTTGCAGAGACCCGCGATGTCGAATCAATAATGGCATTTCCACCAAGCGCACAAAGCTTGCCTCAAGCAGTCGTTTTCGTCTAACAGGCGCTCGTGTCTAATGCTAGAAGAGTTTCGAATCATTTAGAGCTCCTATGCATCTTACCAGCAAACTTAGCCATCAATTTTAAGAAGGTCCAAGGAAGAGTGAATACGCGGTGTCCTTGGCCCACAACATAACAAAACGAAAGGCAAAGTATCGTCGCACTAGTGCACCAATTTAATCTACTGCTTTTACTTGATATAGAAATGTAGCGGCCGTCGGTAAGGAACAGGACTTCATCGGAAACCCTAAGTCCGCTCCAGCTACGGCGCCCAGTGAGTTGCACTCTGGAACACGTAGCAGAGGAAGGTAAGGTAGATGGTAACACAGAATAGCGTCGTCCAAACCTTCCCACAATAAGATGTGTTCGTAAAATGAGTTGAAGAAGAGAAAAGAGAAGCTCGCGAGTAGAATTATTTTGGCATCCGGATTATTTCCGCGCTAGCACCGAAGCGGTGCGAGGGCGAAACTCCAACAACCTGAGGACGTCAATGCTGTTTTGATATCGCTATCGTCACTACACACCGCTGAGATGCTGCGGCAACAACTGCTCCGGGCGCTGAGGAAGCCGAACAGGCTTGCGAGCCTCAATGGCAGCCGGACCTTCGCATCCACGACCTCGAGGCCGGCCGAGGTGGAGCTTACAATAGGTTCGTTTGACCGCCGAATTGAGGCTTGAGGCCCTGCTAACCAGCTTGGTAGATGGAAAAAAAGTATCGATCGAAGGTATGGCGAGTCTTGAGGATTAATAAGGATGATAACTACCGTTCTAACGACTCTGGTAGCTGGTTCTGCCCTGATCCAAGCATGCGAGAAAGCCGGAAGCACAGTCCCGCGATACTGCTACCATGAGAAATTGATGATAGCCGGAAACTGCCGTATGTGCTTGGTGGAAGTGGAAAGGGCACCAAAGCCTGTGGCATCCTGTGCCTGGCCCGTACAGCCCGACATGGTTGTCAAGACAGATTCTCCGCTCGTCCACAAAGCCCGAGAGGGCGTCATGGAGTTCCTCCTTGCCAACCACCCTCTCGACTGCCCTATCTGCGACCAAGGTGGCGAGTGTGACTTGCAGGATCAATCAATGCGATACGGAGCGGATCGAGGAAGGTTTCACGAAATTGGCGGCAAGCGAGCGGTTGAGGACAAGAATATGGGGCCTCTAATCAAGGTAAACAGTAACGCTACAGTATCGGTAAATGCGGACTGACACTATATAGACATCAATGAACAGGTGTATTCACTGCACGCGATGTGTCCGGTTCGCCAACGACGTTGCGGGAGCTCCTGAGCTTGGATCTACAGGACGCGGCAACGACTTGCAAATCGGAACCTATCTCGAGACTGCCTTGGATACTGAGATGTCTGGCAATGTTATCGACCTCTGCCCTGTTGGTGCGTTGACTTCTAAACCATACGCTTTCAAAGCACGCCCCTGGGAACTATATCACTCGGAATCAATAGATGTGCTAGATGGGTTAGGATCGAATATCAGGGTAGATGCAAGGGGTATCCAGGTCATGAGGATTCTACCCCGTCTGAACGATGATATTAATGAGGAATGGATCAACGATAAGTCCCGCTTCGCTTGTGATGCTCTCAGCACACAGAGGCTGGTCAATCCACTCATTCGCCGGGATGACACCTTCCAGCCTGCTTCCTGGGAACAAGCACTCGTCGAAATTGGTAATGCATACCAAAGAATAGCTCCCAAGGGCGATGAGTTCAAGGCTATTGCTGGTCAATTGGTGGAAACAGAGGCGTTGGTGGCGATGAAGGATCTTGCCAACAAGTTAGGCTCGGAGAACCTAGCCCTGGATCAACCACGAGGAAGCGAACCTGTTGCTCACGGTATCGACGTCCGCGCAAACTATGCCTTCAACTCGAAGATCTACGGTGTTGAACAGGCTGATGCTATACTCCTGGTCGGTACTAACCCCCGACATGAAGCCGCCGTCCTCAATGCTAGGATCAGGAAGCAGTGGCTACGGTCAGACCTAGAGGTCGGCCTCGTCGGTGAGGACTTCGAGAGCACTTTCGATTATGAGAAGCTTGGGTCTACTACAGCGGATCTAAAGGAGGCCCTTGCGGGTCCATTTGGAAAGAAACTACAGGTCGCCAAAAAGCCCATGATCATTGTAGGCAGCGGAGCCGTCGAGCACCCCGACGCCAAAGCCATCTACGAGGTTATTAGCAGCTTCATTGATAAGCATAAGTCAAACTTCACCACACCAGAGTGGAACGGCTATAACGTACTCCAGCGGGCCGCTTCCCGTGCTGGTGCGTACGAGGTCGGCTTCACGGTCCCATCACAAGCTGTTGCCGAAACCAAGCCCAAGTTCATCTGGCTGCTTGGTGCTGACGAGACTAACGAGGCTGAGATCCCGAAGGATGCCTTCGTCGTCTACCAGGGCCACCACGGTGACCGGGGTGCTCAGATCGCAGATGTTGTCCTCCCAGGTGCTGCCTATACCGAGAAATCCGTTACCTACGTCAACACCGAGGGCCGTGTACAGATGACCCGCAACGCCGTCTCTCTCCCTGGCGCCGCAAGGGAAGACTGGAAGATCATCCGTGCTGCTAGCGAGTATCTAGGTGCAGAACTACCGTACGACGATGTCGAGGCACTCCGGGACCGCATGGAGGAGATCTCGCCAGCCCTGCGGCGTTACGATGTCGTTGAGTCGACAAGCATGCCTCAATTGAGCAAGGTACAACTGGTTGATCAAAACAAGGGCACGAAACCAACGAACGAACCGCTGAAGAAGGTTATTGAAAACTTTTTCTTTACCGACTCGATCTCAAGGAAGTATGTTATCCCAAATTTCCCCCGATCTCCGCTAGAGATATGGTGCGCTTTTGGTGCTAACTTTTACGCAGTTCCCCAACAATGGCGCGCTGCTCCGCGGCCAAGGCTGCAAAGAACCCCGAGACCAACTTCCTGGCGCCCGGCGAACCTAACCCGCAGGTTGGCTATGGACCGCCCCAGTCTGCTGCCACTGCGTAGAGCGAGTGCTTGGTGGGAGTTTGTGTACGGTTCTTGGGCGTCTCATCACATGTATATATGTCTAGCTTTTTCTTGAAGTCGCCCGTTTGCCAAATTAGTTTGTGGGGTAATAGTATAGAAAAATATGATTGTACAGATTTCCTTGTTGTAGCAATGCCCTTGAAGGCTTCATTTAGGCCTCTAAGTCACTAACGTGACTTGACTTAGCTTACACAAGAACACAAGAGACAGCCTGGCGCTTTAACAACAGCTTTTATTCAGACGTCCCAAGGCACCAGCCCCGAGCTCTAGCAGTTCTATTCCATGCCAATCCCATACACATGTGCGGACATACCACTCGTCCCATCAATCTCCCCTCTTATCCTATTCTCTGCAACACATGCACCCAAATCCAGCGTCATTATCCCCCCCCCCCCCAACGCCATTAAAATGCCATAAGTCTAGTAAAGGATATTTGCTAGAATACAAGAATGCGGAATGCAAGAAAGGCCCGGACCCAATTATGTTACAGCGACCCGCATCCCCGGCGCGCAGCCGACGTCGGCTACGCGCCACGTATCCTCCTGCTTCGTGCCCGGCGGCAGCCAGCGGCCGTTGCTGACGCCGCGCGGGTAGCTGCCGAGGCCAGCGGCGTCGTTGCGCTTCTCGTTAGCAGAGCCGTTCGCCACAGCGTAGGGGCCTAGCGGGTCCGCGGAGATCGTCTGCAGCGAGGTAGAGAAGGGCGGCAGGGACTTGGTGTCGGTGACGAGGGGTAGCAGGGTGCCTTGCTGCCGTGATTGCAGCAGCCGCGCTCGTCGGTTGGCTTTTGTGGCGTCGCTGGTTCGGTCGTAGAGGTAGAGGCCGAGGAAGGTCAGGGCGATGCCGAAGCCCTGGATGCGCGTCATGCGGTTACCGAACCAGACAATGGCGAAGGCGATGACGAAGACGCGCTTGATGAGGCTAGCGACGGAGTAGGTGACGGGCGAGATCACGGAGAGTAGCACGAAGGCGACGATATTCTGGCCGAAGTGGAAGGTGCCGTTAAAGACGAATTCGAGGGCTAGTCGGCCGTGGTCGAGCGAGCCTGGCCTGTTGGAAAGGTCGACGGAGGCGTCTTGCAGGAAGTCGGAGAGCAGGTGGAAGCCTTCGGACCAGAACCACAGCGGGAAAGTGAAAATGAAGGCGAGGCCGGAAGAGTAGCATAGCAGGTTAAGCTTATCGGGCTTGGTGAATCGATTGGGTGGCATGCCTTCAGCTTCAGCGTCGGCTGCTTCATCGAAGATTTTCTTGGAGACTATGTTTTGGGTCACGAAGAGGATCGCGCTACCGAAGGCGCAGAGGAGGCCCATGAAGTTTGCGGAGAAGTCTGCTGAGCATGCCATTATTACGCCCAAGGTGAGAGGGATCAGAGAGAGATAGGTAGGGATAGAGTAGTGGACGCGGAAAAAGACCCGGTAGGCAAGGACGGTCAGGAGCGGGGACAGCCCCTTGATAGTATGTACAAGGGAGACTGGAATGCGAGACATGGCGTCGGAGCTGAGAATATGCCCACCGATTTGGAAGAGGGTTAGTGGAAGGGTGGTCATGATTAGATCCTTAGTTGGAGGTCTGATTCCGTATTTAAGCGCTGGGATTGCAGTCTTAAGGCGAGGATATCGTTGAGCCACAGCCGCCAGGAATATACACCAAGAGGATACAAAGGCGAATTGGACGAGTGTGAGCGTGACGGGTTTTGGGAGTGCCGTGAGGATAGCTTTAGAAGAGGTATTGGAGAGGATGGAAGTCATGTACCAAACGCCGCAGAGAAGCTATTGGTCGATCAGCAATCGTCCCTGATATCAGAGGGTAATTCTTTCCGGCATACAATTATGCTAGGAGATATAGGGGCCCTCAACGCATCCGCAATCTCATGCGCATTAGCACTGACGCTGGCTCTTCTGGTCCTGATTGTCCGAAATGCTTCACTTAGACTCTTTTGTCGCCCATGCCTGGAGGCCGGAGCCTGAGCGCTGCCATTCGCCCAACCGGATTTCCCATCCTTCCGCGGCTGCCACCTATCTGAAGGAGCAATCCCATTGCTTTTGGGTGTAAGATTTGGGCTTGGTGATCGAGAGGAGCTCTGTCCGTATGGTTCCTCCTCGTGTGTCGGTAGGTGGTCAAGCTGAAATGGCGGAAATTTGTAGGTGACGTTTGAATTCGGCGACAATGGAGAGGCGGCCGCCATTCGGGAAGCGGCTTGAGGGTGCCTTAGAGCCGTTCAAGCCATGGATAATGGAAGAGAAGGGGTATAAAGGTGGCCAAAAGCAAACGATTCTGGCTGGTTGCACGGAATTGTTACACGCGTAAAGAACGGAGTAGCGCAAGCTCAGTCAACCAAGCCGGCCAACAGCGCAGGAGTAATGTAAAACGTTTTGTTGAGGGGGAGTCGAGGGTGGAGTGAGAGTGTTGCCAGATCTCTTGGTAGCTTTGAGATTATTACCCGCGTTCGTAACACTCCGCACAAATGCGGCTTAAGCGCTGTTTTTCAGGTGCTGACGTGATGTCGTATGACGGTTATGCTTGTTCTGACGACTTAGCATTGCGACTACCTTAGATATGATGCTGCATCCCTCGTAAAATGCCCCACGGGAGATATTATTGGCTTTGCTACTTGTATCTTTTTGTTTTTTTTGTAGATGCTCTTCACCATGAGCCAGCAATGATCCCCTTAGGGGCCCAGGAGGACATTCAGCACCCCCTCGCATTCAGCTCAACCTGGCAGATCTTAGGACCGTTTCAGATTGGCACAAGAGGCATGGTCAAATAGATTTTTTTACATTTATATTAGCACCTGCTGATCGTTTTCTAGAAGCGACGTGGGGTTCAGATCCCCTAGACTTCTTCGGCGGGTTCCGAAAGCTAGAATACGAAAAGTATGCACGATATCGAAGTTCCATTGGCACAAATGGAACTGTGAAATGGTCTTTGCTTGAAGCAGATGCTATCGAAATTCATACATCTGGAGCAAGTGCTTCTTTAAACTTGAATTTTCCCCAAGTCAATTGGGCATTACTCCAGAGCGTATACGGATGGGCAGCCTTACAGTATCAGGCTTGGGCGCGAGGAGAAATCTTCGTTTCCGCTGATAGGGCTCAAACTGTGATTATATACACTGATCATGTCCTTGAGTTCTGGATTGACGATTCCCACTATTTTGGAGGTGACTTTTATGCCTTTCGCAGAGCTCCCCTGGTCATCATCCTCGAACCGGGGTCCCACAGAATCGATTTACGTCTTGTGAGGGATGTGCGTGCTATGGGTGGAGTTGGTGAACCTAGCATCAATGCCAAGCTTGACGCGAGATTAGCGTCAGGTCCGTTAGAACTAGCTAAGGATGGTATTCTAATGGCGGATGTAGTAAACGGAACACTAGCAAGTGAATGGGCTTCTGTTATCGTTCGAAATAGCGATTCTAGAGCCATTGAGATCTTAGGCATAGAGTGTTCCGACGTGAGTTTTATCCTTTTCATCAAATTTAAGCTATGTAAAGCCAAGGGAGTAACTGTCACAATATTCCTATAAGCTAATGAAAGTCAGGAATCGACTAGTATCGATTTCCAGAATGCTGACAAATTCATCGTGTCTGCCGGCCAGACACGGCCAATACCATTTCGTGTTTTTTTGCGTAGACTCCATTCATTCATCAAAATCGATATCCAGTACAAGCCAAACAATATTGCAGGGAACGCATCCACCTTAACCGTCTCCCAAGCGTTTACCAAACGTTCGATTTATCACCCCCACAAGATAACATTCCTTCATCCAGGAGGGATTATTTCATATGCAATTCTCCGGCCCCCTTCAGAAAATGCTACTTGCCGTTCGAAACAGAATAATTCACTCCCAGTACTCCTCCAACTTCATGGTGCTGGGCTTGAGGCGGATAGCGACCTCGTTACTCATGCCTTAGATCCTTTACCAGATCTTTGTGCTTGGGTGCTTTTCCCAACCGGAGTTACATCGTGGAGTGGTGATGACTGGCGTAAGGAGCAACCTGCATCTTTTTTTTTAATTACCCTTATGGTCAGGCGTTGATACTGACAATAAGCTTACTGTAGATAATTGGGGGTTCGCCGATGTGGAGGCTGCCGTAGCTGCAGTTCCGCACTGGATCAAAGCCGTACAATGGAGGGGTGCTAATTTGGATGTTGACCGGTGGCTTATTAGTGGGCATTCGAACGGAGGTTAGTTTACGCTGGTACTTTTCCAACGGCGCCAGTTCTCATATTCCACCACTTAATTTTCGGTAATGCGGAGTGCTAACTGCAAACAGGTCAAGGTACTTGGTATGCTCTTACACATAAGCCGGATCGAATCATAGGTGCCGCCCCAGTGTCGGGCTATACATCCATTCAGAGTAAGAGCGTCTTTTGCCAGCCCCCTTGTGTTTCTTACTTCAACTCAATGGCGATGCCCACATAATGTGACAGACTACGTACCTTACGAACTATGGCAACCAATGGACCCATGTCAATCTACAATTCTTAGTTCGTCGATGAATAGCTACCGCCACGAGCTTCTTGTAGAGAACTGTAAGGGTATTCGCATTTTACAGCAGCATGGTGGAGATGATGACAACGTGCCGCCATATCATTCAAGACTCATGAGCCAGCTTCTGTATCAAGCTAATTCAAGCTCTGAATACTTCGAGCTCGATGGCGAGGGCCACTGGTTTGATGGCGTTATGACTACCAAGCATCTTCGGGAGTTCTACGAGGAACAGGTCCAACGCACTACAAACCTGGCGGAGGCATTGGAGGTATTCAGCATAGTGGTCGCTAATCCTGGGGACATGGGGTTCAAAGGTGGCATTAGAGTGACCCAACTCGAGATTCCCGGTCAGTATGGCAGGATTGAGGTCTCTTTCAACAGCGTCAGTGGTGCTTACACTTTAAAAACATCAAACGTATTGAGTTTCGAGGTGCAATCGAGCTTGATGCGCTTCCCATCTATTTTAATCGACCAGGCCGACGTAGAAGTAACGTTGGGCTCATTAAAGCCACTTCCTAGGCACACTGTGTTCTGGAAGGCTCCTAAAATTGGATGGCGAGTATGTGATCTTCTCTACATGTGCTTTCTCCTACTAATATAAATAGGTGGGTGGTGTGGCTGAGCTTAGTGCCTTCCACCGTCGCGGTCGCCAACTCGGAGCTCTAGATTCCATAATGCGTACGAAAGGTCGCTTTTCGATCCGCCATCACAACGACGATACTTCAGACATTGCGTTACAAATCTCTCGCAACCTCTTGCAATATTTCTCGGCCGACTCCGCGATCAAAAACTCGGCACTGAATGGAGACTACGGTTCAGGAAATGTTTTCACTGTTGCTATTGGCAAAGATGTACACCCTGGCCTGAATTCAAACCATCCCATTCATATCCAAGGGTCAAGTTTAGACATTCGAGATAGTGAAGGTCATCTCAGAAGATACGAAAGTAGTAACGGCCTGGCAGCTATCTTCCTACGGCCACTAGAGGACGAAAAACTCGAGCTTGTTGTGTGGGGAGTAGACAAAGATAGCCTCACACTTGCTGCACGTCTAGTTCCAATGTTAACAGGAGTTGGGCAACCGGATTTTGTAGTACTGAGTGGAAGCTGTCGGTGGAAAGGGGCAGGTGGAGCAGTTGCGATGGGCTTTTTGGATTATTCGTGGAATGTGACGAAGACATCATTCTTCGTGTGAAATCGCATGGCTATTTGTGGTAGAGTCGAAGATGTAAAACGGGAATAACCCGAGGAAGTCGTTTGGTGAATCGTGAAGGAAATCGTCTCGCGTCACATTGCGATGTATAAAACTGACCCGCCCGCTTCTTCTCTCCAACCACCCACCACTTTCCTTTGGCCCACCTTCCATCTTTTTACTATCTTTGCTTTGCGACTTCCTCTAATTTTGAATTTACAGCTACATACAGTCGGAGCGGTGTCCGACAATCGCCGTGGGTCGACGGCAGGAGGCTTCTACAACTTTGGTCAACCTTTCATCCACTTCACACCCCTGCCAGCTCTTTCCAACTTTGACGGCGGCAACTTCTTGGACTGCCAAACCGATAATCCTGATTATATTTGTTCATTTTGTATTGCCTTCTTTCTTCCTTGTACCACTTCATCTGCATTAGCAATCTACCAACGTTGCCTCGACTCATTGAACAGCTCATCAAGTCAGGCCAAGGACGCGTGCACATTTCGACTGCTCACTGCTCGCATCTTAGAACAACATCTCAAATTCCTTTCAATCTCGTCAGCTCACAAGCAACGGAACGCTTATCTTCCACATATTTCACCAATTCTCTTGTGAAAGTGCATTAACATGAGCGTCAACATATCTTGTGACGGCTCACCAACCCCTCGAAAGAACTCGTCTCGCTTTTCAGTTCATGAGGGCTTGACTATCGACACTTCGCTAGAGATGTTAGGCACTGCAGTATGCTACAACCCCAACCTTCTCGTTCTCGTGTCATATCACGCATTTAACCCTTTTTTCTAAATTAACTTCCGGTTCACAGGGCATCAAGCGTACTAACTCCACTTTGAATGAGAGGCCATTGGCATTAAAGACGTCAAAGCTCAGCAACCAGCAGTCACGCACTGTAAGCTGCAAGGCCTCTTTTAAGGTCAGGGACATTCATTCACTTCCTCTGCATTGACACATCACTGACCGATCTGGAAGCAGAAGGTCGAGCCCACTTCAGTCCCCCTTGATACCACGGAATCCCTCATGGACAACCTTATGGCGCGTCTATCAGAACAATCAGCTTTACTGGACAAACAAAAGAAGGCTTTGGCATCCACAGACAACGACAACACGAACTTGAATCTGCCATCTAGAGATTACGACACCTCTTCCAGCGGATCAATCCAAATTACACCAGCCAGTGACAAGTTTGTCACCACACCAACAACCGACCCAGACATGTCAGTTACTACGCCTGACGCGGCCAAAATGCTCCGGCTTAGAAAAGAGCTTGAAGCTGCAAAGAGCAAGATTGCCTGTATGGATCGAGAGCTGCATGCTACTCGCATCACCAAGTCCACACTCGACCAAGCCATGGGTACTCCATCTGAAGTTGATTATACCCACTATAAGGGCGATGTAACCGAGCAGACCATTAGCAAACTTCAGAATGCCTTGAACGCCTCTACTCGGTCCAACGCCGGCCGTCAAGACAACTGGCCCTTGCAAGAAGATGCTCGTTCGGAAACCAGCGAAGCCCTCTCTAAGGACGCATTCAACCGTGGTCAGGGTCTTTGGGGCAACGGGATGAGACAAGGCTTTGCACTCAACGCCACCGCTCCTGTTAATCAGCAGTATCCGGCGCCAATGAACGATTGGAATAACAACTCTGCTCGCCCTTTCTACAATGGCAACATGAATGTGGGCATGAATCCCCAAGCTTTTGCTCCGGCTCAGACGCAGCAGGGCCCTTCATCCGGCCACTCTCATGTTGGCAATTTCCGTGGGAACACTCAGTTCTTGAACGAGCCTGCGCATTTCCCACTGGACCAAGGCTTGCGTAGAGGTATAAACCTTCCTAGTCGGCCGGGTTCATCCTTTGAGCCTCGTTACAATCAATGGGGTTCGTACCCGGCTAGCATTGCCTCTGCAGATGGAGCGGGAGGCTTAAGTCCAACTCTAGCACCTTTGACATTCCCTTCGCTGGGCATGTACACGCAGGCCAATCCAATCACGTACCAGCCCCGTCCTATTGGGAGCATGGGAACTCATCTGTCTCCTGAAGCAGCCGAGTTTAGTGTAGACGCGATGACGCCGACACCGTGGAATACTCAGGTGAATCAGGACTCTTTATTAGCTAACGCTCTAACTAAACTCAATCTCGATCAGCCGATTTCTGAATCTGGTGTCACTTATGTTGCTCATGTCGAACCGATGAATTATCGTCGCCTCCTTGACCGCAACATGAACTGCAATTGGAATTACATTGTGGATAAGATTGTCTGCAACAACGACCAACAGGCGTCTATATTTCTACAGCAGAAGCTGAAGGTTGGCACTACTGAACAAAAGTTCGAAATTGTTGAGGCAATCATTGCCCAAGCCTACCTCCTGATGGTCAACCGCTTTGGCAACTTTCTCGTCCAGCGTTGCTTTGAGCATGGGACCCCGGAACAGGTCATCGCTATTGCAAATGCTATTCGTGGAAACACTCTCGCTCTCAGCATGGATGCATTTGGATGTCATGTTATCCAGAAAGCATTTGATGCTGTGCCTGAAGAATACAAAGCAATCATGGTTCATGAACTTCTCCGTCGCATCCCAGAGACAGTTATTCACCGCTATGCATGCCACGTCTGGCAGAAGCTCTTTGAGCTGCGCTGGAGTGACTCTCCTCCACAGATCATGAAATATGTCAATGAGGCCCTCCGTGGTATGTGGCATGAAGTGGCGTTGGGTGAGACCGGGAGTTTAGTCGTCCAAAACATCTTCGAAAACTGTCTCGAAGAAGACAAGGTTTGTTGCTTTCTTGTGTCTCTTGGCCAGTCCAACTAATCTAATCCCGTTTTCTAGCGTCCCTGCATCAACGAGGTTCTTGCTAGCATTGATGTCATCTCTCACGGTCAATTTGGCAACTGGTGTATCCAACACATCTGCGAGCATGGTGCTCCAGCTGATCGTAGCCGTGCTATTGGCCATATTCTCCGCTTTGCTACCGAGTACAGTATGGATCAATACGCCTCCAAAGTCATTGAGAAATGCCTCAAGATTGGCGGCAATGAGTTCCTTGACCGCTACCTTGAACGGGTCTGCGAAGGCCGCCCTGATCGTCCTCGCATGCCACTCATCGACAGTAAGACTAATGAAGATCGCCCTAGAATTGTAGCCAATATGCTAACAATTGAGCAGTTGCCGGTGATCAGTTTGGTAATTACCTTGTTCAATATGTCTTGACTCACTGCGGTTCTCAACATCGCGAAGTTGTTGCAATGCATATTCGGTAAGTCTCCCTCACGATGTTATGAGGCTGTGGCTAATGAGACTGCGTAGCAAGCACATGGTTTCTCTTCGTGGCTCTAAGTACGGCTCTCGTGTTGCTATGCTTTGTTGCAACCCTGCCTTTGCTACGAGACCTGGCCCTCCGGCAGGCATGCAGCTCAACCGCTACAACAACAACACCTCTAGCCGTGGCGCCTACGGAGCTACTTTCCGCTAAAGCCGCGATAAAAAGTCTAGCTCTAAAACTCTTTGTTTACCCGTTTGGCAACACACTCGTTCCGATCTTTCCGGTGTACCAATCATTGATATGTACCACTTAAAATCTCATGCCAAAAATGCTTACGCCAAATTTGTTCTTAGCCATCCCTTCTTTCTCGGGAGGTCGTCTTGGTGTACGAATTAGGCCTCCGCCTTGATACATATCTACTGATCGATCGGTTAGCTACTTCATCTCAGCGCTTGGGATATCGCGTAAAAGCCTATAATTCTACTGGTTGCAATGTTTGGGTTGGTACATATCTTCCTGGAAAATACCTTTACCCTCTGGCATAAAATCATATTCCCTTTGTGTCTTAATGGCATCTCTCTTCACCAACTCAAAAGCCTTCTTCTATACTATCTTCTAAGCACCGGGCTGAGGGCTCTCGCTCTCGGGCGTCTGGATTTCGAGGGAGGATCTGGTGGCTTCATATAGCTGTTACCCTATGGCTTCATGGTCCACAAGATTTCCGGTAGCTCCATTCATCTTTGCTTTTGGCGGTATATATCTTAAATGGTCTATGGTTTCCTCTTGGCTTGTAGCACAGTAATGGCAAAAATGGGGTCACGGGCACGGTAATGCGATGGAGAGCTGAACGGATGGCTTTATTTGTTTCTTTGCCGGATTCTCTTACAGGCAAAACTCCTTAGTACAATATGGGTTTTGGCGCCAAATGTATCGTAATACCAATGGTATTGTTATATCAAAAGTCATGTGTAAGGTGAATAAGCAGTAAAACTTTAATAAAAGTGGATCTTAAAGCCTAAGGGGTATAGATTTCCCTCCTTATGGGCCAGATATACCCCTTCCCATACAACTAGTTATACTGATATTGATGGTAGAGCTTAACGGTATCGTCAAAAGTCAGATTATCGTTAGTTACACCAAAAATGGCTTGATTAGGACGTGTAGATCATAATACCAAATGTATCGTTATATACCCGATATCGTATTAAGGAGTTTTGCCTGCACTAAAGCATGGATAAGAATAGTCTGGATGCAAGTCCCTCGCTGAATTCATGCTATCCTGACTCGTGCTTTGTGAATGCT
>Ga0307515_10012610_pt1 | contig 15886 bp, 14 predicted proteins | sample 17_EM_MG_FD_194513 | JGI IMG/M metagenome (GOLD analysis project Ga0307515, IMG submission 194513) | Populus trichocarpa ectomycorrhiza microbial communities from riparian zone in the Pacific Northwest, United States - 17_EM | ecosystem: Host-associated > Plants > Roots > Unclassified | place... | reverse complement strand
GAAGCTCGCAGCTAGCTGGCTGTTGGACACACTGCCTTAGCATGGGTGTATATGCATATAGAGCATCGCCGAATCCGGAAAGAGTAGCTATGTTGAGGTTCGAAGGGCGAGAGCAGGCCGGAACGCGTAGTGTTGAAGGAACAGAGAAAGGTGCCTAAAGATCAGGCGTGCACTAAGGCGAGGAGAAGTGATAAATGATTAAAGTAGCCCCTCAGTAGAGAGGCAATAGGTGGAGGCGGATATTTGATTGACTTTCTAAGAAGGGAAAACGTTGCTCTGCAGAGGCGGCGGCGATATAAGTGTAAATTTTCAAGCTGGAGCTAGGGAAGTTACGAAAAGGGCCGATTCGTACCTTATATTTTGTATGGAGGCTTGGCAGAATCTTGGCAAAACCTCAATATTCAAATATTCCTTCAATATCAGTCAGCAGTTCAATACCAATATCAATAGGCCTTTATATTGATATTGATTATTGATTAAAGGCCGTTGAAACCCAAAATTAAAGAGCTCTTGCAAAAGCCTGCACGAAACTCGTACAAAGAAGAGAGCTGGTCATGAATGGCTTAATTTTATCGAATGCTTCTCTTGACGTAAGACCAAGATCGGATTTGCTTACCCTGTTTCTGTTGCCTATTGCCCTGTTGCCTACCCCTCCTTTGCTGCCTGCGGCTTCGTACCTTAGCCACTACTAGCTGCCTAAATTGCACCCTGAACTACGGATAATTCAAAATTTTCAACATTCTGGCCGATTGCTATGGCGCATAGCTGCAACCAATCAAGCGCATAGACTACCATCTGCAGCAGTGTAGTACTCCGAGCAAAGGATCATATTCTAGGAGTCAATTTTGCCGCAGGTGAGAAAATTCATGAAATAATTACATTCTAACGCTTTCATCGCAATAGACAGCCATCCGCAACTTGCGAAGACGCGTGGGACTCCAAACATTTACCTTGTATCGGAAAATTCTCCTTTCCAACCATGGAGATTTGCGCCGAATGTCGCAAAATCCAGTTCGAAGAGCTGCCCTTCGAAGACGAGCCTGCGATCGCACACCTCCCCAACCTGCGAGCCCTCCAGTCATCCGCAGAGTTGTGCTGCCTCTGTAAAGTGATCTACCTGTCGGCAAGCGAGCTCGGCGCGCGGATTCACCATAGCAGGACTGGCGAGGGGTCAGAGCCCGGCGGACAGGTCGTGTACTCTTTGACTGGGGACAGCATGCACGTCAGGGAGATGGGATGTTACGGAGAGGATGATGATGGCTTGTACGGCGGCAGCGATACTGGTTACGCTGGCCCGGTGTATCGCGACCCCGTCGAGATATTTCCGGACCCAGGTATTCGTCCGTGGCTGTTTGGGAATTGGTGGCGCACTAGTAAAGACTCACCACGCCAGTTGGTCGGGCTCGGCGTCAGGCTGGGGGCAGGCCCAAATTTGGAGGATGCGGTTGGCAACGAGCCGGCCACGTTCCAACTCCGCGGGTCTAGCTTTAGGATCAGAACAGAGCTAGGTATGATGCTGGTACTTTTCCTCAAAGCTTTCATGCGCTCATGCCTCTGGAAGATTCACCATTGGCGAATGTCATCCCCGGCAGACTACGGGCCACCGACCCATCATCTCGACTTGGTATTGCCAGGATACGAGATTGGTTGGAGAACTGCAACGCGAAGCATAGCTGCGTAAAAACAGAAACTCCTCTGCCTACAAGAGTGCTGGATATAGCAGTTGAAGTGGGAGTCGACACGAAGGCGATCCGGCTTGTAGAACCCCAAGGCCAGAACGGCAAGTATATCGCTGTCAGCCATTGTTGGGGTCACTCGCACAGAATTAAGACGACGAAGGCAACCATCGAACAGTTCAAATCGGAGATTACCTACATCTCACTCCCGAAGACGTTTAAACACGCTGTGGTCTATGCCAGGGAGCTAAACATTCGCTATTTATGGATCGACACTCTCTGCATCATCCAGGACGATCACCTGGACTGGGAGCGGGAAGCAAGCAGAATGGGCCGGTTCTACAAGAACGCTTATCTCACGATCGCAGCGTCTAGCTCCAGTGATGACTCCAGTGGGCTCTTCCAGGATATGGATGCCAGGATGTACGACGTGTCTTATGTCTCGTCAGACGCACTATGCCACGGACGGCCTGGACTCTGGAATACTATCCCGGACACTCACATTAAGAAGAATGGCACGTATCCGATGTTCGCCTTCGATCCAGATAACGGAAGCGCGTTCGTGGTATACCAAGCCGAGGCCGGGATAGCCAAGCTGTTCCTGACTCCCGAGTGGATGCCGTCGTCGACCAAAGCTAACCCGCTGACGTACTGTATAGGCGAGTTCGGGAGGTCCTATGATCCGCTAGACCAAGAGCCGCTCTCCGAGCGAGGGTGGACACTGCAGGAGCGGCTACTCTCGCCGCGGACGATTCATTTCGGATCGGACCAAATGTACTGGGAATGCCAAGAGTGTCTCCTCGCCGAAGATGGTGCCATATTCTCGCCAAATTGCCGGACCGTGCCCACAATCAGGGCAGTCGGCTTGTGGGACGCCGTTCCCGAAGTTCAGGAGTTGTCCATGGTCGGCAAAGCTGATAGAAAGGAATATATTTGCAGCGATGACGACAATGGCTCCTCATTGTCCTCATGTGATTGGTCCTGGTCGTGGAAGTCAACCTGGACGAGGATCATCGAAAACTACTCAACGAGACTTTTGACCGTGGAGAACGACAAGCTGCCTGCCCTTGCCGGGTTGGCGAGGAGTATGGCCGAGCGGACCGGAGACTTTTATCAAGCGGGCCTGTGGAAGAGTATGCTTCCGGACCTGCTATTCTGGAAGGTTGTCGTGAGCGAGCCGACCCATATGTGCAAAGACCCGGGACACGACAAGCTGCTGCCTCCTCCGTGGAAGTCGGAAGTCGTGGTCCCTCCGGCCTATCGCGCTCCCTCTTGGTCGTGGGCGTCGGTCGATGCCTCTGTGGAATTTGGGTGGCTGAGGAGCGAGGGACCATTAACGGAAATTTTGGAGTGTCGGGTTGAACTGGCTGGGTCGGACACTTTCAGCCGGGTCAAGTCTGGTTATATCAAGATTAAGGTAGGTGACCTATCTCGCACCCTGGCCTGTAAACGTTTGGTGTCGCAACAAATTGACAATGTTCTCAGGCACCGTTGATTGAGATACGTTCCAACCTTGACATAACTCGCAACAAAGCCAAGTTCCCCTATAGTGCTTCGGTCTGCTACGAGTCCCATAATTCCAAGACACAAGGCACGGCATTCTTCGACTTTGATCCGCAGTTCCCCTGTTATGCTCTGTTCCTCAGTCCGGAGGGAGCGTTGCTTCTTAAGAGGGGAACAGATGAAGGTACGCACATACGGATTGGGGTTGCGATTTGGTATCCGGAGCGCACAGTAAGGACGGATGTGGGGATGGGAAGTATCTGTTCTGTGGAGGAAGATTTAGTAGATATCTGGGCAGATAGGACGACTTGGCAGGTTGTAACTATTGTCTGACGATAAGTAGCACAGGTTGCTATCGACGTTCAGAGGTGCTAATCACCAGATCAAACATCTATTTCCTAAGTGGCCTTTCAGCACACACTGGTCAATGACGATGCGCAAAACAACGAACGACGCAAGAAGAGGCGGTGCCTAAATAATATTAGAGTGGGGTAGACTGCAGTTGGTAGTAAAGTGAGGGATCAATTAAGTTCACCAGGCTCAAAGGTCGGCCCACGCGTCCGATACCGCCGATCGTGCCAAGATTGGTTTTCTGGCCATTCTTCCAGGACACCGGGCTAGGTCATGAAAATGCAGAAATGAGGCTCTGAAAACTACTCTCTGGGTTGTACCTTCTGGTTATCCGGGATTGCAACTATTTTCGAAATATTGAATTTGGAATTTTCTTGGAAGAATACTCCAATACCAGCGAGGGCATTGGGATAGCCGTTTTTGCAGCGCATAAATGTAACTATAGATCTACTTGTTTCAGCATCTTGCTGGAAGTATGTACTATGAGAAGGATGGCTTGTTGCTGCAGACAACCCTTTTGCGCCGACTAGCCAGGTGAGCTGACATTCAGAGCATTCATAGAGCATGAGATCAGAAGGGGGAGTTGGCTTTGGGGCGTTATTGTACCCTTTCTGAGCCGAGATGGTGTTTGATGAGCCGAGAATTTGATCATCCTATTGAGGGATAAACCTTGCGGCTGGTCCAGAAAGCACTGATACTGAATACGTTCTTTCGTTTTCACCCGCATCGCTATTATCCGGTATTGGCTTCCCCCGCCCATGTTTCGGCTCGTTGGTATTTTTGGCGGGTCTGTTTGGAGGGTGGAAACCTTCGAAGGTAAAGTCTACACCGCATTGATAGCAGAGGTCGGAGGCAATGCCGGAATCAAACAGCCATACCATCTTGTCAGAACTCGTGTGAGGGTCAAGTTGAAGAGAATCTAGCTACTTATGTAGGGGGAGGGACCGCGGACGACGTTCCATGCGATAGATTGTTTAGCGCAGAAGTCCCACAAGTAATCTTCTTGCGCGTAGTAGAAGTTCAGCTCGAGCGTCACGCGCGGGTCGAACTCTTCCTGCGGGACGGAGGTAGGGCCAAGGTGCGAGCTGCGCGCTGTTAGACCTACGAACAAAAAATGGGGGGAGAGATTGGCTCGTAGTTATTTGCGCCACTTTGCAAGAGGATTCGTTTCGGTTTAATCGAGGCGAGAGGGAGGGCTTCGCAAAATTTGGAGAGCAACAGGGCTAGACGTGGCATGTAAATCACTATTCATCGCTTTGAGCAACATAATGAGATCAGCTGCATACTGTTGACCCTAACCATCTCCTCTGCAGCCGACCGCAGGCCCTGCCCTTCTTTCGGTGAAGGTTGGATGTACGAGTAGAAGAAGACCTAGTCTCTATCTATGGTTAGCAGGCTCGAGTAGAAACTCCTTGAAAGCGCACGCTTTAACCCCTTGTCCCTTCAGAGCCTCCGCAATCTCTTCAGGCTTCTTCATGAAATCAAGCGCAATATGTTCGGCATTTTCCGGGAGCCCTTCAGGAATTACTGGAGGTCTCCTGGAGAGACAGTATATCTTGCTCCAGCGCTCAGGAGCTTGCGCTAGAACGCGAAGCATGTAGTACCGTGATATGCCATTTGCGCCTATAATGATAGCCGTGAGACCTTCGAGATGTTCAGGAAAAACTGGGAGGCCATGAAAAATTCCTCGAGACTAGACTTGCTGGATGGTCATCCCTGCTAGGTAGAGAATCAGAATTGAAGGGGTTGGGTAGCTTTTCTGTGAAGAAAGAGCAGTCCATCGCTATTTTTACATTGGAATTGGACTCCTCAACCTCGGAATGTGACGTAACGGGGGGAAACAGATATCAAGCTGACAAACACAGTAATGGATGTCTAGAAACGTTTGCGAAATGCGGAGAAAACTAGGACGCGGTTAATTTCATTGAAGACAATTAATTGGTGTTATAAATATTCAACAAAAGAAGCTGCAATCAAGAATGAGCGTTGCACGATTTGAAGTAAAGCGCCCAAAATATATGCTTAGCAGTGGGATAGTGCGTAGCTGAGGCTCTTTAGTAACAACTGGATAGGTTCCTATGATATGAGCTCCAGATTATGCCGAGGCAAGTCAATGGGATGAGTTGGTTCATAATTCCTGCAAAATGGTTGCATCCCCTTAGAGGTCACATTGCGGATCCCTAAGCATAACGCCGCAAAATAAAACTCCGAAGTGCCTTATTCTGACAAGGCTTATTCTGCCGTACATATACACAATGTACATACCATATACTATCGCCAATTGACACTTTTTGATGAACACTCGTTATCGACTCAATTGTTTCGCCTCATGGCATAAACCTAGAATCCCTTCAAAATCGGTTTTTAGCGTCCAATTTTAGTCTTCCGCTACTGTGTACATAAGTCGAACTAAGCATAACCACCATGATGCGCCTGCGGATGACCAGCAGGAACAGGATCCAAGAAAGGGTTAGTGGGCGCCTGTGGTTGATGGGCGTAGCCTGGCTGGTAGGTTTGAGGTTGCCCAGGCGTTGAACTATAGTAATCGGAAGAAGCACCCACTTGCGGAGGGTAATGTGGTTGTGGTTGTATATATCCGCTAGTTTGTGGGTGGTAGGCAGAAGTTGCAGGGGCACCTGTATATCCGTATTGCTGTGGTTGGATTTGAGGATTGGCGGGGTTGACGGCTGGAGCGTATTGGCCGCGTCTAGCGTTTGCCTTCTCGCGGCGATAGCTAATGGCTGCGTATATGAGTAGACCGAGGAATGATAAACTGGTCCAATGTTAGTATCCAGGCATGCCAATCTCAAGCTCGCCCTAAGACTTACAATACAATTATGCTGCCGATGAGGCCACTCCATCTAGCTCCTCGCACTATTGCGACGACATCCATAAGGATGACAACAAACCATATCCCGGTTTGTATAACGTTGAAAATGAGGAACGTCGTTGGCTTCAGTGCATCTCGCGCAAACGCAAGAATAGCAAGGACATCGAGAAGTATGCATATGACCAAGAGGAGCATGAACACTACAATGACACTGTGTACAAGTCGTCAGCAATATATCAAGCAAAATTTCGGAGGATAGTTACGCTATTGTAGGCGGATTTTTTGTATTCGCAGCATAGTGAAGGGCCCAAGCATATAATCCAATAATAACAAACATGAGGACCAGACGAACAATCCAGAAAGGTATTAAGATTCGCTTCTTCCATGGCGACTGGGTATTCGGTCGACCAGCCATGATTTTGAGATGCGAACGACTATACCGCGAAAACGAGGGACGCGTGCAAAGCAGTTGACGACGTTCAACGAAAGGAACGCGCAGTGCTAGAGCAAAGCGATTGATTCTCTGAGCAGCTGGATTCTTCGGACTTTTAAGCACGAAGAGGAGGGAGGATAGAATTAGGAACACGCAGAGGAGGAACGGTCAGTTCCTCGTCCCAGCAGGCTGTCTTGTGCCACCCGTAGTGGAAACATGGAACACTGGGGCGTTCGCGCCCCGTATTCCTTCGAAAATCTTAATCTCCATCCGCTCGACGTTCTGGGCTGTTATTACCTTTAACTGATGAGGGCGGCAGCATTTGACGGTGGATGATTATTTTAGAGTGTACATCGAAATATTAATGGTGTTGAAGCAAGAGTAACCGTTGTGCTAATACGAGACCTCGATCATCCCTCGGTCTCTATCAGCTCTGGCCAGCCTCAGAATTCCCTAGCCCTTGTCCCCCCTGCGCCACTACAAGGGGGTACATGTGCGGATTAGTAGCGCCTTGGCATGAGAAGGGGCCGATAAGCTATCGCGGTGGTTGGTCCATGCTCCATGCCATAGACAGCGGAGATATTCCAGGCCACCCTTTGACCTGACACTCGACTACCTCAATCCTCTCCACCTCAATCGTTACACTTCTCATTCCTTATTGACAAGCTTATTTAGTATATTACTCGGGCATCGATCAGCCGCCATGGGTTCCTCTCAGTCCAAAGTTCCCGAAGCAGCCATCCACGAGAAGCTCGTTGAGCGGCTCCAAGCAATACAATTGCACAACGAGATGGAACTTGTTGAGGACTATATCTACATCAAAGGAGAAGCCCGTAAATAAACAGATACCATGATTCTCCTAGAAGTATTTAATCGCTAACCTGTACTCTTCCTGTAGCTCCGAAATACACATCCGTAGTCCCATACAAGCAAGATATCTCCATTGCCGCAGCCGAGGAGTGGGAGAAGGAACTCATGGAAGATCCCAAAGTAATTTATACCAGTATAAAGCACCATAGCATCTAGAATAAAGCTAATCGCTACTACAAAGAACCGCCTCGCACTCGCAGCGCTTTCCTCAAACCCAACATCCTCCATCATCACCTCCCGCTCAACTGCCATCAAGGACACGCAAACCTTCAATATCAAGATCCCCCTTGAAGGCTCTCCTGTCACCAACCAGCGTTCCTCTGGCCGCTGCTGGCTATTCGCTTCCACAAATGTCTTCCGCGTCGCCATCATGAAGAAATATCGCCTCAAAGAATTCCAGTTATCTCAATCATACCTCTTCTACTGGGACAAGATTGAGAAAGCCAACTACTTCCTTGAGAACGTTCTTGACACAGTTGAAGAGCCGCTAGACGGTCGCCTCCTTCAGGCGTTGCTAGCAAGCCCGGTCGGGGACGGCGGGCAATGGGACATGGTAGCCAATCTAGTGCAGAAATACGGTCTGGTGCCGCAAACGCTCTACCCAGATTCCTACAATGCGATGAATTCATCCTCTATGGACCGTCTCATAACAACCAAACTGCGCGAAGATGCCCTACGTCTTCGCTCTCTCGCCTCCTCTTCTACCTCAACCGATCCCACAATTCTTAAATCCTCACTCGCCGCCACCAAAGAGAAAATGCTGCGCGAAATCCACCTCATCCTAACACTAATGCTTGGCCCACCGCCATCACCCTCCAAAGCCTTCACCTGGGAGTTCTACGACCGCGACGGCACCTTCTGCAGCGTACGCACGCGCCCAACGGCTTTCGCCAAAGAGCTGTCGGACGCCCGCACCGTGCGCGCGCTCGGAGGAACAAACGTGCACACTCTCTTTAGCCTAGTCAATGACCCGCGCAACGCGTACAACCGGCTGCTCTCCGTCAGCCGTCTCGGCAACGTCTGGGAAGGACGTCCCGTTACCTATGTAAACGTGGACATGTCCACAATGAAGAAAGCCTGTATCGCGATGCTGCAGCGCGGGCTCCCCGTCTTCTTCGGCTGCGACGTCGGCAAGTACAGCGACTCGGCCATGGGAATCATGGATACGGATCTCTTTGACTACGAGTTGGGCTTCAATGTCAAACTGGGCATGAAGAAGGCTGAGCGGCTGATGACGGGCGAGAGTGCTATGACGCACGCCATGGTGCTAACGGCAGTGCATGTTGTCGACGGCAAGCCTGTGCGTTGGCGCGTTGAGAACTCGTGGTCGAAAGATGCAGGCACCGAAGGGTACTTTGTCATGAGCGATGCGTGGATGGACGAATTTGTTTATCAGGCTGTTGTTGATCCGGCGGTTGTTAGCGCCGCTGTGAGGAAAGTGCTTGAACAGAAGCCAAAGATACTGGATTTGTGGGATCCGATGGGTGCGCTAGCGTGAGGATTTTCATGGAAGGGTTGAATATGGACTAGATAGGGGCGGACTGGAAGGGCCGGGGTATGGAGTTGATGGATATAGCCATCTAGTTTCGAATATATATTTTACATATGATTATGTAGCGTGCTTCCGGTTTTGGTGTTAAGTCAGAATTATAGCAGGTATCAATAACTTTTTTTTATTCGAAGGCACATTCATCTGTGGCAAGACATCCTTTACTAAAAACTACAGTATATTAGTGGCTCCTTAAACATGACCTAAGGCTACTTTTAATCTGAGATTATGGGTAGGTGTAGGATGTGATGATATTAAAAACAATAATAAATGACTTCTAAGTCTGCGGGCTTTCCCGGACATATCTCGTAATTTAAGATAATTGGAGAGGGATTGAGACAACCAAAACGATTAACCCACGCTACACATCAGAAAATTAAGAATCTAAAAAAAAAGAGAGGTGCTTATTAAAATGCGATCAAAACTCCTTGTCAAACACCTGAAACATGTGGCATGTCATAAACACAGGCCTAGCAACATTCACGTCGTTAGACTTAACCTCCCTCCACTATCCACACTGTCCAGAATGGCATTCTACCCTGTTCAACTCTCTCTATCCTTCCATTTATTTCTTAGCTGGTCTCAGTACGCGTCGGCCTCTAAACTATCCCTAACACACTTCCTCACTCGCTTCTTAAACTCCTTCGGATCATCACGCCATAGCGCGGCGGCTTCAACGTTCGCGGGGCTCTCATCATTGGGGCTCGAGAGCATACTGATGACACTCAGCAGGATAGTCTCGGGTGTCTGCACGGGCGACCAGCGCTCGGCTGCGGATTCGTAGCCGTATTTGTCTTCTTCGGGAGGGTGCAGGATGCTGATGCAGACCTCGCCGGATTTGTAAACTAGGCCGTGAGGACAGACATTAGAGGATGTGCGTACAAAAGATGGGTACAGAATGTGGCTTGGGCTACTCACTGTTTGGGTGAAATATCGGCGTCTCGAATTTCATTTTTGGCGGTAGGTGCGGGTATTCGGGCGGGAACGTGAGGCGGGCGCAGAAGAATCCACCTGTTCTTTGGTGTTAGCCTTCTGAACGGTTCTTCTACCTGAGGTGTTTTTGATTTTTATAGATTCTTCTACAATGAGGTTGGTGTGACCTGAGTGAGAAGGGGATTACGCACCTCCGTAAAATTTACACTCGTCGTTGATCATGAGCATAACTTCCCACTCGAAGACGTTATCGTCCACTAACCCACAACTTATCCCGGGGATGTCCTTATCCGTTTGCATCTGCTTGAGCTGACGACCTAGTAGGCCTGCTGCCGCTGACGAGTTTGCCATGCTCTTGGGTTGTGTAGCACTGTCGAGTGTGAGGTAGTGGTTCTTCGAGAAATGGTTGTAGGAACTGGGAATTGACAGCAGTGGAGGAGAAAATATGTGCCCGCGTGAGGCTCTATATGGGCTCGCCAAGGTGGATGAATTTGGTGGCAGGGCTGCTACCCGGTGAGTTCAATGCGCGAAATGGTATTTGTGAAAAGAACGGTTATCCGGAGGTGGTATGGATGGAAATTGCAATTGGAAACTGCTTTTATATGCCAGCTAGAGAGCGTTGTAGCGAACAGTTGAGAGGTTCGTGAGATGTGGAGGCGATAATTGTGTCTGTATTGCGCCATGTCCCTCCCGAGTCTGCGAGTCTGGACGCACTGTGATTCGGCCCGCTGCGTGTGCCAAGAGGCCTCGGCCCGTTGTGTTCCCCACTACTTTCAATCCATACACATCGGTGCACGATTCCACGCTTGAGATTAAGTCGGTTACTAGACCTGCCATTGGGTATACAAATTTCATGCATCGAACGCTCGTCTTTTCCAGATGTCATAATGCACCATCTTGAATCAAACTAACCAGCCAGGTCATAACTCTGTCTCTTTAATTCCGCAAATTTTCTCACCTCTCACACAATAACTTTTCTTCTACTAGTCTTGCAAGGATGTTCTAAGAATTTCTTTGAATAAAGATCATCAGTTATTAATACGACAAGTAAATGTATTAGGCATCTATAGGTAAGGATCTCACAACCGCGCTGACAGCATTCTGCAGGATTAATGGAGGCATTGAGCCGCCTGAAGGTGGAAAGATAATTAAAGGAAAAAATTGCGGTCGAGAGGAAACCTTCATGTAAGTTCACTAGGACATCGATATCACTCTATGCTAATATATGAAGAAGAGCCCAAAATTGTTATCTATGTGCAGTATATCGGGAGTGAGGCTCAATTTGTATCATTGCTATGAAATGCATATTTCATATATGCTTAAAGGCCTCTAAAAGAGGTTTACTGGGTCGGAATAATGTCTCCGATTGGGCCATGCTCCTTTTTCCTAATTGCTTTAGCTATAGCATGCATTAATAACATCTTACCGCTGTATATGCCTGTCCGAAGGTCTTCAAAAGCTTCTGCAAAGTCCCCATGGCGTTCCAACCAGTCACCAAATCATGTCTTGCATACATATGCGAACGTAACGACTGTCCACAGAAATTCTAAAACAGAGTATGCACAATCATTCTAGTTCTCAAGGTTCCCACGACGCAGTACACAGGATATATGTTTCACCCCTGCAAACCCTCAACTCAATTTTCCACAATCCTCATTCCTAGCATTTGCTCTTCTCCTCTAAAATTAAAATTCAAACTTCCTATCATCTCTAACCCCACCATTCACACCAAATCAAAGTGGCTTCCCTGCAATACTATACGGCCTAGGCCTCGTCCTCATCCCCATCATCTGTATCAGACACACTTGATGCCGGCCTCAGCGGCGACTCCGTAATAAGAGATCTAGTCACAGAACGCATACTAGTGGCCTTGGGAACTGTAGTGGCTTCACCCCTCTTACGCACACTTGCGGACTCAGCGATGGTATATCCCAGCGGCGGAGAAGGCGAGCACCTCTCCCTTGTCCAGCGGAAGTAAACCCCCAAATCCCTAGGGCACTGAGCACCCGGTTGTGCGGACACAGATTCTGGGCTTATGGTGGTGGGCAATCGGGGAGGAGTGGATGGAGTCAGTGCTCGAGGAAGGGGGAGGTGTGATTCTGTGTTAGGCGAGGATTAGTAATTGATCCAGCCCCGGCGGTGGTAGTGCGACTAGATCTCTCCTATTTCTTTGTTTGCTAAGTATCAGCAACGCCTTGGCTGGTTGGGGTTTTTGGCAGTTTTGGTGTACGGTTAGCTATAGATGTTGGTAATTCAATTGGGCTGGTGAGCGGACGTGTGGGTCACGGTTCTCTTTTTTGTGAATGTAATGGAGAGTAGACGGTGTGTCGTCTGTTTCTATCATCTTTGTTCGGAGATTGGTTGGTGTCTTGTACCGTTTGGGGGATCAGAGTACCTGCGAGCTAATAAATTAAGCAGGACTGGGTGACATGGGCTCATATATATATATGGGTAAAAGGAAAGCCTGACCGAGTTTGCATGAACCTGTTTATCAGAATGCAAGCCATAAGGTAGCACACAATCTGTCTGTCTGAACCTAGAACACGACTAGCACTGCCGTTATACAGAGACGGTTCCAAAGGAAGGCAGGCATTATAGAAGAGAAGCTAATCCAACCCAGGTTTTCAAATTAAGGGAAACAAAACGAAGAATGATAATAGCTACAGGATGAAAAATTCCCAGTTTGGGACTGGATTTTAAAAAGGCAAAGTGCTCAATAATTGTATGGTCTTTGCCTTAACAATCGGTGCAAACGCTAAAAAGGCTAGAGAAGCCGGAGAAACCAGAACGATTCCATATATCCTACAGTTAAGCAAATAATAATAGTACAGTGGGAGTCCGGATTATATTTACTATACAAGCATTTCATCCCTCCAAAGGGCGGTACACCCACGAACGTAGAAGTGCTAGGCCGGTGGAATACTAAACATGAACATCTAGTAAGTATGCTGCGTGAACAGGGTCGTTAAAGGGAGGACAGTATTGACATCATATTCAGAGCCACGGAGCATTTACCCCTTCAAAAGTAGCAGGACCGACAAGTGCCAGACTTCTCAATGTGTCGGCACCAACACTTCTCTTATTCTGAATTGCTCGCTTTCTCAATTCGCGTATTCGCTCGTCAGAAAGCTCCAGTCTAATTATACTCTCGTTCGAACTGTTTGCTGGATTTTGACGCACTTTGGAGTCTTTACGCATATGTCTCCAGATCTGGGTTGCTTGGTCTGCCAATTCTTCTGGCTCCGTGTTTTCCGTGACTCGTTGATGTATCATAGTTACGGGAGATCCAGAAGGTGATCTTGCTTTGGACAGCTCCAGTCCTAGGCCGACAGTCTGAAATTTATTTTCAACAGCTTCAGAAGAGAATCGGCCTAAGCAAGGAAAATGGTCTTGACAGTTGTTGGGCATCACTTTTGGTGGTTCGGTTGTAGCTCGGTGTCCAAGAACCAGCAGCTGGTGATGGAGCTCCTTACGTACGGAGTTTACAAATTGCGGGCATGCTGTGTTTCGGTTAGGTCTGCTAAACACTCTATCGAGTTCGCTAAGAGCCTCTTTCGGAGTGCTGTTTGTAGCAATGAAAAATGCTAGCCTCTTGTGAAGCTCTGCTCTCGCACGGTCATTTTGTGAGTTACTGTTGTTGAAAGACGGTGTACCCCACAGAGCTGTGCGATCCAATTTGTGGATCATGCAAGTTTCTTCAGTGACCACGGCGCTATTAGACGGAAAGAGGGAGTGTTTATAGATTGCTCGCACCGTGAACAATGGAAATTCGGTTTCTCCGAGAAGCTGTTCTAATTCCGCAAACGCGTTTCCAATATTTGATTTCTGTTTTGGATTGGCGTCTCTCGTGGATCGAGGTGATATTCGATTTGTAGTCATGTCTGCCTTGACTCGAACAAACATGGAGAAATTTTGACCCAGCCTCAGTACCCTTTTTGAGGAATCTCCAAGAACGCCTTCAATCTGGCATCCGGGACATGGCACAATCTTGACGGATATGTCCGAAATGTCGCCATTTGAGCCCCCACCCCTAGCATGTGTAACTACTTGCCGCAAACGATCTGGTATGTACTCGCAGTTATCAATATTCAAAGGGGTCCAGTTACTCGAATTGGATATGGTCAATGGGACATTCCAGTTCTGGCATACTCCGGTCTCCGTAGGAAATGGTATAACGCTTGGGTTTACTAGATGGATATGAGTTAAAGGAAATAGAGGGACAATGTCTAAACATTCGGCAGGGTTGGCAGAGAACACGAAGACAATACTGGATTTCCAGCGCAGTGGCTGGAATCCTATAGGGCTAGGTTTAGAAAGGACGCGTAAAGCGGCGCCTACAGTCGCTCCAAGTTCTGCACCTTGGCGGCAAGGGAGAATCGGACCTTCTCTAATGGCTTGCAGTTCCTCCTTCAGAATCTGCGGACACGGTGCATTAAGAGGATGTAATTGGCAGCCAGTCAGAGAATCGGATTTCTGGACACGGTGCTGGCAGGTTGTGCAGAAAACTGCGAGTCTATCTTCTGGGTCGGACAGAATGTTGGCTAAGAGGAGGACAAACCTGCACGTATTGTCTAGACATTCTTGTGATGCGCTTTGCCTTCGATATGTTAATCATTTCCCGCCACTCACATGAGAAAGCGCACGTACGAGTTGTTAATGACTACTATGACGTCCAAACTGGATGAATATTGACCGCCACGAGTCGGCGAAGCGATTGAGCTGACGTCTCCCTCAACTTCAATGGCAACCCAAAAAGATTTTTCCGCTATAGATTCTAAGCATTCCATTTCTGGGAGGAACTTCAAATTCAAATTCAACACCGGTAACGGGGCCAAGCGTGTTCGAGCAACGGTCGCTAAAGACTGTGTTGGGTTTGCTAAGGGAGTTTTCAGTGGACTTCCTTGGGCTGTTGAAGAAGCTGACAGAGGTCTGAGAACCGCTAGACAGACCTCAGAGGTAAATGGACTGCATCGTAGGTTCAGTAATCCATTCCAAAGACCCGAAGAATGTTCTAGGAATGCGGATAACACTAATGCACATTGAAGAATTCACGTACCTGAGGGGTGATTCGGGACATGTTTGGCTAGGTGAAAGTGTATCTGAGGATGGAGTGGTTACTCTGAAACTCTTTGATCTCATATTTCCACTCGATTCGCCTTTTACAGAGAGCCTTCTGAACAGACTGCTATCGGACTGGCCGTTTCGACGTGGAGATGTGAATTTTGGTTTGAGTTGGAAACCGCCTAGCATCTTTGTGAACACTCGCCTCTTGACAGATGGATGTCTCTTGAGTGTTGTTCGTAGCGGACTCTCGGCTGGCTTCGAAGGGCTCAGATGGCGTGTTGCATAGCTAGAAATGTCATCTCTTCCAATTTGTAAAGTACTGCTAGATGTCTTTTCACTGAGGTTAAGACTTGGCCGTGAATAACTAGGCGACGGAGTTGATGGAATGAAGTCGTGTGAATGTGATGTTTGAGGACCTTCGATGCTGTAAGATGGGGCAGTATCACCAATGAAACCGTTGTAAGATGAGTTGCTAGGAATGCTGGTGTTTGAGTCGGCCTCAGATGAGCGACTCCCTCGCGTTTTCCGAACCTTCAGTGGTAGGTCACTAGGCTTCCGTCTGATTAACCTCTGGGTTTCACTTCCATCTGTCTTGGTGTCTGATTTTGGAGTGTTGGAGGGTATACAGTCGGCGGAGAGCATCCTCGAGGATGGAGGTACATGTCGAGATAGGGCTT
>Ga0307515_10012609_pt1 | contig 15887 bp, 6 predicted proteins | sample 17_EM_MG_FD_194513 | JGI IMG/M metagenome (GOLD analysis project Ga0307515, IMG submission 194513) | Populus trichocarpa ectomycorrhiza microbial communities from riparian zone in the Pacific Northwest, United States - 17_EM | ecosystem: Host-associated > Plants > Roots > Unclassified | place... | reverse complement strand
ACTAAGATTTTATAATTTATCTAGGGGGGTAAGGGGTAATAGGTAAGGTAAGAGTGAGGTAAAGGATAAGATAAAGGGTTAGGTAAGGAGTAAGGGGTAGCTAATAGGGGATAGATAATCTAGTTACTATATAATATCTAACAGACCGACTATAAACGAGATATATATTTAAATTTCTTAGATTAACCCGAATGGAGAAAGGAAGAGAAGTATTATATAATGACTTCCTACCTAAGCCGATCTTCTAAGTTATGTATCTTTACTTATATATAACGCTCGCACCTTTTACAACAAAGTATATAAGGGTAATTAGGGTCGGATAGATGACTACTATCCTTAATGTAATATATAAACTCGGCTCTATAACTAATACTATAACAGGTCCTAGTTGTGCAGAGGGTATTAAGACAGTTATTAACGTTTTTGCTTTTGCGCTTAGCCGCGGCATATCTTACCTCAGCGGATTAAAGCAGTAATTCTGTTTATTATAACTAAGATTAGATAGCTTAAAGTTTCAGTATAAAATTTTCCTCCATGTCCTTAGATGCGGTAATTGCTGTCTGTATAATGCTGATGGCGAAATTGCTTATAACGTCCAGCTTTATAAAGTCCTTAAGTTTGATAAGCTCTTTAATGTACTCGGCCGCTGTTAAGGTAATTATATTATATAATACTAAGTCGCCTATTAGGCTAAAGATATCCTTAATAACATTAGGAAACCCGTCTGCGGACTAGCTAGTTCCTAAAATATATTAGATTTTTATATTCGCAAGCTCTTTTAGCTGTAGTATATTGTAGTAATCGGCAATTGTATTAATATAGACGTGACGAAGTGTAATATAAGCTGTCGTCGGCCGTATCGTTGTGTCTTTATTATCGCCACCGCTATTGTCTAGTTTAGATGGCGATGAGGCATCGGCGTCGTCAATATTAAATCCTTACTCCTCCTTGCCATTCTTATAGTCCCTCTTATATATAAATTGGATTATCCTCTTAACGGTGCCGGAATTAAACTCGTTAATATTTATAATGTTAGTCGCCGCCTCCTACCCGTTAGTTGGTTAGTTAGGGTTAATTCTACTAGATATTTAGTTAGCTTTTACCTAAAAGCCTCTATTATAGGTAGCTGTAAGTACGGGAGATTGGGTGCATATAATTGCTTTATAGACTTTAAACTCTAGCCCCTGGTATATAAGTTTTAAGTTGCTATATTTCTTACTATCTATAAGCTGCGCTAATTTAAACGGAATACTCTTAGATAGCATGTTTCTCTAGTTTTAACTACGTCTTAAGTAATATTTAAGGGAGTGATTTGGTATTAAATAGGACGATTAAGAATAAGAACTCTGCTTTATTAAACGTGGCTCTAGAGCCTCTATATATATATTAAGAAGTTATTATTAGCTTTGTCTAATCTGTAACGGATTTAGCTAATTAGTTAGAGCTTTAAACGACAGTCGCTTAACTAAGGACTAGTATGACTTCTAAAGTTCTAGGAAGGGTGAGTTGCGGGGTATGCGGCCGCAGCGCCTGGAAGTAGTTAGTGGTTATATAATAAAGGCTTAGTTGGAGGACGTGTTCCCGTGGCTTAGGTTAAGGCTCTATACTCCTCTAAGCTATATTAAGCAAAGTTAAATAGTATTATGTTTCTGTGTACCAGCCCGCCAATTATACTATTCCACTTTTTCCCTAGCTATATACTAATATATCCTATATACCGGCCTATCTTTTATATATACCCCTATACTGACCTAATAATGTTATAAGTGCCTACTCTAATAGCTGTACGTAGGTTATACCGCTAATTGCTTATCTAATTATCCCCTAGAACTTATTACTGTAACCTAGCTCGCATAATTTCTTAACCCGCACAATTACCTAGCTCGTAAGATTAGCTATGCTTATATAGTTTATAAAATTAAGTATTAGGTTTTAAAAGACTAATTCTATATAGCCTTTCTATCTTTATTATAAAAGAAGTATATTTACACTAGGTATTTTAGTAAGGCTAGGAGAAGAGAGCGTAGTTAGGCGTAGCGCCCTCTAAATGTGTAGCTAGGATCTTAACGGATTTAGCGGCTATGGCTTTGGTCCTATAAGCTAGGAGGTTATAGGAGCTGGGGGATCCTACGAGCTAGGTGGTTATATAAGTAGGGTGGTCTAACCTAGCGCCCTCTAATTAACACCTAGCGTGTAAATAGGGTATTAATAGGTTTAATAACTTCGCGGTTTTAATCCTGCGAGCTAGGCGATCGTGCGAGCTAAATGCTCGTGCGAGCTGGGCAATCCTACGAGCTAGGTAATCATGCGAGCTGGGTAATCGTGCGAGCTGGGCGATCGTGCGAGCTGGGCGATTGTGCGAACTGGGTGATTGTGCGAACTGGGTGATCGTGCGAACTAGGTGATCGTGCGAGCGGGGTAATCGTGCGAGTGGGGTGATTGTGCGAGTATGGTAATCGTGTGAGCTGGGGCGATCGTGTAAGTAGGGTAGTTATACGAGCTGGGTGATCTGACCTAGCGCCCTCTATTAACGCCTAGCGTGAATAGAAAGCAAATATTAGGAAAATACCAGAACTATAAAAAAAAGAAATATATAAGTCCCAGATTTAAAAATATTAAAGGAGTTCCCATATAAAGACTCCTATAAACTTTATAATAACTTAAAGCCCCCTTATATATACTTGGAGAAGTTTATATATAAATAGCCCTATAAGCGTAGCTATAAGTCTAAGCCCCCTCACGTAACCTAACTACCCCTCCCCACCAAACCAGAATAGATAAATAGTCGCTATATATAATAAGTAGAGAAATAATTTAAATAAAAAGAAAACACTATAGAATAATATATTAATACCCTTAAGATATAAATCTATTAGTGCCGTGGTCTTAAATACAACTAATAGTCGCTAGGGTGGCATGCGTTCTAGGTCCGTAAGAAATTTAAAAAATACTAGGTCGTCGGCGTAGATTTACCTTCCGCCAGCGCTTTTAAGGTAGTAAATAAATTCATCTAAGGAAATACCTAAATCCTTGCGAATGCTTTATAGCTCGCTATAAGTTAAGTAGGTAGAGACTCTAGTAGGAATAGTAAAATATTATTTTATTTCGTAATAGGCTAAGCGAAGAGAGACCAAGATAGGTATAGTAGAAATTAAAAGTTTAATCCTTTTACTAACTTTTATTAGAACTCTTCTTTATATTTATATCCTACACTTATAGATTTAAGGCTATAGAGTTAAGGGCACTGTATTTAATCGTCGCCTATATTTAGTTAATAGCGTTGGCCTCGTTATTAATTAATATCTCTTCATTAATATCCGCCCCTATTTCTCAATCCTTAATGCTAAAGCCGTTTTTTTCACTAGATAGTGTCTTTGCGTTCTAGTCTTTATCCTTAATACTAATATCACTTTCCCTACCAGTTAAAGCCTCTACGTTGCCGTCGGTTTCTCTATTTATAAATGCCCACTCACTAGCTAAAAATTTAGGGACGCTGCACTCGCAGGAGAAGTTATAGTTAATGCTGTTAGGGATATAGAATATAATAATATTTTCTTCGGCAATATTTAATATAATGTAATATCCTTTATAAAAGGGGTATGCTTAAGGGTAGTAGAAAAGGGTGTAAGTCTGCGGACTTTTAAGTACTAGCTACTTAGTGTCTTAAATATAAGTCCTCTCTTAATATAAGGCAGATTAATAGGGGTTATTATACCGCCCGTATAAGGCGGAGCGCTTATAAAGGGCTTAGCTAAAATACTAATTAAACCTTTGGTAGCGTACTAATAGCTCCTTTACTACAGATTAGGAGTTAGTATATAAGATTAACTAGCTAGGACAAGTCTACTGCTTAAGTAGTGCCTTACCCCATAAATAGTAAGCGTTAGGAGTGGATTATATAATGCTATTCCTACTAAGGGAGGCGTTATTAGGGGCCATTATTAGCTTCCGGTTTTAGTTTATAACTTTATATAAACGCCTCTAAACCCTATACTATTGGGGCTGTCTAAAAGCTAAGTTGCCTATTTACTTTATCTTAACCTTAAACTAGGCTCGTCAGCTATTAATTTATTAAGGTAATAGGAAGTTACGTTAAGGCGTATAATAGGGCTTAAGTGAAGCCACGCAGCTAGATAGGTATTGCTATGCGAAGTAATACTTAACTAGCTGCCTCTATATCGCCGTCTCGGAATAATTAGAAGAAAGGGGTTAATACTAGCCCTTATTATTTAATGTAACCTCCTATAAAGGCATAGCAAAGTAGGGTATAGACGGGGAAGAATTATGCTTCTATCGTGGCCGTATTATAGCGCATTTATAATACTATGCTAGTATCCCTAAGTTAGTAGATTGGCTTAACTTTTAAGGCATAGCTAAAGCGGAGCCTACTATTAGCTCTCCTATTAGCTAAGCGGTAGAGAGGAGTAGGATATAAAAGGCCTTTATATCCTTTAACTAGACCTATATTAAGCGCAGTATTCTTTAAGGAAATCCCTCCTTACTTTCTTGTAAAGATACTTAAACTATTAGCTGCCTTATCTTTTTAACAATAAGCGACTTAAACGCCATAATAGAGGATACCATATTATATTAGGTTAAGGTGCGCTCTAATATTAAATCCTTTATGGGATACCGCTGACGGAGCTAGGATATACCGCTTGCTTCTAATCCTAAGGGCTCCAATAAGGCCGCTAATACAATAGGGTAAGTATACAATAGTTACTTCCCTAGGGTTTTATCCGTTCGCTAGCTTACTAACATAAGTAAGATATCCAGTTAGCACTAGAACGCAAGAGTAATTTAAAGAATGGCGAGGCCAATATAGAAGGAACTATAAGGAAATACTTACCCCGTACTAATAAGATAAAGAAGTCGTCTTAATATAGTCCGCTTAGTAATTCCTTCTAGTAAAGCTTATTAACCCCTAGCTTACTCTATTAGGGTTAATAAAGAGACTAGGTAGCTTAGTTAATTAACTTAACTATAGGCTTAGCTAACTTAAAGGAAAAGTTAGCAGCCTAAAAAAAAATAACCGCTATATTATAAGTCATCTAGGGAAGGTTAACAATTAGATTAACAGCCTAAGAAGTAACTTAGAAGAAATAAAAAATACTATTAGGCGGTTTTAAAACAAAATCCACACTCTTAAGAGAGGCAGTAATAAAACTTTAGATTATAGAGATAAACAGGTTATAAAGGCTAGAAACAAAATCACGGCATTTAAGAGGAAAAGGGTACGCTTAGTCTAAGGATAAAGAAGTCTACAGAATTAAGGAGGAAATTTATTAGCTTAAATAGTACGCTCTTTAGTTATTATATTGTTTGCTTATTAAAGGAAATTTATATATTAGATTTAAGCTAGAACTAGCCTAGCCCTTTATAGCGAGTATTTACCGGATTTATATACTTAATTAGCAATAAGTTAGCAGATCTAACTAAGCTTAGCGTCTAAAGTAAGCAAAACCACATTCCCTATTATATATTTAAGTCTAGTTGCTCTCTACTAGCGTCTTCTTTGCTAGTAGAGGATAGAATTTATCCTTAAAATAGAAGTTAGTTCGTGAAATAATAGAAGAAAAGGGGGCCTATAAGGGTTTTTAGGTCTAAAGGCTATAAAGGCTAATCTATAGATATATAGATAACTAGATATAATATTAACCATTACACCGCGCTATAATATATATATCCGCCTAGTAATACCGCCATAATCTATCAGCTTTATTTAAGGTCTTCTTTACCTTTAAAAATTCTTATTTATAGCTCGCTTTAACTAATAGCTCTCTAGCATTTTATAGTAAGTAGGGTGCGGGTTAACTCTAAATTTATATTAATAAGGTAGGAATATTAAGAATAAATACAGGATACATCCTTTAATATTAGCTTAAGTTACTAAATACGGGATTTTATTTTAAGAACTAGATCTAATTCTAAAGACTATATTCTAATTTTAGAGGCCGTATCCCAATTCTGTTTTCGGGAAATAGGCTAGTTAACTAGTGCTAAACCAAAAGATCCTAATTTAGGTTTTAGGAAATAGGCCAATTAACTGCTATAAAAAGGGCGCGATTCTAAAAACCAGATCCGGTTTTAAGAACTAGATCCTAATTTTAGGAACTAGGTTAATTAACCGCTATAAAAAGGGGTTAACCGTATCTATAATTAGTATATTAGGTTTAGCTTATTTTAGGACTAGCCACGTAATTATTTATAGGCGCTTATAGGATTAACCCTATAATTAACTCGCTCTCTCTACCTAGTACTCTTTAGCCTCGCTAGATAAAAGCCCCGCTATATTAAAGCCTTACGCGTTACGGAATAAACTAAAACTAATAGGCATAATTAGTTATAGACTAGAAAACGCTGCCTGTATTTTAGGTTATTATAGCTTAGTATTTAACTAAGCCCTGCGAAGCCTTAGTCCAAGCCATATTAGATTAGCTTAACTTTTCCGCGCCCAATCTCCCTGCGTTCGCTCGCACCTTACTTCCTTCCTTACTTTTTTCCTTATCATTTCCTTATTGCAAGACGCGCTTAACATATCCTTAACTTTCCCGCACTTATTTACTTCTCTACTATTATACCCTCTATTATATATTAGCCTCCTTAATCTCCCCTCCTTACCTACCTACCCGCCTACTATATCGGCCTTCCCAACGTAGCTCTTAGCGCGTTCGCCCGCAATAGCGAATCTCTCTAAATTAAAAATAATCAAAATAAAGCCTATTGGGGAAGGATTAAATAACTTTTGCGATTTATTTAATTTAATATATTAGGATCTAGGCATTCCTAGCTCTTTAGACTTATTGCACTAAATAGGTGATAAAGGTAACTATTAATATACCTATTATAAGTTTTTGTCTAACGCCTATAGGACTAAAGGATATTTTATTTAATCTAATACTTGCTCTATAGAGCCTTCCTACTTGCTCTATAGAGCCTTCCTACTTCTTATTTATTGCCGTCCAACAGCGGCAACAAAAACCTCCTTAGTGATCTGTTAAGACTTAATTTAGCAGTTAATTCTAACAACTTTGACATTAAACGGTTCCTGCCTCTTCTAAATGCGATCCTTTGGATTAAACCTAATAAGGTTATCTAGGAAAAGGTATATACTACTATCACAGAGTCTACGCCTCCTCCCTAACTGCTACCATTTCACGTTTAAACCCCACATCTATATAATATAAGTAGCTTCGCTAATTCGTCCAAACATAGGAAATACATAGATAATATTTTAAAGGAGGAGCTAGGCCCTCTTTATGTGGGGATTCCTAGCTTATATAAAGCATTCTTTAGGGAAGTAGAAGGTCTTAAAAAGGTAAGCGCCGCCGTTTTTAAGAAATGTAAGGAAGGGGATAATCCACTATACGCTAATAAGGGCGGCTGGCGTAACTAGCCTAAAAGCGCAGAGCAAGATAATGTCTTAGAGTGGTTTAATAACCTAATTAAATCATTTTTAGGCTTTGTAGAGGAGCACGGGTCCGCCCTAAAAACATAATAAAAGCTTATTATATACACTAAGCAGCCCTTATAAGGGTCTACGGCGAAGCGAAAGCTAGATATTAGTTTTGTAAATAATCTAATAGCTAGCAAAAGCTCTTAATACTATTAGTTATATATACTTATGCCAAAAAAGCTAAAGAGTAATCTAAACACTAATATAGCCTCGCAGGTATGGTTTGCTTTAGGGAAATATATAAGGGAAGTCTTCGCCACTTAGGACAATCGTCGCTTTATCCTAGGTTTTACCCTCTATAAATCTATTATACGGCTATAGGAGTATAACCGGGTAGGAGGCATCGCATTATTACCATTTAATATTAATAAAGACGGACTATAATTTACCTCGGCAATATTAGGGTTTCTCTTAATAAATAAAGAGTAGCTTGGGTTTAACCCTACCATTTTAACATCGGACGGTAAATGATATATTAAGGTCGTGCGCAACAATCAGACCGAGCGTCTTATCCTTAACAAACTTATAAAGCGGGCACTCTGCATTACCGGTTAGGCGACAACTTACTAAAAAGCACACCGTGAGGGTAATACCTCTAAGATACCTCTCGTTATTAAAGACTTATAGCAGTACCTAGAGCGTAAGGAAGAAGGCGAACTACTACGTAAGGCAGCAGAGAAAGGAGTAATTAATATGGCCAGGTACTATTACCATAGGACTATTTATATAGGTAGACAAGATAATAACATCTTTAATATTTATAAGGGGCTAGATATTACTAAAGCGACAAACTATAAGCCTAAAAGCCCAATAGTGCCTCCGAGCGTAGCTAGAGTATAAGGCAGTATAAGGAAAGGCCGAAGCACTAGCAGAAAGAGGTCGTCTAGCTATACTAACGCCCCGTTACCGCCCAATAAGCGCCCGTATTTAAGCTCTCCAATTAAGCGCCCTATTATATAGAATTAGGTGTATTAACGCGTCATTACTTACGACTATAGAAAGGCTCTTTATAAGGCAAGCTCTCCGGCTATAATGCTTACTGCGCTAAAGGGTGGCATTAAAGGATATAAGTCTTTATATACGCAGGCTGGCATCCTCTAACATAACATTTTAATAGGCAACCTCTTAATAAATAAGGAAGACGACAATCCCTTTTAGAAGTTATTCTTAATTAATCTTAATCTCGCGATTAAAGAGAAGCAAGAAGGACCTTCGGGAGCATGGGGTAAGACTAGTATAAGAGCATTTATGGCTATAGGAGTGCTTCTAGGCGAGAAACACTCCTTTAGGCATGATTTAGAGTCGTTCTTCTGGGTGCTTTTCTGGATATACATTTATTATAAGGGTCTAAATAAGGAGCGTAAGCCTATTCTAAGGTTTAAGAAGTGGAATTATATAGACACTAAAGAGCTAGCAGAGCTGAAAAAGGGGTGCATAGCCTATAAAGGGGATTTTATTAAAACAGCGGAGGAGTACTTTACACCGTACTACCAGTTATTAAAACCTTAGGTTAATAAACTCTGGAAAGTAGTATTTCTAAATAGTAAAAGGTAGGAGAAGGATAATCTGGAGCTATATTCTAGGATAAAGATAATACTCTAGTAAGCATAGAAGGATCTAAAGGTATTAGCAGAGCAGATAAAATAATATTTTATTATCCTATACTCTTCCACAGCACAACTAAGATTTAGGCGGCTAAGGTAAGGCAACAGCCTTAGTTAAAACGCATATAAAATAGCGTAGGGTAGGCTAAATAAACCCGGGAAAGCGGATAACCCAATCTTTTACTAGATTATTAGGTCCCTATACCCTACCATCCTATATAGGCTTTATTTTTCTATAAAATACGCAATCTACTCCCTAGCCTATTAGAAGCCGCCTTATACCGCCTAAATAGAGGCCGTAGGAGAATTAATCCCCTATTCTAACCAATCCCCTACTTAAATAAGTCCCCTACTTAAATAAATCCCCTACGGGAGCTAATGCCCACGTATTTCGCCGCCCTATAAAAACTAGTCCCCTACTCTAATAAATCCCCTACGCTAATAAATCCCCTATAGGATCCAGTCCCCTACTCTAATAAATCCCCTACGCTAATAAATCCCCTACGGGATCCAGTCCCCTACTTTAACAAATCCCCTATGCCAATAAATCCCCTACGCTAACAAATCCCCTACGGGTACCAATACCTATATATTCTACCGCCCTATGGGAACTAATCCCCTACGGCTTATATTCCCGTATAGCTTTTGCTCCCCTACGGGAGCCCATAGCCACATTTTCTTCTCCCCTACGGGAACTAATACCCTACGGCTTCCGTTCTCCTATTCTTAGGTCTACTAGTAATTCGCCTGCGCCATAGCCTACTATATAGGCCTTATTATTATAGGAGTAAGTAAGTATATGGGTTTATGCCCTATACAGAAATCTTAAAAGTAAACTACTTTTTGCTATAGAAACCCGCTTATATAACTAACTCTATTTAGTAATATTAGATTCTATGTTTTAAAATCCTCCTTATAAAGGTAGCTCTTTTATTAACTAAGTAAAACTTAAAGACAATATCTGCCCGGCTAAGTCTTCGTCCTTATAACGCTATAGCTTACGCTTTACCTATTCTATAGCTTCCTCTCCATTTTCTATCTTTTTAACTATATCTAATAGCACTTTACCTAGCTTCTGCAACCCATTTAAAAGAAAAATCCTAAGTAGGGTAAACCGTCTCCCATATAGGGGGGAAGCGCTTAAAGTAGGGCAGAAACTAATTATATCTAAGACCTATAAAACTGTTAACTTATAAACAGCCATATTATTTATAATATTTACCTTAACCCGCTTAAGTTGGTTATTAAAGGAGACCTATTTAAAGAATTTTTAAGAAGATGGAGCATTTTTTATCCAAAGCCAATTATTCCTATCCTCTACCTTATGTTCCACCTATTTAATTATTTTTAGCCCGCCTTTTATATATACGAGATTACCCAAAAATACTATACGTTTGACCACTAACCTATTAGAATTAAATATCCCTAAAAAGACACGTTCGCTATAATATATATATAGGCCATGTTGCTGGCACTGCCGTATATAGCAGAGGGCAAAAATATCTTTAACCTATAGAACTATTAGACTAATATAACTAAAGGGTATATAGTATCTTTTACCTTAACACCGTTATAATCTGTACTAGGTTTATTAAAGCCTTATAGGAAATCTTAAGGAGAAACAAGAGGATAATCTGGTCTAAGAATTAAATTGTCCTTTATAATTTCCGGCAGCTTTATTATAATATTATTCTTAAGGTAAAAGTACTAGGTAAGGATAACGACGGGAGTAGAGGTTTAGTAGCCTCTTTATATAGGACTAGAGGATATATATTTATATGCGCCCTATAGCACATTCTCTTTACCTATAAATATTAAGACAATTTTTATAAATCGCCCGCACCTCTTCTATAAGGAGCGTTAATGCTTAAGCGCGTACTAGTGCGATAACGGTTCTTAGAAACGGGCGGTGTCACGTAGGCCCTACCCGACTAGAAATTAGCCCTACTAAAAATTAGCCCCGCTAAAGAAAAATCAGCCCTTTTAAAGGGTCTTTATATCTATTCACTAATGCGTCTATTACTTATATCTTTCTTAAACTTATTATATCCGCACTATAGATAGCTTCTAGCATGGATAGCAGATATTTAGATTACTTACGCGCTATTTTATTAGCACGAAGCTAATCCTTATCCTCCTAAAAGGAGGACTTCCCCTTCTATAAAATACCTAATAGTAAAGTAACGTCACCTTATATTTCACTATATATTAAGGTATTTCCAACGCTAGGTAGATTAGCAGTATACTAATAAAAAATATTTAGAAAATCGCTAGGCAGTACGCTACTAAAATCCTCCGCACTACTAAAGACGCAGTCTCCGTCAAAAATTAATATCTAGTATATTATAACAATATAAATAAGGAAATCTGGGCGAACCCCGGGGATAGCATGGCAAAGGCTATAGTAATATTAGCACTTAGCCCGCTAAGTTTAGATAACGGTTTGCCGGGGTTTAAGATTTTCACGAAATATAAATACCTTAAACTTTAGAGCGGTAATATAATGGGCGCACTTAATAATACGCCTTAATACTTTATAGGGAAGGGGGGTGGACATGCTTATATATCTATATAGGTCTATACAGCCGCAGCTTTATAGGAGCCGTTTAAGGCCGTAGCCTTATAGGAGCCGTCTAAGGCCGTAGCCTTATAGGAGCCGTCTAAGGCCGCGGGTTCCTTAGAAGCAGAGTAGAAATAATATTAAAATATATAGGGAGTACCATATTGCGAATTCTGGTTTAGGTTAAGGCTTACTATATATGGAAATATAGGGTACAAATTAAGCTAGTTATTTATTACTGTAGTAGCTGGCGGAGTAATTAGCTAGAGATTAGAATTTAAATTAAGAGGAATTAACAGAGGATCTAAATAGATTTTAGGAATTAATAGAGGTTTAAAAGGGGGAGGTACTTCGGAATTTAAGTAATAGTCTAGGTTTATATTAAAAGGAATTAATAGTAGATCTAAGTAGATTTAAGGAATTAAGGTAGGTTCGAAAGAGAAGGACATCCTAGGGGTTAAGTAATGGCTTAGGTTAAGAGGGATTTCTAAAGGGTACGAGTAGATCTTAGGGATTAAGGTAGATCTAAAAGGCAATGGCATTTTAGGAGGGTCTAAATAAAGATTAGCTATGCTATATTGGTCCCTTAAAAACGTTAGAAATATTTAATTAAAACTCCTATTAGGGACGGTTTGCGGACTACTTATTTTAGATAACTCGTGCCTAGTACGTTTGGTATTAGACTGCTTAGTAGTAGTTAATCTTTTTATACCCCTAGGGCTTTAGATAGCGCTGCTGGCTTTAGGCTAACTTATGGAGTTAGTATTAGCACAATAGAGATATATATCCTTTAGGTTTCTTGCTAAAGAAGACAATTCCGTTTATTCCTAGTACTGTAATTGTGTTTCTATCTAAGCAATTAATATATTAAATTCTTTAGGTGCTATATGCCTTTTAATACTATTACAGGTTAGTTATTAATTTAATAAAGGTAAATAAAAACTAATATTATACTGGAATCTAGGTTATAGAGACCAATAAGTACTCTAGGTTTAAGACGACTCTATTTCTAGCTAGCAATATTATTTAGTTTAAGGCGCTCTCCTCCTAATAGATAGGCCATCTCTTATACCAAAGCTCTAAATCGTTAGCCCTTTTTAGGCTTATAACCTTCTTTCTTTAATTACTCTACCTTATTATTTAGCGTTTTAGACAGAATAAACTTCATTAACCTACAACCAACTATATTTTTGCCTACGTTAAGGACATCAGCTAGGTTACAAATTATTACCCAGTTATTAGTTCCTGCTGGTTTAATATATAGTTCCTAGAGAGCTTTAAGTAATCCGCCCTTAGCTAGATTATAAAGCTTAAGGAATTATTCTAATTTATAATTATCTAGAGACTAAATTTTCGTGTAAACTATAACTAGTCGCTCTATAGCTACCGGCGATAAATTCTAGTGTTTTTTAGGGCTTCCTCTATAAAGTGGGTCTAGGCTTCCATTAGGAGGTAGGGTTTCTTATCTTTTAAGAATCTAGAATAATAAAATAAATTTAACTATGGCTTTTCTAGTCTCTAGATCTATAGGGGTCGTTAAGGCCTCTAGGGCTTTTAGGGCTTTTAGGGCTTTTAGGGCTTTTAGGGCTTTTAGGGCTTTCGCAGCTTTTGCGGCTTTTGGGATTACTAGGGTATTCTAGGGGCCTAAGACCATTAGGGTTTTATTTAAGCTAAGCGCCTCTCTACGGTTAGTAGGTAAAGCCTCCAGAATTTTGTCTACTACTCTTTTACAGGCTTTTACTGCTTCGCCTTCGTTAGTAGAGCGTAGGAATTACGCAAACAGCTTAATCTTATTTAACAATAACTATTATCCATAAGTATCCCTTAGGAAAGAAGTAATAGAAGGTAAACCCACGGCGTAATAAGGACGGATAATGCAAGCGAGCTATAACAGTGCACTAGGAAGGACTACTTCTCCGTCCTATAGTAAATAATAATTAGCCTTAGGAAGGAAAAGGCCACGGAATAGAATTACCATGGCGCTAAAATCTATTTCACTATACTGCTAAAGTAGAGAGGCATTTATAATCCTATAGGTTAGTTAAACTAAGAAAAGAAGGTAATAGGGTATAAGAGTAAGAGAAGCAGAAATATTATAGGGGATTATTATTACGATCGCAACAATAATACCCCTGCAATTTTAGCTTGGCGTGTATTAGCCCCTTACCTTATTACCCCTAAGACGCCACACTGTGCCAAACTCCACCACTATAACTTATGCTCCTCTAAAGATCTATAATGGAAAACTAAACAGCTAATTAAAGTAAGGATATGCAGCCGTCTCCCTAATTAATTAGATATAGCCTACCCGCTACCATAAAGTCCAGAAGCTTCCGTTAATTTCTTTTTAATAATATAATAATGCGTCCCGTAAGAATTAAAGGCTAAAACGCCTTAATAAACCTAAGAATGCTTTAAATCTTAAAAGTGTAGGATAGAGATAAGTAATATATAAAGCTAATTTCGCCCTATTACGCTAGGGATATATAATTACTTTTACCGTCTACTTTACTAATTGCCTTATCGCGTTCTTCTATAGCTTTTATTTATTACTTCCTTAACTTCGCTATTTTTACCGCTCCTTTTAAACCATTCCCTAGTCTACCCTATTTCTGCTAGCTATTTACGGCCACTTTATTCTTTAATATAGGTGCTACTTCTTTAATAATTGGCTTACTCTTTTAAGCCGTAATTCGCTAGACCCTACTAGTCTTAAACTAGTATATTTAGCAGCCTCTTATAACCATTACTAGCAGCTAGGATTAAGATTTAAGCTATAATGTATTAATTACTAACCTTAGCCTAGGAGTAAGTGCCTTATTACACGCCAGTATAAATCTAAAAAAGGCGTCTTTAATTATATTAGAAAGTCGTCCTAGATTAACTACTAAGCTTAAAACTTCTTTACGTTCCAGTACTTACTAACTTAAGGGTATATAAGGCCAGCAAACGGAACCTTTAAAGTCACGTTCTAGTACCGGCCTATTAGAGGTTTAAATTACTATAGGCCTAAAAGACTAACAAACGGCAGGTGCGGGTCTAGGAAATCCTAACCGCCTAAAATACTAATAAGTCACTTAAATACTTAATAATTTAATATTAAGTGAAATTCTCTACATCTACCTAGATAAGAGGACTACGGATAAACTCTTTTACTCCTTAATTTATTCCTTCTCTAAGTTTTAACAGGAGTTCCTTAGTGCTCTTTATAGAAAAACTAGAGGGTAATAAGTACGGGATATTATCTATTTAACTACTTTTCTTAAATTAATATGTAACCACTCTAACGCATATACGTTTTAAGTATATTTAATATTTCTTATACGGTATCTTTTCTAATTAAATTGTAGACTATAATTTAGAGGAATCTCTAAGACTTAGAGGACTATATTAAAGAGAAAGGTATAGAGAATATTTTAAAGTAAAGGCCGCGTCTATCCACTATAGACCCTTAATAGTAGTTATTTATATCTAGCTTAGGAAACTAAATCTTTCGCCTTAGCACCTTATCTTTACATCTAATGGCATTCGGCAGCGTTAGGCTCACATATATATATTCCTAAAGGTTAAGTATTAGGTAATACTAAGCAGATATAAAATATATAACAATAAATTAGCATAATGCATGCGGCGATAATTCTTAGCTATACCTGCCGTATAGAATCCTTTACCAGATACTATCTAAAGGAAGGGTGGAATAGTAATACTAAAGAACCTAATTCTATTAGTCGGAGCAGGGGCTATAGCTATTATATCCACAACGGTCCCAATAGCTCTTATCTAATTAATATTATAACTTCTCCATATATCTTTTAAGGGTGTTCCTCCTTTTACTACCAATTTTACTTTTCTTCGCTCTCTTCTATGATAGCTACTTATTAAATCCAACTGCTTACGCATATAGACGTATTTTAAGCAACCTATATTATTGTTTCAGCTTTTAAAACCTCCCAATCTTTTAAGATTTAGAGACTATATTCTAAAGCATTCCTAATAGACATATACGACTTCTACGCAGTTAATCTTATTAATGCGTTTCTTAGTTCTATCTTAAGGGTTTATAGTATAGAAAGCCTATATAATGAAAATAAAGCTAAGGTAGTTCAGTCGCCATAGGCCAGGCAAGATTTAATAGTGTTAATTAGCGGAACTGTAATTTCTAGCGTCCTTATTATAAGTGGCCTAAAACCCTAGCCACTACCTAAGGAGGATATTTGTACGGTACTACTATTTATCTAGTATAAGTTTGTAAGCTAATAAAACAAAG
>Ga0307515_10012608_pt1 | contig 15887 bp, 12 predicted proteins | sample 17_EM_MG_FD_194513 | JGI IMG/M metagenome (GOLD analysis project Ga0307515, IMG submission 194513) | Populus trichocarpa ectomycorrhiza microbial communities from riparian zone in the Pacific Northwest, United States - 17_EM | ecosystem: Host-associated > Plants > Roots > Unclassified | place... | reverse complement strand
CTGATCATGTCACGATACGATCAGAACTTAGATACTTAATTGGAGCCAAAATAGTAGATTTGAAATGCCGGGTTTTTGGTGGAAACCCGTTGCAACGGTCCGGTTCTGGGTTGGAACCGGACCCGGAACCGAACCGGGAATTTGGACCCGTTGCTAACACTAGAACACACACACTATTGTGTTCCTCTCAAACTTCCTTCAGACTTGCTGAGTATCATCCTAGCAACCAGCACATATTCCCCAGGACCATCTATCCTTGAGTGCAACGACTCCAAGTATCGATTTGGCTTATAAGAAACAGCAAAGTTGTTTTGCCTCAGCAGAAGGAGTAGTGCTGACTCAAGAGTATTGTACCTGAAGGATCCTTTAAACCACCACGCTATCGGACTGGCTGTTCAGACTTCTGTTGGACTCTAAAGTATCATCTAGCACTCTTCCCGATCAATACCTTGCTTCGACAATGGTACTTGAATTCTCGAAGTGTAAACAACGATAGATATAATCGTGATATGGAACTGAAGAATGAATGTTCAACTCCAGACTTCAAGAGAGAAGTATCCTTGTTAACTTTGATATAGAACTAATAGATAATACACAGAAATAAAGTTAAGGCTTAACCTCCAGGTTGAGAAGGTCAATAGGTATCCAGATATAAATCTTTAATGTAGATTGTATGTTCGATAGTAGGTGATTGATGTCCTTTCTACATATCGGTATTGCTGACATATATCAGGTGATCCACCCTCTAAACAATTCTAAGACTGCCAAAGTCTGTTTTGGAGTTCACATACGTAACTGCCTCATTATCATTGCCTTCTACCATTGATAGACAAGCTCTAATTTTCAGGAGTACTAACTATGTCATCAAGGTATTGTACTCATAATACTATCCAGTGGCTATTGGCGATACCTTGTATCATTACGAGCTTATCCGAAGCCAATTATCAACAAATATGTTCGTATCACTCAAAGCCAGTGAGAGTACCTATCAGGTACGTAATGGTTTAACAATTGTGGCAAATGACAGAACCAATAATTTGACTCTGCTTAATTGGAGTGAAATATACAGTTATCTGCAACTGAGTTGTTTGCTATATATTGAACAGAGAGTATCCCACGCTGCTTAGGACATATGAATCTCAAGTCCCATTCGCCTCAAACCCACAGGGTGTGGTTAAAGTGAGGGTTGACTCGTATAAGTTCATGTAGTCGACAGAGCTCCAATATATTGAGTATTGGTTAACCATATCTCATATATGACTCTGCATTTCTTGAGATGCAACATTGTTCTAATGTTGACGACACGTCATCTCACTAGAAATGAACCATCAGAGCGTGAGTGAACAGTTGTTTGTTCGGTGACTAAGAATAAGGTTTCCTGCCAATATATAGTAGGCATTCAAAATGGAGGACTTCCAACCTTTACTAATTCAAAGATAATAGATATTTTCATTGAGCTTGGGCTGACCACCATCGCAGATCAATTGATACAAAGGATGGGAAATGGATATATGAGTAATAGGTGAACAGATCCGGAAGGTTGATCCAATTAGGAGATTTGAGTGATAATACATGAACTTGGAACAAGTATCCACATGTTGAATATCGAGTGACCCTGTATAATCCCGGAAGTATACCTGTTACACCAAAAGCGTAACAGGTTTGAATTTAATCCAAACTGTAGCCAGCTGCTTCTAGTTGTTCTCCTTACCTTTGCACATGTAGTTTTGTCCAGCTTATGTAAAGTTTCATACAAACTCTTTTTCCCCTACTCTCAATTCTTTTTGCTATTCAAATTTGATAGAAATCTTAACATTGAGATTTTCACCAGGTTGTTGAAATGCTAATCCTGTTAACAATTGAACTTTTGTATCCAGCAAAGTCTCCAGGCTTTCTCACCTCATGTTTACCTCTACCATAATATGCCATGTATATCAGTTCCACTTTTATCTTCACACATACCATAATAATCTATTTCCAAGTCTGATTTGAGATTTGTATAGTCTAAAATTAACAACCAAATGTGACTTCATTGTAATAGCGAGATGTAAGCCGATTGATACAAAGCAGCATGTCATGAAGCTGGGTCAATATGGATTACATTGTTATCACAATGGTTGTAATACTTAGATTAGTATTGGATATTTTATCACCTACCTTTCCAGATATATCTACTTGTTTTTATTTGCATTTGTACTACTATACCCTATATTTACAGTCCAGTATAAGCATATATAACATTAGACTATATTTCATTTTTCAGTTATTAGATATATTTCGCTGACAAGAATACATGTGTTTTATCCATATTATCCAAAACTATGTCAAATACAATACTACTTATAGATATTAACAGTCCATTCAACAAACTTATTATTATTCTTTCAACTACATCTTCCAAGACAGGGACCAGAGGTCAATTGTGCTTTGTTAGTACATATTGCAGTATAAGAAACATATCTTCTTCTCTCAGCCAAGAAACTCTGATTCTTATTATATGTAATGGCTTAAGTGTAGAGGAAAAATCTACAATGAGTGTGATTATGGTGATAATGAAAACTCTTCACACAAGGATAATGGCCTGAGCGATAGTATTGGTGACAATACAAACAAAGCCAAGCTCCTGCCAAGTTGACTCTTAGTATACAGTCTGAGTTTACAGCCAAGTGAAAGATTATATAGAAACAGTGAAATCTGCTGAATAATGTGACCCAACAGAATCCTCAGAGAGTAGAATATTCAACTGATACAAGTGAACTGGAAATACTACAGAGAATCTATTTGACTTAAAGTAATGAAACTGAAAATCTTTGATATAACCAATTCAAAACCAAACTGCAATCAATTAAACATGTTTAATAATTTATGTGATATGTTGGAGGCAACTATCAGCAATATGTCACACAGTTTGTAAGCTATATGCATGTCTACCAGATGTTTCAGTCAACCATATCTGTACTACTAAGCAATGTCAGATACTTTCAGATCTGCACCGAGATAAGTAAAGTGCTCTCTGATGCCCCAATAGTATTCTTAGATACTCTTGAATACACTTGCTGTTTTGGAAGTACATTCAAGATACTATAATACATAACTTATAGGATAGTGAAATTTTGGAGCAGCTGATACCTTTGTACAGGTGTGTGGGAGTCTTTGAGAATAGCTGAGACAACTTTGTATCTCTGTGAGAGACTTTAAACTTGGTGCAGTATTCTAATAGATGTGGTTCTTACAGTTTTATAACTATAAGCCAGAGTATCTATCATATTCATCATTATTACAATCACAAGCAGATTTGCTACATGACAATATCACATATATTATCTATCAATGTCCATCTAGATATAAACATATAGTCAATCAGTGTAGATGGTATTTGTGTGCAATTGAAGGAGTACTTGAAGATGCTGATTGAGTGAACTTAGAGATTGACTTGGAGTCTGCAAATGAGCGTATTTGGAGATAAACTTGGATGGAGGCTGGAATCAAGTGAATTTAAAGATACACTTAAAGGCTAAGATCAACTAAACTCCAAGATACACTTGGAGACCAATATTGTATAGACTTGGAGATATGCATAGAGGCTGTAATCAAGAGAGATTGGAGTTACACTTGGTTGCCATGATTGAGTGAGTTTAATGATGAACTTGGGGCCTAATATTAGATAAACTTGGAGATGTTTTTAGAGACTGTGATTGAGTGAGTTTAGATGAGTACATGTAGGCCATTATTATGCAAATTTGAATATGCATTGGGAAGCCATTATGTAAACTTAGATATTCACTTGCAGGCAGTAATCAAGTAAGTTTTCAGACAGACTTGGAGGATGTAATCAACGAAGTCAAGAGATCTAACTGGAGGTTGTAATCTATTTCGTGGATCATGACTGGTTCCCGGTTGATATAGTCCACCCACACAACTACCACGACCACACCCCAAAAATGATCGTTATAAGCTCTGCTTTCAATAATGTCTTCTCTAGTAGCAAATAAAACTTTCTATTTAAACACACTGTAAATTACATCAAGCATGGCTTTGTAAGCCCTGCTGCCCCTCTATTAGGGGTTCTCCCTTAACAGTATCTACAGTCCCTGAATAGCCATAGAGATACATGTCATGTAGATACTCCTGGTCTAGTCACATGATATGCATAATTCCGATCTCTGGCATTTCAAAACCTTTATTTGTCATGATAACCTTGAGCGGGGTTATTCAAGGAACACATCTGGATTGAATATGCAGGTCGCATTGCATAGTGGATTCACTTAAGGTGATGGAATAATACTGCCAGATAGAAGAAAGTTTGATTCTGCCGAGCATGGTATTTTCAACCAAATTTTTTTCCAGATACTAGTAGGGGATATGTCTGATTGAACTGAGGAATACCTACATTGACAGACTCGGTAGTGGTTACCCAAGGTACGAAAATGTAGGACTTCGAAACTCTGTCCTCAGAAGTTAGGAATACCCTAGATACTCCCCTGCGAAAGAGAATGATCTGGGCCTGAGTATGGTGTGACTGAGGGAATTATGATGGTAGCTGTTGATATAAGGCCTGAAGCAACTCTGCTTGTTGGTTTGAGTTAGCATGCATTGCAATGTCAAACACAAGTAATAAAATTGAACTGACGTGTTAAATTTTTCATTGGCATGGTATTGGTTAATCACTGATTAAATCTATAACGCAAGTCTTTTAGCAGCAATAATTTGCATAAAGCACTGTCCAGACTATGATCAGGAGATGTTCCAATAACTGAATAATATGTCGTAAGATGTGCAAGTTGAAGTTATGATCTGATATATTGTCTGACATGATCTCGTACAGCGATGGCCTGTTGCTTATCAGGAGCATAATGCTTTAATGCCTCATCTGCATGAATATGATAACCTGAGGAATACATGGCAATCTCTACCATGCGCATTCAGGAAAATGTAAGACATAAAGCACATTGCTCTCATGAGCGATAAAACATCAGCAAAATGTATTTTAGTTTCTGGAAGACTCCAGGAGTGTCTGAGAGAATGTGGAGTGTAAACTTAGAAGCATCAATTTCAGGAGAGTATCAGACCCTAGGAGGGTATTCCGGCAGGCCTTCAGAGTAACTGGGACCTCAGACGACAGGTACAGAAGTAACTGGGATTTCTGATGACCGATACAGGAGTACGATGGGAGTGATTGTGATAAGTTTGGGAGCACGTCGGAGCACAGGGGAGAACTTTGGGTGCACCTGGGTGTGTTGCCGAACCAACACGGAAATCACGAACACACTCTGAGAGATGCCTGGGTTCCGATGGATATTCATTTGGAGGACTGCAGTCGTTATCTGAGACTCTTCAGATGTACATGAGCAATCGACTTCGCTCAACAGCGAATATGATGCATGGATTATCGTTCATTATCACTTTTGAATCATACTAGCCGTCCTCTTCTTCATCATTGTATTTTGTACCTCGCTACATTGAGGAAACGAAAGAAAATGGCCAGAGATTCAAATATAGATGCAGGTACATCGAACCACTAACCCAACTATGCGAGCGAACAATATCAATGAAACATCATGTCGATGTCATCCACTCCATCTCTCATCTCGTCAGGGCCAACAAATGCAGGAACACACAATTCATCAACGGCGCAAAGAAGCTGGAGGCGCTCCTTCTATTTGCTGATTATTCGTTCCTGGCTAGTGGATGAAATGGAATTCCAATGTCACTTGGCTCGATTTGTGATACGTAACACAGGTGTAACGAGCTATTAGCTAGCTGCGAACCTACATGGGCATATGAGAGGCAATACAATATATTCGGATGAAAAATGAGAACAACTACCACAGGAAATGAGGAGCACCAGATGGGGAGTGTTGTGTGGAAAAGAGGAGTACCACAAAAGGTGTTGGAGAAGTGTGGAATGAAAAATAAGGGCATCCAGTTTACGCTGAGGAGCGCCGAAAGAGAAGGGGTTCAGGAGTGTGGAATGAAGTTGAGGAGCGCAGAATCAGGGTGGGTTAAGGCATGCGGAATGAAATAGAGGAGAGCCAATCCAGGCAGTGCAGCACCGATGAGATTGAGGAGTGCTTATCCCACAGGAGGAGTGCCGAAAAGGTGTGGGGTAAGGAGTGTGAAATGCATTGTAGTAGCGCCGGTGGGGATTGAAGAGCTCCCATCCCAGGCTGAGGAGCGCGAATAGGGGGGTCTAGAGTGCAGAATGGGATACAGGAGTGCTGAGAGGAGGAACTGATTGCGAAATGAATTAGAAGGGGTTCAACCTAGGCTGAGAAGCTCCGACGAGGATTGAGGAGGGCCTAGTCTAGTGGAGTTGCGCCACAGCGTGCAGGCGGGGGTGTGATGCGGCAGCTGATGTGTGATTGATTGAGTAGTAGCTTCTAGAGTGAAATCGATCACAGGGGATGGGCCAACTGTACCTCGATATTCAACTTGAGAAAACATTACCGTGCCCATCTTTCCACTGGCGTATTCAGACAGCGCACAATGAATAGCTGTGGCTGCCAGTGCTAAAGTCTGAGGAGTGAGAGGTTGGAAATACTGTGATGTTGTTGGCTGGCGCCCCAAGCTATTGTTGGTGAAGAAAATTTGGTGGTAAATAAGATCAAGCACTTCCATTCACATAAACCATGACTTCTTATGATCGACGACCTTGGAGAGGTAAGCATCATCAACAGGAGCTCCTTAACCTTGATCCGAAGCTCAGTCCCAGAGCCCATATCCAACCGGTGACTATGGACAACAGTTCGACGTGCCCCATCTAGTGTTAGCAACGGTTCCAGTTTTGGACCCGGCCGGTTTTATAGGTCTGTGTGGCAATGGCCTTACCCCATCCAAAATCGACCATTTTTTAAGCGAACCATCACTTTAAGGCCACAAATATTGATCAGAGAGTTTAGTGTTTGGTATGTAAAATATGCAGCTCAGCACGGCGCATCTTTTGGCTGTCTCCGATTTTCGATATCTTTAAATCTCTGCAAGCGGTAACCCAAAAACCTCGTTTTTCGGCCCAAAATGACAATAATTTCAAAGCCGCTTGCTGAGTTTTGAAGATATCAAAAATCGGAGACCGCCAAAAGATGCGCCATCTGAAGCTCAATATTTCATGTACCAAACGCTAAATTATCAGATGAATATTGAAGGACTTAATTGAAAGAACCGTTTGGCACAAACCTGGACCAAACTGGCTTGGTCCGGGTTTTCTTGGAACCGCTATAGTAGAAACGGTCCGGAAACGGAACCGTTGCTAACACTAGCCCCATCGGCCAACCATCCTCGAATGGTACCAATCTTCAGTCTCAAGTATGTATATGTTCGGGGGTAGTCAATATCCATAAGTCTGATAGAGGAGCATTGAACAGAATTCAAGACTTACAGCTTCTCGAGTTTGCGGAGCTATTTTGAGAGATGGACCACTGGGCAATTGACACACAGATGGTGTATCCAAAGGTGCACCTGCTAATGCCCGCTGACAATCCTAGGCTACGATCGCTAGCTTCCAAGCTTCTTCAACCATCGAGTACTTGTCATCGGATAATATTGGCCATGGAGTCTTCCTGAATACGATTGCCTCCATGAACCTTTTTGCTACCTCAAAAGTAGCCTTTTAGTGTTGGGGAGCATACTGATCAGTACTGGCCTTGGGTTGTGGAATATTCTGGTCTCCACTAGAATTGTTGGGAAGCACCAGTGCCCGGGCAGATGGTGCACGGTCAGACTCAGATAATTCGTTGAGGTGGGATTACTTTTGGCGTTTCAGCAGTAGTGGTGCCATTGCCACAGGTAGATTTTGGGAATTTGGAAGTGGAGGGCGTGCAATGACAGTATCAGCACAGCTCTGAATCTTTGGCAGTGGAACCCTTATAGTGCGTAATGACTTGTCCCAGCCCGCCTGACCTAAATGAAGGACCTCCTGTTGATGATCCAAATGATCTTCTTCGATGTCGGATGATGAGGTGGACTCTCCAGCCTCCTCACTGTCGTCATCACAAATCTCCTGATTGGTCTCGTCATCCTGATTAATTAATGAAATCGGGGATATTAGTCATCCGCAACACGATGCAGGGAGGCAGATAATTGATAGGCAAACATTTGATGGACAATGAAGATTGGCTGCTTTCTTGAAAGCGAGTGCTCTCTCTAGGTGTGCTTTTTGATTCTTCTGTGAATAGTGATTTCTCACCTGGCTGGGCGTAGGTTCCATTTGCTGTAACAAAGATCTAAAGTTGGAGAATGTGGGGGAGAGTGTAAAAGCAGGAAATATAAGATTAAGTGCAACACAATAACGGGATAAATGATGCAATAATTTGCACATAGTCGAGGAGGATGCAATGCAAGGCGTGCGTTGAAAGGGTTCTGGAGAGATGACTTCAATGGTTGATAATGATATCAAGGACGGTAGTCCGTGTTGCGATTTCAGATATTCTCAGATGCGCCAGAATACATGGATTCGTAATGCAGACTTGTAGCAACTCCTATGAACAACACTCTGTACGGATGCAAGAATTGGAGGTTGGCTAAAGCCAACGCACAGACAGAATGGAACCAGACGCACCGGAAGATACCTCGGGACATCAACTGACCCTTGCTGCTGGACACACATTGAGCATTGGGAATTTGAATGACAACATGAGCCCCTGCATATAACTTCTCTAAACGTTGTCATTATGCTTGAAAGTTCCAGCATTTGCATTGATCGCATAGCATAGACAATGGTGCAGCATTGAGATTCTGCAAAACTCGATAGATTTGGTTGGGACCTTGTGAGTAACGGCAGAGTTGCAAGCGTTCATACTGGAGTTTGTTATCAAGCGAGGAGAAATATGAATTTCCATATGTGGTATATCTGCTGGAAGGACATATGTATTTTCATGATATACTATTGTATTAGGATGCTGCAGTTAAGTTAGCGGTCGATAAGGCAATATTGTAAGCATAACTTCCCTGTCATGCGTTCATCTGGGCCATGTCTGCAGAATAGCCTTCACAACAATGTTGCAGTAGTTAATGGAAGAGGGAGAGAATTTGGTACACAAAGGAGATACAGGCGTAGAGAAAGAATGGTAATGTACGATGGATGATTCAGGGGTAATCTTATTGATTCAAGTACTCATCAATGCCAAGATTGCTAACAAATGTGTCATAAATTCTCACTCACATTCCGGTTTTGCTCCTAATATATAGTAAATCGCACGCCGATAAATTGCACACTGTTAAATTGCACACTGTTAAATTGCACACTGTTAAATTGCACACCGTTAGATTGCACACCATGAAATTGCACAACGTTAAATTGCACACTGTTAAATTGCACACCATTAAATGACAAATTCATTATGAATCTCACAACTACAATGTTGACTAAAAATAAATATTGGGGTTGAAAGCGATATTCTACAATGGTATGAATGTATAGTGAGACATCATGTCACGGCAGGCAGAGGAATGATGGTTGCATGTATACAGTTCCGGGGAATTGAGGTGCACCCAAGTTGAAATGGGTATACTTGGATCAAATGGCTGAGGATTGTAGGCTTGGCTTACTGCGACAGTTAATTGCACTCTTTGTAGCTGTCTTCTCATAACTCGAGCTTTCAATATTCTCTCTTTCGGAGATTCTCGTGATGGAATTTGGTCCCCATAATCTATTTTTGGATATGAGTTTTTGGCGACCCAAACATACATTGTGTCAGAATACAGTTAAGTCTTGATTCAAAGATTTGAGAACTTAGGCCTGTTTGAGTAAGTGTGGCACATGGGTGAGTGGGAGTTGCCGGCCATCTTGCAGAGTCGCTGAGTAGAATCAGTCTTTTGAGATTCGCGCTCTTGGGCTTCCACAGCTATTTTGACAGAGCCCGAACATGCAGCAGCTATTTTAAAATATTGAAGCATTGCTCCGAACATACTACTTAGTCAATATCGAGTTAAATGGGGTTAGTAATTGGCCGGGCTTGTTCATTTATGGTTTAGTTGTGCAGTGGCAACCTTCCTCCAATGGACAGTTGACACGGAGCTGACAGTTCAAGGCATGTTAGTGGTGGCCTTTAACATACAGATCAAGCATAGGTTCATATGTTAGCAGGCGCTGAGCGGAATGAGCCGCCTGCACCTAAAGGTGAAGTGTCTTGATAGATCTGTGTGCACTGGGTCCACTAATTCAAAGTCAAAGAAAACATGACTAGAATAAAGCAAACTAAAATATACAAAGTGCACTACATACTGCAAGTACATGCGCTTTGGTGGCTTATTTGTCGCTCTTGAGGCATGCCTGAGCTGGAATGATAACATCCATAATGACTTGCAGCTTGTCAAAGTTTGCTTCATACATATCCAAGAAGCTCATTCTGGACAGGAAAACCCCGGCTGCGAAAGTGGCAGTTGAGCCAAGAATACCCGAGCCATGTCTCAGCTTCCGACTCTATGGGATGCGCATCAAAGCATCAGCAAAATGTAATTTAGTCTCTGGAAACCTCCAGGTGTGTCTGAGAGGATGTGGAGTGTAAACTTAGATGTGTCAATTTCAGGAGAGGATCAGACCCTGGGAGGGCATTCCGGCCGGCCTTCGGAGTAACTGGGATCTCTGATGACTGGTACAGGAGTACCATGGGAGTGATTGTGGTAAGTTTGAGAACACCTTGGTACACCGGAGAGAACTTTGGGTGCACCAGGGAGTGCCGATGACAAGCCTGGGAGCACCTGGGAGCGCCAGCGACATGCCTGGGAGCACCTCGAATCACTGTAGAGCGGTTTGGGAAGAACATCTTCATTGGGAACGCTGCTAGTGCGCCTGGAGATCATAGCTACTACTTATCGTTCAACGATTTTTCAAACTCATGTATTCAGTTTGTATTCTCATCTAGGTATCTATATAGCAACCCATCTACACACGGTATATCTGGACTGGCTGCAGGCAGTGCTTGAGAGCAATTCGAGGTGCGCCTGAAAATGACGATCGAGTGAACTCAGAGATACACTCCGAGGCCGTGATCGAGTGAACTGGGAGGTCTTAATCGACCGAATCGGAGGTACACTTGGAGGCCGTGCTCGAGCGAGTTGGGAGATACACATGGAGGGTGTGACCGAGCGAGGCTGGAAATACACTTGGAGGCCGTGATCGAGCGAGTTTGGAGATAGACTTGCAAGCAAGTTTGGAGATACACTTGGAGGCTATGATCGTGTGAACTTAGAGATGCACTCCGAGATCGAGATTGAGCTAGTTTGGAGATGCACTTGCAGGCCAAGATGGTGCAAACTTGCAGGCCAGAATCGAGTGAGTCTGGAGATACACTTGGAGGCCATGATCGTGCACACTTGCAGGCTGTAATCGAAAGAGTCTGGAGATACACTTGGAGGCCGTAATCAAGTGAGTTTGGTCATGCACTTGGAGGCCATGATTGAGCGAGTTTGCAGATACACTTGGAGGCGGTGAGCAAACGAGATTGGATGAGTACTTGGAGGCGATTGATGGACGGCGTGCCAGGTGCTGAGACTCTATTCATCAGTTAGTTAGCTTGGAACCGTGGGAATGTGACAAGGTGCTCTTACCTATGAGTTCTCATGGAGAGCTGGTGGATGGCGGTCGACCATGTAGGGAGGCACGCCGGAAGCTGAAGCTAAATTCAGGAGTCAACTCGTACTCATGAGAATGAAGGGAAGACAGACAATCTTTGGTGGATGATGTACTCGGTGTATGCTGTATTCGGTGTATGCTGTACTCGGTGTCAACTCATGAGCATGGCAGCGAGAGATAGAGAGGGATGACTCAACTTTGTATTCTGTGATGATGGTAGTGTTGTGGACGAGAAAGAGAGAGATGGGGTTGAAGATGAGAACAATGTGGAGGATACGACCGGATATGAGAAAACAGGGTTACGACTTGCCTGATTGGATTGGGAAGACCTCGTATCGGTGTTATTACCTGCCAGATCGGGACTTGTACCTGCCGTATCGGGTATCGTCAATTGACTTCGCACACAAAATTCTCTTAAGTCCGATTTTCTCCGGATGATTTGTCCCATCTCCTTTCATCTTTCTCTTTCTTGTCCTCAACTCTACCATCACCTAAGAACATGAAGTTAAGTCATCCCTCTCCATCTCTCCATGCTATGATCAAGAGTTAACACCGAGTAAAGCATACACCGAGTACTGCATACACCGCATATTGCATCATACCAACACCGTCTGTCTCCCACTCCCAGCCAGTCTCCCATCTCTCGGCAGACCATGTTGACTCTATTCTCTACATTCCCACCTGTACGAGTTAACCAATGAATAGTATGTCAGCTCCCGTTGTGCCTTCCTCCCGAACTACCGCCTCCAGATTGATCGCCTCCAAGTACTGCTCCAATCTCGGTCGATCATGGCCTTCAAGTGCATCTCCAAACTCGCTTGATCACGGCCTCCAAGTGCATCCCCAAACTTCCTTGATCACGGCCTCCAAGTGCATGTCCAAACTCGCTCGATCAACTGTATCTCCAGACTCACTCAATTATGGCCTCCAAGTTCACATGATCATGGCCTGCCAAGTGCGTGTTAGGGGTTTTCCCATAACAGCGATAATGATACTTGCAGTAGCTAAATGAATACATGTCACGGAGTTACTCTCGGTCTAGTCACGTGATATGCATAACACTTATTCATGGCACGCATGAGATCAGTCTTATGTCCTTTAGCGGGGATACATAAGAGTCGCGTGTCGATTGAATAAGCAAGTATCGTGGCTTAGCGGATTCATTGAAAGAATACATACTACGGTAATTCTTATTTGATGATGCAACAATGGAGCCAAATCGAAAGGAGGTAACTCCTGCCGAGTGCATTGTTTTCAACCACGTTCACATCCCAGATACTAGCGGGACTGTTTGATTGGACTGGAGAATACTCCGACACACAAACACAGCAGTTGATAGTCAAATGCAAGTAAGCGGGACTCATGACTTATTGCCGCTGGTGATAAGAGTAATCATGGTACTCTCTGGTCAAAGAGAACAGTCTCGACCTAAGCATGACGTAACTGAGGGAATTATGACGTTGGCTTAAGATAAGAGGCCTGAAGTAACCCTGCTCATTGGTTTGAGTCAGTATGCATTACAATGTAAGACTCGTATCCAATACGAGCTTACGCGTCAAGTTCTACGTTGGCATAGTATTGGTTGGTTGCCAATTAAATCTATGACGCAAGCCAAATAGCCTTAAGTGGTGAGGCATTAATTTGCGATAAGCGCTGCCGACTAATTTGTTGGCAGATGTACCAACTACTGTCGCAAACGGGTAGTAAGATGTCTAAATTAAAAGATAACCAACGCAACGTATGACATGATATCATGCGACGGATGGCCTGATTCTTATCAGGAGCGTAATGCTTTGAAACCACGTTGCATGAACACGATAACCAATTGGGAAGCGTGGCACTATCACCGGGCGCAATAGTAAGACGCGACAGCAATAAGCTATCAGGATTCTTGTAGTAATAGCGTCGAAGTACGGGCGCATAGACCCTCGAAGACGACTATATAAGAGAAGGTGTTGTTCCGTAGATTGAGGAGGCATCAACCAACAAGTCAACATTCAGAACACCGAAGAAGACCTTAAAATATTATTAAGAATTCTATCTATCAAACTATCTTCAAAATTACCTCTCAAGACCTATTACCCACTCGTGACTACGCATTTTATGCCTGGACACAGATACACACAATCCGAGTACGCACTGCATCAAGTTGTCGAATCATTTGGCAATCTTCTGTTCAGTTTGGAAGAGCAGCGTTTAACCCACACTTATCGAGTGGTGCTACGCTTTTGCGAACTCGAGAATATCGATTATTTGGTGTTGAGATATCTTCGCACCGGGTTATTACCATTCGAGGAGTTTTCCGAGGACGAGTAGTCCAACGAGGAAACGAGGTATTCATTTACCGAGGAGACGCTCTTTGGTACCGTTACAGATTGGTCGCTCTTGCTAGTCAGGTGCAAGAGGTTGAGTCTTAGGATAAGACGAGGAAAGAAAGAGTTTCTTAGATAGGCGGTTGTACTTAATTCAATAAATGTTGTATTGATTATTGGGATTAAGAACCCCCGTAACAGTGCGCCTTCGAACTCGCTCGATGATGGCCTCGGAGTGCATCTCGAAACTTGCTCGATCACAGGCTCCAGGTGTATCTCCAAACTCGCTTGATTACAGCCTCCAAGTTCGCACCATCCCAGCCTTCCATGTGCACCTCCAACCTCGCTCGATCACAGCCTCGGAGTGCATCTCCAAACTCGCTCGATCACAGCCTCCAGGTGAATCTCCAAACTCGCATGATCACGGCCTCCAAGTTCACACGATCACGGCCTGCAAGGTCGCACGATCACGGCCTCCAAGGTCGCACGATCACGGCCTCCAAATGCATCTCCAAATTCGCACTATCACAGCCTCCAAGTGTATCTCCAAACTCGCATGATTACAGCGTCCAAGTTTGCACGATCACAGCCTCCAAGTGCATCTCCAAACTTGCTCGATCACGGCCTTGGAGTGCATCTCTAAGTTCACTTGATCACGGTGTGGTGAAACGCTAGAGCTAGAAGGCAGACATCCCATCATCAACACTCTGCCGCACATCGCATGGCATCCGAAGGGAATTCGTGAGAAAGAGTGGTTCTGGCTCGAGGAGGGTACAAAGAGAGTGAGAGGATATGTATATATATAGAGAGACTTAGATAATACATGCCATATTATGATGTTGCAAATCTTATGACTGTATCAAAGACGAATATGACAGACGAAATGCCTTGTGGTTGTGGAATGTTAAGAACCACCGGTGTGAGAATATGGCATTAAGTCTCCCGCAGAGCTTGTAGTGAGGTCTCAGCTGCTCTTGAAGTCTCCTGCGGACCTGTGCTGAGGTCTCAGCTGCTCTCGAAATCTCCCACAGGCCTACGCAGCGGTCTCAGCAGCTTCAATATTTGACTATTCCAATAGTCAAATCTCGTAGCATCCTGAATGCACCTCCATAACTGCAGGTGCTTTCAGGAGCACCTGAGAATGCTCTTGCAGAGTCTGAGAGCACTTTGCAAAGCTCCAGGGGGGCCTGGGAGCATCTGGAAGTACTTAGAATCACTGGTGAGAGCTACCGGAGTGTCTGGGAGGTTTGCGTATGGCCTCTGGACCAATTTACATTTTGCTGATGAGGTGTGCCAGAACTTCAATGATAAGCCAGCAAAAGCTGCGGTTTTGCCATGAACAAGTGAGCCTATGTCTCATATTTTGACACAAGTACTCAATATCGCCTATTCTGTTTTGATTGCCAAATGGGATTGGCAAAGAAGCAGTGCTGAATCTGTCACAAAGATATGCCCAGGATTCTCTGGTGCACCTGAACTTCAATCGTATCGGTGCAACAGCTCCAGCTTTGCCACAAATAAGCGAGCCGTGTCTCATACTCAGACATAAGTACTTGAATATCACCTAGACTCTCTTATTGCTAGATGTGATTGGCAGATATGCAGTGCTCGATCTGTCATAACGAATGATATGACATTTGCCGAAGAGACTCCTGTGCACCTGAAAGTGGATGAATTTTGCTTTTTCATTCGAAATACATATGTGGCTTCAGGCTACCGGTGCACCTAAAATTTGCAACTGACAATTGATTGAAGCCCTGTGCAGAATCATTCTCGCAATTCGACTCACGCTATTTATGATGCCATAGATCAGCCGGAGGAACTTCTCATGTTGTGTATCAATTCACTTCATCTCACATGGTAATTAATAATAAACAATAACGCCAATGGAATCCCACTCTAGCCATTTCTAATTCAAGATACAACAATTCCAACATCAGAACTTTGATTCACTTCAACATTGAAGAGAGAAAGATTCATCTCTCCAGTATAGTGTCCCTTACAAA
>Ga0307515_10012607_pt1 | contig 15887 bp, 14 predicted proteins | sample 17_EM_MG_FD_194513 | JGI IMG/M metagenome (GOLD analysis project Ga0307515, IMG submission 194513) | Populus trichocarpa ectomycorrhiza microbial communities from riparian zone in the Pacific Northwest, United States - 17_EM | ecosystem: Host-associated > Plants > Roots > Unclassified | place... | reverse complement strand
ACGGATGTTGTGACCACGTACAAAAGTATAAGAAACTTGAGTGCTAGCTTGTGTTGAGAAGAGGGGAGAGTTGAGATGGGTGGTTGGCTGCAGTTTGGGAGGGGAGAGGTGGGATGGGGAAGAAGAAAGGGAAGAAAAAAGAGAAACAGAGGAAGAGAGGAAGAGAGAGTGTCGGCAGAGGCAGTATATACTGGATTTGCCGACGGAATGTTCCGTCGGTGATTCCGTCGGTGTTAGCGTTTGGCTGTCCGGGTTTGAATCCCTCGGTATTTCCGTCGGTAAATTCGTCTGAAAAAAATCCACGTCATCCCGCCATTGCAATTTTCAAAAACAATTTCTCGCCGTCGGTATATACCGGCGGCATTACCGACGGAGTGTTTCCGTCGGCAATGTTTACCGACGGAAATAATTTCGTCGGTAATGCCGTTGGTGTTATCCGCTTTTCTGGTAGTGATCAATTTTACAAATTAACACTATGAACTAAAAGAAAATCTAAAAATACTATAGTGACACTGTTCATCCCCTTATATTAAAGTGATCACCAAACTTAAATTGATTTTCTTAAACACTCATATTAGTAAATTAAAGACTCTCCTTCAAACAAGGTTTTCTTGAGTTCAAATACCGAGTAATCCTATGTGTTTCACAAACAACTTCAATTTGAGAGTCCCAGTGAATATATCAGCAACTTGTTCTGATGATTGCAATCATTCAATTCTTTATCAATTCTCTTAAATAGTGAAGCTTTACATCAATATGCACTCATCTGCTATATAGAACTATATTTATTTTAGAGTTTAATTATTGATTAATTATCACTAAAGAAATTATTGTAGGCTCTTGTCTCTTCACGTAAAGTTCTTCAATAATTTTTTTCAACCATATTACACTCATATTATGAAATAGCTCCTGAAGCAAGCTTAAAAACATATCTACAAATGCTTCTTATATCATCTTGATTTTCGGCATAATAATCTCTTTTCATATAAAACGATCCATACTTATAGTAACTTTTAAGTATTGAAATGTCCTTTTAGCCATCAAAAGATGAATTCATGTTGGATTATCCATGTATCTACTACCAAGACTTATTGCATACATTATATCTAGTCTTTTTATTGTTCGATACATCAAATTAACTCCTTAAATTTTTTTTGTAAAAAGGTGTCTTTAACCTTCTTTCCTTCATGATTTCTATTTAGTTTCAAACCAAACTCCGTTAGTGCACTCATTGAATTGCGATTATTCATTTGGAACTTGTATAATATTTCTTGAACATTTTTTTTTAACACTTCGAAGTTGAACCACTTCAAAGTTGAGAAATATTTAACAATTAATATTTGTTTAATGATAGAGTAAAACATAATTTAACTATACTAATGTTTTTTAAGAAATGATTATCTTTTCTACAATGATTACAAAAAAAATTTAACATGATAATTTAACTCCAAAAAACCAAAAAAGAAAAAGAACTTTATAAACAACAGCTTCCACGAATCTCAAATACATAATTCAAATGCATGTAGTGGTGCAAAAATAAATAAAAAAAATCCTCACACACAGCTCTAGTGTTCAAATACCAAAAAAAAAGTAAAGGAAATGAAAAATTATGAAAAAATAGAAAAATTACTAATTTCAAGAAAAAAAAAGTACCGTCAAAGCAAGTAGTTGGACTCTAGGGCTCTTGTGCTGCAACCTTTTTTTCAAAGCTTTCACTACATCCTTGGCTTGCCTGATAAAAAAGAAATAAAAAAATCATCAACCAACACTACATACTAATGTCGCACCCTCGCAGCATAGCGCGGCGTCGCGGCGACCCTTGATTGATTTCGAGGTCTTTTTTTGTTTTCGTGAATAAAGGAGTTGGTTCTTTGGAGTCGTCACCTAGTATTTTGGTCACTAAGAACCCTAACTGGTCTTTCAGAGATTCTAAGGCAAGGGACTGGTTGCGTAAAGGGAAGGTATTAGCACCTCTAGTACGCCCTACCTAAGGTAAGTTGTTTGGTGTTTGGTTTGCTTTATAATTGCTATGGTGTTGGTGTTTTCTAATCTCATCAGTTTTCCTAGGTTTGATTCAAACTAAATTTATTAAGATAGAAATCCAAGGAGATTCCATGTGCTTTGAAAGCTCATTTTTCCCTTAGTATTTCAAGAGTTTGCGACTAGTAAATCACAAGGAGGAGGGACAAAAATTTAGAAATCTAGGGCGCTTTAAAAAAACCTATTTTTTGCCTTAGTGTTTTATACTCTCATGGCTCGTAAACCGTGGAGTAAGAAATTGAAATGTCCTCGATTATAATCAAGGCTTCTTTCAAGGATGTGTGCGGATTTATTATTCCTAGAAAATTATTTTAGATATTTACCACTCCGGGTTTCTTTATCCAAATATTAACAGTGAATAATAACAAATTATTCCCAATAATATTTTGGATATTTGTCCTTTAAGGATTTCTTTATCCAAACATTAGCGGTGAATAATAGATGAATTCCCCCCAAAATAAGATTTTTATATTTTTTGGAATATTGGTCAATACCCTTTGGAGTTTTACCAACATGTTGTAAAATCCAGAAATACAAGAAAACAAATTTTTTTGTGTTTAAAAAATTCATGCGAAAACACATTTTCAAAACTTCCAATATTTTTTTTATAAAAAAAAAGAGCATTCAAAACATGTTAGGGTATTGGCCGTATGCAACACACAAGAAAACAAATTTTGATATATATATATATATTTGCCGCAGTTGCGTCGAAAAACGGGTATTCTAAATACGAGATTGGTATATATTTTTTTTTACAACATAAAAAAAATTCAGACTTTAAAATAAATATTCCAGAAAATAAATCTCCTTCTCTTTCTTTTATTTTTTCAAAAAAAAAAAAAGAATTAGGTCCGTTCGGGTCACTTGCCTGAGCAGGGGACCCGGCAGGACACAAAATTTAAACAACTATTCAAGTGAATTATAATTCACTTGAACAGTAACCACAAAAGATTGCACAGTAACATATATAATTAAAATGCAAAGCAAAGAGAATGCATGGACTTACCTGGCGCTGAAACAGGCGAAGGAGATGGCACTGCAGTTGCTGCACCCGGTCGCTGGCTACTGGTTCTGGCGAAAAAAAACAATGGCCACGCTGGTTTTGGCCTCTTTTCCTTGCTTCTACTTGTTTTCTTCTCTTCTCTTTCCCTCCTTCTCTGTTCTGATTTCTTTTTCGTTTTTTCTCTTTTCACAGTAACGAACAGAAACTCTTGTTCTCTGCGTTTCATTTGCACGTCTTTGGCTGTTTTTTTTTCTGCTCTTTTCTCTCCGTTTTTCTCTTCTTTTTATGCTCTTTTTTTCTGCCCCCGTTAGGTCATTAGAAGGGCTTATATATAGTCTAAATATATCTCTATTTAGGAAAGATTCAATGCATTAATTCTAGGATGCAAATCCCTACTGATTTGCAGTAAAAAAAAACGCAAAAAGGAAACTTAAATATTCTGCTTCTGATGTCTGATTTCTTTCCAGTTTTTTAGAGGATGGTGTGGCTTCTTTCTTTCCTTCCATAGGGCCAGCTGCTCCCTTTGAAATGAGGCAATAAAAAAGTGATTGCAGCTCCAAAAATCAGGCGTGATGATAAAGGAAAACAGTAGGAATTTGCAGAGAAAAAAAAAAGGAAAGAAATCAGATGGGTAAGGGTGCATGCTGCAAAGTCTTATTTTCCTTATTCGGTGTTGGTAAAAATCCTGTCATTTATGATGATCCAGCCCCCCTCTCCAGCTTTCAATATCCTTCTTCAATTCAATCCCTCATTTTAGCACATTTCGATTCAGTCCTTAGTCCAAAAAAAATCCTTCGAATCAGTCCCGCGATCTTGGGCTAGATCCTTCCCGCGACAGAATTCTCTGCCTTCACGTTAGATATTCAAACGGGAATATCTTGAGCTTCTGATATCGAAATCAAGCTATTCAAAAGCCCAAATTTATCTAAGCATCCAGGACTACAACTTTGATGAAGGAGTCGAAGTGAGATAAAATCATTTTAGAGAACAGAATCTGGCAGTAATCTGGTTGGTCAAAAAGGATCTCCGGGTCTAATTTAGAAACTGACAATGCCGAGAATCCTGATATGACTGAGAGTATGATATAAGAACAAATCAACAAAATTTGTGACGGAAATAGAGTTTTTAGTGCAAAACTCGGGTCAGGATCCTTCGCATGGTAGAATTCTCTACCTTCACGTTAGATATTCAAACAGGAATATCTTGAGCTTCTGATATCGAAATCAAGAGATTCAAAAGCCCAAATTCATCTACGCGTATAGGACTACAACTTTTATGAAGGAGTCGAAGTGAGATAAAATCATTTTAGAGAACAAAATCTGGCAGTAATCTGGTTGGTCAAAAAGGTTTCCTTGATCTGACAATGCTGAGCATCCAAATCTGACTGAGAGTCTGCCCTAAGAACAGTGATCCCTAGGACCCAATAAAGGTGCAGGTTAACATGTCATGAGTGATAGAATATAGCTAGGATGGTCAGATATCGTACGAAACCAAGTTAGAATCAGAGCCTAAGTTCGAACAAAAAATTGCAACAGCAGCAGAATCAGTTTTTTTTAGTCCAAATTTTGAGGGATTTATGCAACCTTAAAAGCAAGATAACGAAGGAAAAAAAATTAGCATTATGAAGACCACTAGTCAGTCTAAGAAACCTGACGATTTTGACAGCAAAGGGGGAGGATAAAAAGAGTAGAAAACAACTCAAACAGGGTTAAAAAAAATATTTCTTTCTCCTCCGCTTTTGTCAATTTTCTAGCAAACATCAGCTACACTCCTACACTCGATTCAAAACCGTTATACACCATTTCCAGCACGTGGGGTCCAAAATTGAGTAACAACAACTAATATCACAAAACCCACTTTAAAAACAAAAAAAACAACTCTGTGTAAAAACTAATCTTTATTTCACATAAAATTCAAAATTTCTTCAAAGAAAAAAAAAACAAAAATTTACTTTGATCGTAATTAGCAAATAACAAAGAATTAAGCTTTCTTCAATTTCAGCTACAACACCAAAAAGAAGAAGTACAGAAATAGAATCTGCCACACATACATATGTACATACATACGTATACAAGTACAAAGAATACAGAAAACCTACATGTTACTGGTAATTTTTTTTCTTCTTTTTCTTAATAGCCGGTTGAGGGAGAGATACAGGGATGATCCTTCGACCCATCCGGATTTCAATCCAGATTTGCGGATGGAGATAGGATCGTCTAGTGGATCCGATAAAAATCGAGTGTATCACTTCTAGAAAATCGATAAATACAAACGGAAATACCGAGGGAATATTTCCGTCGGTAAATTTCCGAGGGATTTTACCGACGGAAATATTCCGTCAGTATATACCGAGGGAATTACAGTGGGAAAAAAATTAATGATTTACCAACGGAATTTCCGTCTGTAAATTCGTTGGTAAAACTGTGAACACTGTTCATCATGTCAATTACAAAGGGAATCACCGACGGAATTTTCCGTCGATATTTTCCAGAGAGCTCCAGAACTGTTCACTTTCTAATTGCACTGTTAATTGTTGTTCTTTACGGACAAAATCACCGACGGATTGAAAAGTCGTCAGTGTTATTTGGCGGTTTTCTGAAAAAATTCAATTAATTTAAAATTTTCATTTAAATATTACAGACGGAATCATCGACGGATTGAAAAATAGTCGGTAATTGTTGGCGGTTTCTAAAAAAAGTTTACGAAATTGAAAATTTAAATTAAATATTACTGATGGAATTACCAACGGAATAATTAAAAAGTATTAATATTCAATTATCCGTCGGTAAATCCGTCGCTAACGCACCCCAATAAAAAGTCTGGATCCCCTTATTTCATAAGAGATAAACTCATTTCTTATTATTCTTCTTCTTCTTCTTCTACTTCTTCTTCTTCTACTTCTTCACTATATGTAAAAAACATCAATATCTATTTCTTTCTCTTCTTTTCTCTCCTCATCTCCTTCTCTTTCCCTCCATGCTCGGGGTATGTCTTCTTCTTCTTTCTACTTTTATCTTCTTAGTTTTTTTTAATTAATATGCTTTATGATTTTATTTTTTCTCTCCTTAGCTTCACTTGCAACTACATTAAGGTAAGATTTTTCTTTTTTCTTCTTTTTTCATGATTTTTTTCACTATATTTGTTTTTTATTTTATTTTTAATTTTTTTTGTTCTTAATAATTGTATAAATGTTGTTGTGAGAATTTTTTTTTTCATGAGATCAATTTTTAGTTGATTTATTTATAGGGATTTTTAAATTTTTAGCAATTGCAACTTCATTTTTTTCATATGAATTTTTTTAATTGAATTTATTTTTTCATTTTATTTATTTGTTGCAAATTTGTTTGAGTTGATTTTCTTATTCTTTTTTCCAAGCATTTTGAGAATATATTAAAGAGTGTTGATTTATGTTAATTTAATTATTTCATAATTTTATAAAATAATTTTTTTAAAAATGTTTTTATATAATTATCGACGGAATTACCGACAGAAATTCCGTCGGTAATTCCGTCGGTATATCCCTCGGTAATTCCGTTGGTAATAAAAAAAATTATTACCGACGCGTCTGTTCCGTCAGTAAATCCGTCGGTAATAATATACCAACGGATTTACCGACGGAAAAAACATTACCGACGAACGATTCACCGATAGAATATGTGTCTTACACCGACGGAAAAATTCCGTCAGTAAAACTGTTAAATCTTGTAGTGTATGAGCTCTCCAACACTAAGGCCGAGAACTTGTGGGCGGCCCGTAGTGTCTCAACCGTTGGGAGCTCCCAATTAGTATCAAGCACCCAGTTTGGGGAGTTCATGGCCTTGAAACAACAATATGAGCGACTCTCGATGGATTATGAACAACTCCGTCAAGTGGTCATGGACATTAGATCACAGATAGGTGATACATATGCGCCCCTTTTTGGCCGCCGTTTGGTCCCGGAAACAACCAGTCTCCTCCTCCTCCTCCTCCAGCTCCGCCATTGTTCTAGTTTAATTTTTTTTTTGAAACACATTAAATTTGTAATGAATATTTGGATGAATATTATTTAACTTTATTTTTATATTTTCAATGTTTCATACAATTTTATTTGCATAATTGGTATTTTACAGAGAGTTGAAAAATATTTACTGCATATGCCACTATAATCGACGTCTACACTAACGGCCAAAGACCTCCGGTATTTTACAGAGAGTTGCAAAATATTTACTGTGTATGCCACATTCACCGACAAAACTTTTCCGTCGGTGAGTTACCGCTGGAAATACAGACTGGATTATTCCTTCGGTATATTTCTAGTGAAATTTTTTTTTAGCATGCTTTTTCTGTCTGTATGATTGTCGGTGTTTAATTTTTTTTTAGCGACAGAATTAGCGATAAAAAAAGAAATTACCGATGATCTAAATGCTGGCAGACAGTTTCTGTCGATGACTTTTACCGACAGAGTGTGTTTTTTACGACGACAAAACAAATCCAATGATAAAACCGTTAATGGCCCCGTTCCCATCATCATTAGCATTGATCTTGTCGAGAATCACCACCAAAAGAGCCACTATGAAGGCATAATCAACATTAGGCATAATCGCGAGAGCGTGTCTTCCATGCACCTGCGTTCACATAATAAGACAAATACTGGCATGAGATATTAATTATGAAGACAACTTTCTTGATTAAAACAATAATCGGTTTTAATGTAAATGATGTAATGAAATCTGGGGTATTTCTGCGACAGTCTCAGCCACAGACATATAAATTATATTAAAATGATGAATATATTACAGATGAAATTAACTTAATTGTTTTGATTTAATTTGGTATAGCTTAAAATCTTTTATCTTATATAAAGGTAATTATATATTTGTAAGTTTTTTATAACTGATGTACAATAAATTAAAAAAATATTATATTTTATTACCCCCAACAAATAATCCTAGCCCCTGCATATATTTCTGTATGAGAAGATGATGTTGGTTAAATTTATTCAATATTGTCATATTTCATAAATAAGTTTTGTTAATGTTGCTTGTGCAAGCATGGTATTGGAATCTCCAAGAAGTATAGAGCAGGAACTCTTGCTGTATCCTCCTTTGACCTTGAAATCAGGGACCTCTCCTTTGTTATTACCCAAGAATACGTCTAACTCAGTCTTGAATTGGAACAGCTTTGATTTCTTGGCTGTGAAAAGCAAATCATTCTTCTCCTTGCTTTTTCCTCTAAAAGCCTCCCACCTCCCATGCATGGTCCTTATCTGGAGAAAATGATAAATTAAACACGCGGTCCTTATCGTTGTTGTGATGGTTAGATTGAAAAAGAAGAGAACAAATGACATAGAGCAATTAAACATACCTTCTGCCTGAGATTGACAAGGGTGTTACCGGCTGCATCTTTCAGAAAACGACGATCATGGGGGCTTAATAGTTTACTTTTGACCTGGAAGATGAGGGTGCCATTAATGTCAGACACCTTAAAATCACTGTTGACGTCGAGTTCAACAGGGTACTGTGCCAGGTACTGTACTGGCCCTATTACCACCACTGGATGCTCCGCTGGCGGGTATGTTCTCATAGCTGGAACGGGGTTGAATGGTGCTTGCCTAGTAGCCATAATCTCAGAAACAAAATATTACTCGAAGAAATAAACAGAAAGAAAAATAGCTATATTTCTATATTATGCAAGTCTTGATGATGGTTATAGAAGTAGTCTTTTAGAGGAACGGTGTACGTAGTTTATAATGCCAATTAGCCCTATATATATCATGTCCTTAAATAAAACAAAAAAAGGCCCTGTCCTTCTTCCAAAGTTCAATTTTGCGTGCAAACAAAGACATAATATTTTTTTTAATTTATTGTACATGAGTTATAAAAAAAATACAAACATATAATAATTTTTGCATAAGGTAAAAGGTTTTGAGCAATACCAAATTGAGTCAAAGCGACGAAGTTAATTTCATCTTCATAACATATCCATCACTTTAATTTTATTGGTCTTTATACCAATCAAATATAAACATACAAAATATATAAGAAACATTAGATAAAGGGAAGCATTATTTATGTTTGATAAACTTTGAAATAAAGTAAAAAATAATAAAGAATGATTCTTACATATTTATTAATTTTAATAAAAAAATCCAAGTATAAGCAAGACAAACCAATAAAATATATCTAATTAATTAGAAAAAAAAAACATCACTATAACAAGAATTCAAAAAACAATTTGGTAAAACTAGCAGATCCGAGCAAAAAAAAAAAGAAGCAAAAATAATATAATTATAAAAAAACCTCATCAAATTCTTAACAAACATCCCAAAACAAGACAAAAATAAATTTTAAGTTTGGGGTTAGCGATGCTCAATTACCTTGATTTATTTGATGAAAGAAGAATTAATTGGTGGCGCTCTACTTCAATTTTTCTGTTTGCAATTTATATTCTTATTTCTGTATTTTATCTTTTATATTAGGGCTGCAACAAGTGAAAACAAAAAAATCCTTTAAGTGAAAAAAAGTTATTTATAACTTCATATTTTTTCTTTTCACGTAGATAGTTTTAAAGTCAATGAACAACAAATATATTTACTATTAGAAGGGCCACCTATTTAAATATTACATCTTCTCACACTATCATTGAGCAATAAAAAACTAACCTACAGAATCAGTCATCATATGTTTTTTTTGCAAGGGCCTGACCACTGCTTCCCTCCCTTTGATTCCGCTCCTGGGTGGCATGCGCTACGCCGCGGGGTTACCTTTTATTTTTTAAAAAAGTTGGATCCTGATGCTGGCAGGACCCAAGGCTATTTGGATCTTGTACAGGCAAGACCCAGTCTATTTTGGGCCTTGCACTGCCAACGACCCAAGGCTATTTGGATCCTGTACAGGCAGGATCCAAGTCTATTTTGGGCCTTACACTGCCAACGACCCCGGGCTATTTTGGGTTTTGCAACATGCAGGGCTCAAGGATAGTTGGGTTTTGGCGTGCTCAAGCGCCACGTGTGCGCTTCAGGTAGGAGCCCAAGCGCCACGTGGTGTAGGGGGTGTGCCCTACCCCCATGCAGTAGCCCAAGCACCACGTGGCGTAGGGGTGTGCCCAACCCCAAGGTAGCAGTCCAAGCACCACTTGTCCCCAAGTAGTTTTTTTTTTATAATAATAACAGTGTTTTAAAATTTATTAATAATGATAATGATAATAATAATAATAGTAATAATAATTTTTAGTTTTACCTTTTAAATCAAATCTATTGTTGTTTTTCAATATTAAGAAATTTTTTTCTAATTTATTAATTATTTTATTAATAATATTAATTATTATAAAAATAATAATATTTATAACACCAAAGATAATATTTTTAATATTAATACTTTTGATTATGGTAAAAATAATAATATTCATAACACAAATAATACTATTTTTAATTCCAAGAATATTTAAAACGCAAATAATAATATTTTTATATTAAAAATTTGAATTCTTATAAAAATAATAATATTATAACACCAATAATAATATCTTTGATATGAATATGTTGAATTATAAGAAAAATAATAATATGTTGATATGAATAATTTGAATAATAGAAAAATAATAATATGTTTTATATGAATACTTTGTATTATAAGAAAAATAATAATATTTACATCTCAAATTATAATATTTTTTATATTAATACCTAGAATTGTTGACTATTTTTAATAATACTGCGCTGCGAGCTCACTTTTTATTTTTTAAAATAATATCATAAAAATTTATAATAGAAATAATAATATGTTTTCAATATTGATTAAATATTTTCTTTCAAATTTATTAATTATTTTATTAATAATATTAATTATAATAAAAATAATAATATTTCTAAAACAAACAATAATATTTAGAATCCTAGGATCCAGGAACCTTGGGTCCAGTGCCATGACCCATGCACCAAGTGTCCCTAAGTGGGGCACAAGCATGGCTCATTCCCAGCGCATCCAAAGCGCCACGTATGCGCAAGGATTTGCCCAGCCCCCAGGCAGATATCCCAACGCCACGTGTGCCCAGCACTGAGGCAGTAGCCCAAGCGCCACGTGTGCACAAGGGTGTGCCCAGCACGAAGGCATCAGCCCAAGCGCCACGTGTGCGTAGTGGGTGCCCAGCCCCTAGGCAGGATGCCCAAGCGTCACATGTGCGCAGGGGTGTGTCAGCACAAAAGTAGGCAACCCAAGCGCGACCTGTGCGCTGTGGGTGCCCAGCCCCCACGCAGACAGCCCAAGTGCCACATGGGCGCAGCCCCAGGGGGCGCGCCTCCAGCCTGGTGCTTGGGACCTGCTAGCTGCACCTCACACATGCCCACACCAAACAGTACAGTTCACAGTGAATTCACTCACAGTGCACAGTAACTGCGCTACAGTGCAATCCATAATAAATTCACTCACAGTGAATAACATTCCGTACTACCAATACTTATGAGTTTTAGTTATAGTTAATTTGGTGTAAATATAGCACGTAGTAGTTCTTATTACTAAACACACTACAGAATATAATGGTTATGGAGGTGGGGATTGCAAGAGGTTAGCTAGTTGCTAGATGATCCGAGGCTTTCCTAGATTCTGATACGAAAAGACACCATATAATAACCAGAACAGCCTTGAATAGTAGTCCACTTTCAGCATAATCCAAGCCATTCCAACAACTCCGCATGAATACTCGTAGTAGACCCAGGGAAACATCTGTCTTGGGATGTAGAGATGGAGAAAGATTGATATATAGCTGCAGATATTTTGATTTTGAGATGGAATCTCTGGTAGGTTTCTAGCTATGCTGTCATGTAGGGGAGAGAATAGTTTCTGTCAACTAATAAGAACTTTTTCTTGGTTGTTAGATGAGAGAACAACTTTTTAATTTTTTAAATTTATTTTTAATATTGATATAAAAATATAAAAAATATAATTTAAAGCAAAAACAAATTTAAGTTTTTTAAAAAACGTGGCCTAGCCGCGAAAACAAACATGGTCTGTTTTTTTTTTTTAACAATTCACTCGAGTTTTTGCACTCCTTCTTTTATTAGATCGCTGTTTTGTTATTTTTTTTTTTTAATTTTCTTACACTTTGTTGTTATCTATTTTTGGGTTCTCACAAAACAAAAAAATAAAAAAGAAAAAATAAAAATATATATATATAAAAATATTTGAAAGAAATTCAAAAAAATAATAGGAGCGAGAAAAAGATGCTGGAATGATGAAAAAAGGACAAAATTGGTTGAGGAAGTTAAAAAATACAAAAGGTTGAAATTTGACATTATATTTTTGACTGGTGAGAGCCCTGTTGACAAGAAAAATTCAATTTGAGAAAAAAAAATCCAAAATCAGATGTTTATGGACTCAATTAAATTTTATCTAAGGTTTACTTGAATTTATGGAGGGTTTGATTGCAAGAACATTGATCTTTTAAGTCAATTTAGGTTTTATTGGAAGAAATTAAAGTTCTGGGGTCCAATTATAATTTTGAAGAGTTGATTTGGTCAAATCAGGGGTTTAATTGCATAATTATTGAAATTTGATGGCCAATTAGGGACTTAATTGAAACAATTCAAAACCAAGGACTAAATCGGAAAAGACGCTAAAATAAAGGGGTCTAATTACAATTGTTTCAGGGGGCTTGATTACAAAATTACATAAACATCCAAGGATCAAATCGGAAATATTATTTAAAATTGCAAAAACGGCGCCGTTTCGCTCAACACTGTTACGTTTCGGTGCAGCTGGCGGAGAAACGGCTGCAGCAGCGAAGGCGGTGATCAAGGGGCCATGTTCCACGGCTGATATCTCTCCGGCCGTTATTCCGTCCCTGCAAAGGAAAACGGTTGCATCCTCTGGCTATAAAAGCCAGAGGATGTTCTGCACCGAAAGAACAAGGAGGGAGGGAGAACGAAATAGACAGGAAACAGAGGGAGAGAAGGAGAGAAAAAAATAATAATGAGACAGTGAGGAGATCGAGAGAGGAGAAAGAAGAAGAGTAAGGGAGAGCAGGGGCAGAAAGAACACGGGGAGAACAGAGGAGGAGAGAACGTGAAAAAAAAAAAGAGAAAACAGAGAGTAGCCGGGGGGGGAAAGAGAACAAAAGGAGAGAGGAAGAGACTGAGAGGGAGAAAACAGAAACATAGAGGGAAAAGACAGCAGAAAAACAAGCAGAGTAGAGGGGGACAGAGCAGAAAGAGAGAACAAAAGGAAGAGGAAGGAGAAACAGAAGCAAACCGAACGGAAGCAGAGGACACGGTGAAGCAGAGAACACAGCATCTCCATCGCCTTCACCGCTCCAAAACCATGTATGTTCACTTCTCTTCTCATTCCCTGTAATATAAATGATGCATGTTAGTATGTAAAAAAACAAAAAAACAAAAAGACGTAAGGAAGCCAATACCTGAAATCATCAGTTGCAGCATCTTTTTTTTTTTCGTTCTTGCCATCTGCAAGAAGGAGATGAACAGTGCGAAGGTAATTTAATTACCTTCGCACTGTTCATGCACGCGTAAAACATTACGCGTGCATGGATGGCTGGGTTTTGGTCACTGGCAGGGGCCAGTGACCAGGCTGGGCTGGCTAGGTCCAGCCCAGCCACATGGGCCGGGCTTGGCCCAGCCCGAAAAAATAATAATAAAAATAAAATAAAATTTTCTTCAAAATTATTTCAAAAAAAAAAATCTTTTTTTAAAAAAAAAATCTGTGATTTTCCGAAATTTTTTTACTTCATTTTGATCAATATTGGTTTGTATTTTTATATTGTAAAGATACAAATCCAGTATTAAAATACCTGGTCTTCGTCAAAAATAAAAAATTAAAAATGTTTTGTTTTCATGCATACGGCCAAGTCTCACAAAAATATAAAAAAAATCATATTGTATTTTCATATAACAAAGAAAATTTCAAAAATATGTATTAGCATGCATTTTGGCTTTAATAATCAGTTTATTAAGTCACAAGAACTAGGCCAATATTTCAAAAACTTCAAAAAAATTATTTTATTTTCTTTTAATATATGGGGTTATGACCTTATACGTAAGACGTATTCTGGATATTAAATTCTTTTGTTGACATCAGAATTACTCGATAAGATAAGGATCTCCTTACCGAGGAGGACTTTTCTTAAACCATAGACGGACCAACAACTAGAAAACACAACAAGACCTTAGATTTTATCAGACAATAAAACAATGCAGCTTACCTTAGGCAGGGTGTATTTGGGGTGCTAATACCTTCCCTTTACGCAACCAGTCCTCGTACCCGATCTCTGACACCAGTTAGGGTTCCTAGTGACCAAAATACTAGGTGGTGACTTCCATTCCAATTTTTCATTGATAAGAGACAAGAATTCCTTGTCTCCCCACATTTGCCACATAAGATAAAATTATGAGGGTGGATTTTTTTCGCTGCGACGCCGCACACGTGTGACACACTTCAACCATTTAATTTTATTTCATTTCAATTCATCTTTATAAGTTATATTAGTTTGATTTATTGTGTTGGATTCTGTTTTAATTTGCATGCTCTTGTATAACTAATGTATCATAGAAAATTAAGACAGGAATTAAAGATCAATTTTACAAATTAACACTATGAACTAAAAGAAAATCTAAAAATACTATAGTGACACTGTTCATCCCCTTATATTAAAGTGATCACCAAACTTAAATTGATTTTCTTAAACACTCATATTAGTAAATTAAAGACTCTCCTTCAAACAAGGTTTTCTTGAGTTCAAATACCAAGTAATCCTATGTGAATATATCAGCAAATTGTTCTGATAATTGCAATCATTCCATTCTTTATGAATTCTCTTAAAGTAGTGAAGCTTTACATCAATATGCACTCATTGCTATGAAGAACTATATTTATTTTAGAGTTTAATTATTGATTAATTATCACAAAAGAAATTATTGTAGGCTCTTGTCTCTTCACGTAAAGTTCTTCAATATTTTTTATATCATCTAGATTTTTGGCATAATAATTGTCAGTAAAGCCAATCAAATCAGACTTTTCTCTTTTCATGTAGACCGATCCATACTTATAATACCTTTTACGTATCTCGAAATGTTTAGCCATCAAAAGATGAATTCCTGTTGGATTATCTACTAACAAGACTTATTGCATACATTATATCTAGCCTTCATATTGTTAGATACATCAAATTAACTCCCTAAAATTTTCTTGTAAAGGGTGTCTTTAACTTTCTTTCCTTCATGATTTCTATTTAGATTCAAACCAAACTCAATTAGTGCACTCATTGAATTACAATTATTCACTTTGAACTTATCTAATATTTCTCGAACATTGTTTTGTGAGAAATAAATGTCTTGACACTTGATTGAACCACTTCAAAGTTGAGAAATATTTAACAATTAATATTTGTTTAATGATCGAGTAAAACATAATTTAACTATACTAATATTTTTTAAGAAATGATTATCTTTTCTACAATGATTACAAAAAAAAATTAACATGATAATTTAACTCCAAAAACACCAAAAAAGAAAAAGAATTTTATAAACTACAGCTTCCACGAATCCCAAATACATAATTCAAATGCATGTAGTGGTGCAAAAATAAATAAAAAAATTCTCACACACAAGCTATAGTGTTCAAATACAAAACAAAGTAAAGGAAATGAAAAATTATGAAAAAATAGAAAAATTACTAAATTCAAGAAAAAAAAAAGTACCGTCAAAGCAAGTAGTTGGGCTCTTGTGCTGCAACCTTTTTCTTCAAAGCTTTCACTACATCCTTGGCTTGCCTGATAAAAAACAAATAAAAAAATCATCAACCAACACTACATACTAATATCACAAAACCCACTTAAAAAAAAAAAACTCCCTGTAAAA
>Ga0307515_10012606_pt1 | contig 15887 bp, 18 predicted proteins | sample 17_EM_MG_FD_194513 | JGI IMG/M metagenome (GOLD analysis project Ga0307515, IMG submission 194513) | Populus trichocarpa ectomycorrhiza microbial communities from riparian zone in the Pacific Northwest, United States - 17_EM | ecosystem: Host-associated > Plants > Roots > Unclassified | place... | reverse complement strand
TCGCGGGGTCGATCCGAGATTAGAAACTCAGATGGTGAAGATGAAGACTGTGGGGTAGAGAGAAGCGATACTCAACGTGAACCCCAACTTCTCAAATCTCTCGATAGTACTCCGGAGTGTTCCGGGCGGACTGAAATGGATGATATGATCCAACGTGCGTCTAGATGGGTCCATGGGCAGCCGATCCGCGATGGAAGCCAGGACTCTCCGCTTTGTCTGGGTCAGATCACAACAAGGTCGGTGGCCAAGCTCAGGCAGGCTCCCGAGGCTGGGCTGGGGAGCGTCGCTTACGATGATCGATGATATTATGTAATCAGCGGAGGGTAGCAGCGCCCGCGAGAGTGTAGTATAAACTACAAATCAGTAAACCCTTCTTCTTCTTCAAATACAAGCCCCTTCTTCCGTTTCTTGATCACTCGCTCTTCCTCGGCAAGCCCTTCCAACCCCTCATCTGGGTCCTCGGCATTCGCCTGCTCGCTCAGAGTAGACTCCCCAGTATTAGTTTTGAGCCACACTCGTTTCTTTGCCTTCTTTCCTCTTCGTTTCTCCCTCTCTTCCTTCGCAGTTACCTTTTCGCTCCATGCCAAGTTTTTCTTCTTCTGCTCCAGCCTCTTCGTGCTATTTGCCTTCCTTTTAACTTCCACAACGGCCATATGTGTCGAGGAACGCTCTTCCAATCGCTTCTTCTCGCGAGGTTTGTCGACGTAGGCATACACCTTCCACTATTCCGTTACAGTTTCAGCATCGGGTACTCCAAGAGCCGCTGAGAAGATGAAGACCGGAATACCTACATCGACTTCAGCGTCTGTCCACCCTTCAGATTTCCCCTTGAGCTCAGGCATTTTGGGCAGCTTCAACAACCCGTACGCCTTTGCCACACCCACTAGATCTAGGTTCTTGATTCGGAACACGTACGATGCTTCATGTTTCGAATACGCCCGCACGAATGAAACGAAGGCTTTTGTGGCCTTGTCATGCAAGTCCCTGTCCTTGAGGACAATGGACCGCATCTCCTCTAGCAGAGGCCGAACGTCGGGATCTTCCTCTTCGGGAAGGGCCAGTGGCTTGGGAAGATAAGCTTTCTCCTTGACTGGGATCTTGCGAACTGAGAGAAGATCTGGTTCCAAGCGTTGGATCAAGAATATTCACATAGGGTTATAGTACGTACCAACATATTCCCGTTCGCTTCCCACTAGTAAAACCCATGCTCTGCCTCCGCGGCCCATCCGCGCGGTCCTTCCAGCTCGATGACTGAACGTCTTCGTATCAGTTGGCGGGTCGTACTGCACCACAACGTCAACTTCTGGTACGTCAAGTCCTCTCGCAGCCACATCAGTGCATAGGAGGATGCTTGGGTTCAACGGCGTCGAGGGATGAGCGGCAAATGCAGCGAGAGTGGAAGCGCGCTTCGCTGGAGGGACATGACCGTGTAAGCTATGCAAGGCCCAGTTGACTCCAAATGTTTTGGACGGCAAGAGGGCCGAAAGGGAGGAGAAGACCCGGAAGAAGTAGTCAACGGTCGCGCAAGTTGCAAAGTAGAGAATAAATTTGGCCGATGCATTTACATTGCGTTCCTGTTCGAGTATTCGTAGTACTTGTAAGGTTTTCTCAGAGGCCTTGCAATCCAAAAAATAATTCTGCAGGCTGCAGCCAATTTAATTTAGGTGTATGACGAAGTGTAAGTGGGAACATACGTTGCGGGTGTCCTCCTTTCCTCAATTTCTTCAGCTTTTCGCTTGACCCCGGCCAACTTTTTGGATTGTACTTTGACTACCACCCGCACTGGATTACGGAGGCCAACTCTGACGATCCCAGACAGTCCGTCTGTCATGGTAGCAGAGAATAGCCCAGTTCTCCGTTGCTTGGGAAGTTGTTCCAAGATGCGCGTAATTGCCTTTGTAAAGCCAAGATCGAGTAACCTAGGGGAGCAAACGCGATGAGGAGCCCACTCGCGATGAAAAGAGGAGAACCATCACCGGTCCGCTTCGTCGAATACAAGCACTTCTAATTCCTTGACACTCACTACGCTCGCGCCTTTGCCGAGTAAAAACTCCTCAACTCGTCCGGGTGTGCCAATCACAATATCGGACCCGTTCTCTAAAAATCTAGAGATATCTTGGGCTGGTGTAGATTCCGTTCCAGAGACAAGAAGCAATGGCGGTGGAAATGGGTGCCCGGGTGTGGATGGTGCGGAGGAAATGAATGTTGAAAAGACGCTATGAATTTGAGTGGCCAGTTCTCTGTACGTCATGTATGACTGTTAGGAAAATATCAAGCCACCTATTTTGCTCGAAGAATGGCGTACCGTGTCGGAGAGATGATCAAGGCCCCAATCTCGTTCTTACGAAGAGGAGTTTCTCGATGGGCAAGCTTCTCGATGATGGGAATAACAAACGCCAAGGTCTTTCCTGAACCAGTGACCGCCTGCGGCAATGAGTAAGACTGCAAAGCCTTGCAACGGTCAAGACCCACCTCCACAACTACATCTTTATGTTTCATGAACAAAGGTATAGTACTCGCTTGAACAGGTGTCATTTGTGTAAATCCCAATGCTCGCACGACGTCCATTCTGCGCCTCGTTAGTTCGTGTTCGTTTTTAGGCCTGGCCAGAGGCTCACACCCAAGGACTGAGAGGCGGATTTAGCTCCCTCCATAGTCCGGCAAAGGCGTTCGCGCTGTCGATCATCTCGTCGAAAACCTTGTGGGGAACAAAAGTAAAACAAGGGAGGAATCCCAACCACCACTATGAAGAGTGACCGTGGGGGCGTATTTCAACGCCAACGTGGTGGGAAGCGTACATAAAATGTTTCGGGGCAACAAACCAACATGCCGGTCCTCGTGTGGTTGGCCAAAAAACCCATCAAAGCCTGATGGGCGGTTATCCTACCTAGGAGATCATAACCAGACTAAAAATGTAGGAGGAACTCATGAGGAGTCTATACAAACCACCTTAAGTATTAACGGTAAGGCGTACCCTACCAGCGTTGATGTCTAAACTGCATTCACAGTTCCCCGAGTTGTCGATTGACTCGACCAACTCCTCCAACTCCCGATTCAAGTGGCAGTATCCCCATGGCTTCGAGTCTGGCCGATTTGCGTCAATCGAACCCTCTCTCCTCTCATCACCCCATTTTGTCGTTATTTGGTCAGGCCTGGAACCCCCATTATCAAGAACTTAATTCAGAGTCACGGAACTCCTCTATACAAGGAAGCAACTGAAGAACCTTGGTTGCAACCCATCCCGCAACTGTTTGAAGGGAGCCTAGTGTCTTTCAAGGAACCTCACCTCTAAAAGTGCGGCAACACTTCTCCCTTTGGACGCGTTCTATATTGCCGAAAGGGTGTGCTGGGAGTGGTCCTTGAATTCACTCTCTGACACAACCACCTTCACATGGCAATGACTACTTCCGCACAACCGTGCAATATGCCGCACATGTTGAATAGAACAGTCGTACTACCTTCCCGATTGTGTCGATGAGCACGGGAGGCGTGTGTTAGGGCCTCAGCTTTCCGCTCGGTGAACATGCGCAGGTCTGTGCACGGTACACGAGGGATGAGTACTCAAGGCCCGACTAATCTGAACGTCTTCTTTCCCCCCGTGTTGTTTCCCTCCTTTTGTCCTTTGCAACTATTTATCTCGTAAACTTCGTCATGTGTCCCTCGAGGGTTTGAATGCCGCTTTTCGAAAGGCAGTCCTAGATTATGATGGTGTTGTAGTCACCAGTCGTTACCATTTGAGTAGGTATCTCGATACAGATGAAACGTATCGAGCATGGATGGCTGTCTAACGAAAATGAGACCCATGGGTCGAAAGACCGCCCGAGAAACCTCTTTCGATTCTGACGCGAACAGGAGGCTTATGTACAATGGACGAGTGAAGTCGTAACAATCGAGCCAACAATCGAGCCGAGCCAACAATTAATCGAATCGTAATAATATAATTAAGCCGTATATACTATGTGACGAGAACAATAATATTACAACACTGCCTGTGAGGAACGAATTGGAGAGTTGAACATCCCTATTTGCTGACCGATCTCAAGAAAGACCCGCCACCTAACGCTCAAAGAAATGGCGTTTGCACATAACGAATATAAAAAATATTTTCAACTTGTTCATATTTCCATCTGATTTCTGACGATGCTGGCGGAGGGCATCGACCTTTCCTTTATGCCGAAGGCGCCCAGCCGTCAAGCAGGTTGCACTCACCACACCTTGCAACCTCGAAGTGATCGAAATGAACATGACGACTCAAGATCCCAAGAAAGAGAACCTGTGAGTACCCCCGACGATTAGATAGCGCCGCGTGCATTCTCGCTGATCAAGAATCGAAGCTTGTATCTAGACCGTGCGGCCCTTCGCCTCAATTTACATCCGTACCGCTTATTTTGACTAACATGTAGATATCACATTGCAAGGCGTTCCAAATCGGGAGTATACGCTAAGGTTGTTTATAGAAAATGTGGAGAGAGAATTACAGAAGACAGACAACCACACCTGGACACTAGCACAACGCCAGTATGTCCTTTACTCCCCTCATACGTACACTCATCATTGGATGTACGTGTATAGAGATGTTTCCCCAACCACTCAGATCCGCGCTGAGGTCCGAATGAAGATCGGTCATTCAATTTGGTCAAAGTACCGAGAAGCGAACGAAGTAATCGACCTTGATGGACTCTTCAGTGATTACTGGAGCTCTGACAACCGCGAGTTCACCGTACTGAGTCAGTCATTATCGCGAACTAGTCCGCGGATTTCCCTGATAGACAAGGACAGAGACTATTGTCGTTGGGAAGCATAGTGGATCTCTAGAATTACGATTCTCTGCCAATGATGCTGTTCGTACCTTTACCGCTACCCATTCCCGTCAGCTAATAGATGTCCGCGTAGGCGGAAGCTCTACGCTCATCGCTCCATGAACTCGAAGGGTTGCTTAAGGAATACGTCCCATTGATGAGCGGATCGATGGAGAGGTCTTTGGACAGAGCGTTTAAATATGGCGCTGCCCTCGCAGAGGTCAGTTCTCCCACATCCACATAGAACGAGCAAGAGATTGACGCCTGTTAGGTGAACCGAATTGCAAAGGTTGCCTTCGGTGTTGCTAGCGTCACGTTTGAGGTTTGTGCTCACTACTTGCATATCGTAGGCAGAAGTAACACTTGACGGTTTAGCTCTTAAAGGAACAAAACAAGTATGACCAGATGCCCTCGGGTCTTTGCGATCGGGTGCAGCGGATTTTGCCTTTGGCGAAGAAGATCTCAGATGAAATCGTCTCCGAAGAAACAGAAATCTTGAAAGAGCTCATCCCGCGAATGTTTGAAGTGATGCATAGGGTTGCGAAATTATCATGCGATTATGTCAAACGTGGTAGGTGGTCATCCCCTCGGTTTGACAAATTGCTGATGGTCACAGCGAGAACGATCGGTGGTCCTGCGTACTCGGAGATGATAGAAGAAGTGGACAAAGAGTTAAGCAAGGTGATCGAAGATTTTGACCGTGCCGTGAACGTGGAGGCTCTCCGCCTAGCCAACGAGACCAGTAAGCCCTCGTTTTCTCAATCTGTAGATAGCTGATCTTCATGGGTTTGGCGTAGAGCGAGCAGAACGAGAGAGAGTGGAGCGAGAGCGGGTGGAGCGGGTGGCGAGAGAGCGAGCAGAGCAAGAACGAGTGGAACGAAAGCGGATGGAGCGCTTAGAGCGAGAGCGAGCAGAACAAAAGCGAGAAGAGCAAGAGCGAGCAGAGCAAGAGCGGGTAGAACAAGAATTATTGTTTAGGCGTCTCAAGCCTATCGAGACCAGCTATCACCGCGACCTCCGCTGTATGGACGGCACCCGCGAATCTCTTCTCAATCAGATCGTGGACTGGGCAGCCAATAAATCGGGGGAAGAGAATGTTCTCCAGAGGAATACGTACTGGATCTACGGCTCACCCGGAATCGGAAAAACATCCTTAGCCCATTCGATTTGTGCAAGCCTCCACGAGCGAAACCACCTTGCTGGAGCCTTTTTCTGCCGGAGGGACGATCTAAATTTGAGCGAGCTCATAAACATTCTTCCCACTTTCATCCACAAACTCGCGATACTCGTCCCCTCTTTCCGAACCACTGTAGCAAAACACCTTCGCGACGACCCAAACCTTACTCCAGAGTCCATGAAAGGCTCCCTCTTCCTTGATTTCATCCGCTCCCTTACTCGCCACCCGGAGCACCCTCTCGTCTTTGTTATCGACGCGCTTGACGAGTGTGGTGACCCTCGGAGTCGCCCAGGTCTCCTGAAGGTCCTAACCGATGCAGCTGCACAAGCCCCATGGCTCAAGATTATCGTCACCAGCCGAACCGAAGTCGATATCCAACACTTCTTCGATACTCCCACCCAGCCGTCGTATATACCATATGACCTGGCCACAGATCAAGATGCCAGTGCTGATCTGCGAACCTTTGCACGGAGCCAGTTCGATCTGGTGGCCTCGGTTTGGCATCTCAACACCCCATGGCCCGAAGAATCAGATTTCAATAGAGTCATCTCTCGGGCGAACGGTCTTTTCATCTTCATTAAGACCCTTGTCCTTGTCCTTGAACATTGTAAGGACCCTGAAGAGTCTTTGACGGGAGCTCTGCAAGACTCGGCCGAGACTGGCTTAGAATCACTATACGAACTTTACTCCAGTATCCTCAAAGCACAAATTTTGCGGAATAATGTCGGCTTTCAGCGGATGATTGAAGTTCTTCTTGCAACCTCTCCCTACCGCGCACTGTGCGATGAGACGGTTGCAGAGCTGGCAGGAGTGAAACTCAATCTCGTTAAGAGGTGGGTGGATGCTCTCAGCTCTTTGCTCTATCGAGATGAAGCAGCCAATAGAGGAATTCGTGTCCGGCATTTGTCGGTTTACGATTTCCTCGTCAGCAATCACTGCGACTATCAGGTGAATGTCAGAGACGCGGACATACAGCTGGGAGTTGCTTGTCTCAAGACGATGGTTACGCAGCTCCGTTTCAACATCTGCATGCTCGAAGATTCACGGCTCGCTAATGCAAAGATCAAGGATCTCCCATCCCGAGTGAAGCAGAATGTTTCGGACCCCCTGCAGTATAGTTGTCTTTATTGGTTGAGCCATCTTTGCCTTCCTCCGGACAACCGCGATCAGCGCATGTTGGTGTTGGGGAGCTTGAAGAAATTCTTTGAAGGATTGTACCCACTATTTTGGGTCGAAGTGCTGAGCGTTATGGGCATGGTCTCAATTGGTGCTCCAAACCTTCGAAGGCTACTATCATGGGTCAGAGTGAGTACATCCCAGCTTGCTACTAGTTTGCATTCCAATATAATTTTAATTGGCTGTAGGATGCGGATTCAACGCTCCTTGAAAGAATTCGGGATATATGTCATTTCCTCATCGCTTTTCGCACCCCCATCTCCTTCAGTACTCCACACATCTATATTTCAACAGGACCATTCCTGCCCTCACAGTCACTTCTATCGAGAATGTTCAGCAAAGAATTTACCAGAACCATCAGGATACGAGTGGGGAACCTGTTGTCATGGCCAGCACCGCCATTAGAGTGGACGGGACACACTGCGTCTGTCACGAGCATGATTTATTCCCCGAATGGGACCCGCATCATTACTGGATCTTTGGACAAAACGATTCGGATCTGGGATACCGAGTCTGGTGTTGTAGTTGGCGAGCCTCTAACGGGGCATAATGAGGGTGTGAACACTGTTGCATACTCTCCCGATGGTCGGCACATCATCTCCGGATCCAACGACTACACCATTCGAGTCTGGGATGCCGAGACTGGTGCTGCAGTCGGAGGTCCGCTCAACGGGCACACTAGCTGGGTGCGGTCCGTTGCTTACTCTCCCGATGGGCGGCGCATCATCTCCGGATACTTCGACCACACCATTCGAATCTGGGATGCCGAGACTGGTGCTGTAGTCGGAGATCCCCTAGAGGGGCACACTCGACAGGTGTCGTCCGTTGCTTACTCTCCCGATGGGCGGCGCATCATCTCTGGATCCTTCGACCGCACCATTCGAATCTGGGATGCAGAGACTGGTGCTGCAGTCGGGTACCCTCTCTACGGGCACACTAGCAGCGTGGAGTCCGTTGCTTGCTCTCCCGATGGGCGGCGCATCATCTCCGGATCCCACGACCGCACCATTCGAATCTGGGATGCTGAGACTGGCGCTGAAGTTGGAGACCCTCTCGACGGGCACACTCGACTGGTGTCGTCCGTTGCTTACTCTCCCGATGGGCGGTACATCATCTCCGGATCCTGGGACCACACCATTCGAATCTGGGATGCCGAGACTGGTGCTGCAGTCGGAGGTCCTCTCAAAGGACACACTGGCACCGTTCAGTCCGTTGCTTACTCTCCTGATGGGCGGCACATCATCTCCGGATCCTTCGACTGCACCATTCGAATCTGGGATGCCGAGACTGGTGCTGCAGCCGGAGATCCTCTCAAAGGGCACACTGTCGACGTTCGGTCCGTTGCTTACTCTCCCGATGGGCGGTACATCATCTCCGGATCCTGGGACCGCACCATTCGAATCTGGGATGCCGAGACTGGTGCTGTAGTTGGAAATCCTCTCAAAGGGCACACTGGCATCGTTCAGTCCGTTGCTTACTCTCCTGATGGGCGGTACATCAGCTCCGGCTCCGGCGACTGCACCATTCGAATCTGGGATGCCGAGACTGGTGCTGTAGTCGGAGATCCTCTCAAATGGCACACTAGCGTTGTTCAGTCCGTTGCTTACTCTCCCGATGGGCGGTACATCATCTCCGGATCCTGGGACCACACCATTCGAATCTGGGATGCCGAGACTGGTGCTGTAGTCGGAGATACTCTCAAAGGGCACACTGGCGTTGTTCGGTCCGTTGCTTACTCTCCCGATGGGCGGTACATCATCTCCGGATCCGACGACCGCACCATTCGAACCTGGGATGCCGAGACTGGTGCTGCAGTCGGAGACCCTCTCAAAGGGCACAGTGGCGTCGTTCAGTCCGTTGCTTACTCTCCCGATGGGCGGCGCATCATCTCCGGATCCCCCGACCGCACCATTCGAATCTGGGACGCCGAGACTGGTACTGCAACCAGAAACCCTCTCGAGGGGCACACTGGCTGGGTACAGTCCGTTACTTACTCTCCCGATAGGCGGCACATCACCTCCAGATCTGTTGACACCACCAATAGAACCCGGGATATTGAGGCTGGTAATGCAGCCGGCAGGCCTCTCGAGGGGCATACTTACCCGGTCCAGTCTATTGCTCATGCTTCTGACGGGCGGCACAACGTCTCTGAGACTCCTGACAACACTACCCGTACGTGGGACGCATTTCCATCTCTTTCCATCCGACCTTCCTCTTGTAACCCAATACATCCTGGTTTTTGTGCAAAACCCGATATCCATGGTTGGGTCAGGGACTCAGAGGGTGGGCTGTTATACTGGGTACCCCACGACTATCGTAGGGGCATGCATTCACCTGCCCTCCTAACAATACCCCTTTCATCTCCTAGGCGATCCGTTTCTCTTGACTTTGACGACTTTGCCTTTGGAACCTCGTGGACTCAAATTTTAAAAAATGCACCTTCCTAGCATTTTTCCGCATCAGTCTGCGCGTGTAGTTCGATAATAGTTGCTCCTTTGGTTCTTGAAGTCCCGCCAATTATTATTGATCAAGGCACGTGATCTGTGAGTTGCCTAACAGGGTGCTCTTCCAGAGACTCAAAGGAGCAGCTCATACTACTCAAATCAAGACCAAAGCCTCGTTGGTCAGTTGAACAAGATGGGTGAGATATGTGAATTAGAGGCACATAAAACACAGATGAGGTACCATTGGCCAGTCTCGCGCTGGAAGCAAGGCCTGCACCCACCCGATGCTGTTTGGAAGAATGTACGGTGAAAAACACGCGAGTACCTTGTCAGCCCTTTGTACTCTGGTCTCATCAATTTGAAATAACGACCATAAAATCGTCATTAAAGTTCTCTCCAGGTCTGGTGCATATGAGCAGCAAACAGTATCTGGTTGAATCCTCTATCTTGACAGGATGTGTATCCACGGTCCCTGGTTGCCCAATTACATGAAACATAGTGTGTCCGTGCATTTTTCAACCACATAAGCACCAGGCAGGGCCTCACTATGACGCGAACACTGGCCTTGGGATTACACTTATGGCCAACTGTCCTTACCTCTCTTATTAGCAGAGTTTGCATGGAGTGGGTGTCTATTAGTGTGGATGACCTGAAGGTTTTTGACAGAAAGACTAGTGGAGGTGGAATGGTGGAGACCGAAATGGAGGGGAGAGAGAAACAGCGGCTCGAGGGAGATCGTTGAGTACTACCAGCCTCATTTTTCTCCCCTTAGCCCGCGAGAACGCCCCATGAAGCCGAGATATATACACTCGGGTGCTCGTGCTGTTGATCCTCCAGGTTGATGAGCGTAACCAAAGCTTGACCTTTGAACCCTCCGAGTGGCCCTGTCATTTGGCTGTATTTGGTATCCCTGACCTTGATTACCCAACATGTTCCAAGTACTCCTTATTGAGTCTCCGCATCTTTTTGGCAATTCTCTATCTATTTTAATTTTATATGTGGGTGGGTTATATAAGTATTCTCGTCGTAGAGTAGTAGTACAAGTGATACAGAAACGCTTTCATTTCCGTCACGTATGGCCACGCATAACACATGATGACCGCGTTCTATTGAGATCACTCAATATCTCCTTATGAGCACGGCCCATACTTGAAACCAAGCAGACCAGGTGAGGCACAGAGTGAATATACATTCAGCAGAAACGAAACTGCGCGCATGTACGTACGTCCGGTCAGTCTGTAATTTCAGTTGGTATATATACAAACCGTATGAGAAAGTGGTGGGTGAGTGATCGAGCAGTGATTGGATGTTGAATCGACGGGTGCTCGAGAACAGCAAGAGAATCAAAACGGGTGTTAGTTTAGGGGTGGGGCCTTGTATATTGCGGGACATTATGATATGGCACATTGTCGGGATTTGCTCCGGACTGTGTAATATCCACGGTAGTTAGCTCATTGCGTCCGTAGCTGGCTTTTTGTCGTTTGCCACACTTGGACCGGCCTGACCACCCTGTGCGCGTCCGGTAACGCTCTGACCGACACTATGCGTATGTCAGAAACATCTATCTATGTCCTATACAGACCGGTCGATGATATATACGCCTCAAGCGCAAGCAGTCAGTTTTGCAAGGGATTTTGGTCGTTCGTGGGCCGACAAATTCAAGACCTACTCTGATAGTAACATAGTGGGCCCCATGTTCACTAGTATGTTGGTGTTCCTCGGCCTATGCTAGCCTATTCATCGACCTCCGTGGGTGTCAACGACACCCGACCTGTCCGTGTTGCAACATTCGAGTGCGGAGCCGTTTCTAACCCGGCTGATGACGCCTGATCAAAGAATTGCGTTACTGCTTGATTCGCAGGCGAGTGTACCGGGCAGCAGTGCCCACCTTACAACGGTGGTTGGGCCCATCGCTATGGTTATATCGGCGGTGTCCGTCAAGCATTTGGTGCCGGATTCGATTACAAAAAGTAAACACCGTTGAAGGAGAGGGATCCTGCCCATATTTCCGCCAGTGGTACATGTCCGGAACACGCGTTGGACCGTCCCACTTGTAGATTTCCCACTGGACTCGCTGTACCAATATGTATCCCCTTGCTTTGAATTGATCGTTACCACTGTCGATGCTTCCTTCCGGGATGGTACGGATACATTGGTTATCAAGTACTCCCACTAATACCGAGAGGAGTGATATGTGTGTATATAATGCCTTGTGGGTCCACATGTCTATATCTACGCACCACTTGGCGCTTCTGGCTTTCGAGTTTGGTTTCCAACATGATTTACCGGATGCCGCCCAAAAAGATAGGTATTCCTTCGCCGAGCATAGCTGAGGTGTGGGAGACCAAGAAGCAAGAAGCGTAGAAAGTGAGAAGGAAGGCTAGACCGGGGATCGCTACTCAGTCGGTAAGTGGAGGATTCACCAACTCCAACAGAAGCCCTCGTCATTCGCGATGCAACCGGAAACAGCGTACCCTAATGTCTGTCAATCTTGGCCAACCCCCTGCGGTTCTACTTGAATGGGGGTATTCTTAACACCGTCAGGCTCGACACGTCTGCAATCCCCTCGAAGCATACTGCCAGTGAAATAATTGTAACAACCGAGGGTGTCTGTGACGTGACGGTGGAAGCCGTAAGAAACGGAGACGAGGTGCAAGTGTGATGCGTGAATGACTTGGAAACGCAGGCGCGAAGAAACCAAAACAGGGATGGTTTGCAACAAGACGACAGCGCCGTAACAGTACAGATACTGCTCTTGAGCTTGCCCACGCTTTAGGCAATTTGGAAATGGCTGATGTTGACACCCTTGGTTTGGAGTCCGACTTGGAGTTGGACCCAATTTCATCTCAAGTAATGGCATTAGAGTTAGAGTGACAATACCTTTGTACATAAAGCGTCGAAATGCGTTCTATTGCGCCCCTTTGCTAGATTTGACCAGAGCCACAAAATTTGCTTTATGCTTGCCTATTTGTTTGGCAATCCTTTAACTTGTACCCATTTACATACACGCTTTACACTCTTTTACGTTCAGTCATCTCGTCATGTAACAGGGATTCGATTGTGCTTGGAAGCTTTAAGCGTTAAATCATCCAACGTACAATTAAGTTAGGATAACCTCACACTTTGGACTGCTTCCACCACAAGCAATTGACTTATATCGCACACACAATACACTGATAACTCGTTTATTTACATTATTGGATTGATCAAAAGTCCTTGTTTTGGACTAGAACCTAATTAATTTCTAGACCTGGAAAACGGAGATCTCCGAGTCCGGGAATGTCCACGGAGCGACCCCCATCACTCTAAAAGGGAAATACATCGAATGCAAGACGGACACGGGATTGTTCAGGGAAATGAAAAGAGTGAGGCTGCAGGGCTCGATGTTGCTACGAATTTCGAGACGAGTTCTCTATGATGTCTCTGGATGATTTCCTTCTCCTTCATCCTTGGGTGTGGGTGAGAGCGGACCAGCACTCAGGTTTTCTTCAGCCTCTGTGTCCATATCCGCGTCTACAATTCCCGCGGCCCTTACAGCTTCTGCTAACGCAATCTCTTCCGCGAGTTCTGGGTCACTCCGTATTCGCGCGCGTCGACTCCTGCTGGGTTCAGCCCTTGAGGTTGGCGACAATGGCATAGAAGTTATGTCGAACCCATTGGATTGAAGGGCCGCCAACATTCCTTTCGCGATGACGGCAGTATCACCGACACTTGCATCTGGCAGGGTGAGGGGACTGGGTCCTGGTTTTGTTCGCTCCCCCCGTCGGGTCTTCCCTGTGCGACCCTTGACGCTTTCTCCACTTCGCAGCTTCTCCAATAAGGAATCGAGCATAGTGGAATCCTCGGCAGTAGCGTTGGCTACCTTTGCACGAGCCGCCTTTGCATCTTCAGCTTGTTGTTTCCGTCGATCAGCAGCGGCCTTCTGCTCAGCGAAGGTTTGGTTGTCCATCTTGCATTTCTAGAGGTTTCGAGATCAATTTAGTCCGGATGAAAAGAACGTGGACACATACCTTGTAGGATGTAACAAAGGTTTTGAAGACGCCAAAAAATTCGATCGAGCTCATGTTACGGTCGTCCTCACCATAATACCGAACGACCTCGCCATACGAAGAGTCGGCCAGAGTGACTTCATCCACCAAGTCATCCAAACGCCCACCCGCCTCACCGACAAACAGCCACATTTTCTTGCCATATAGATCATTCGGGTCGGTGGATTCGATATCTACGAAGTGTTCTTGAAGTTCATGGCGGATGCTCTTCAGGCCATCACGAAGTTCGCCTAATCCTTTACGAACCTCTTGAAGGTTCACTACAAAACGGGTCAGTTTAGTTTTCAAGAAGCTTCGAAGGTCAACTCCTACCCCTGTATGCCTCCGCTGGTTTTGAAAGTTCTTCCAAGAAATCTTCTATATCAGGGAAATGCTTCGTGACTGTTCGCTCCAGGAAGTGCAGGAGTGTAGTGTTTTGAACAGATTTGGTGTCGACCAGCTGGTGAAACCGTCATCAATTATTGCGCGGAGAATAATTGCGTCATTACCTTGTTGATACTGCTGACTTTGAAACCATAAGCACCTCCTTTGATCCCAGTGCCGTTCATGTAATTGCCAATGAGCAAAATTAACTAGGAATGTCAAATGAGCCGTTGCCTTCAAGACGCTAGACAAGACGCTCACGTTCATGAGCTCCTTGAATTTGGCGGCATGCAGGAGATTATCGCTGGCCTCGATCAATTTCCTTGCACCGTCCTCCAAAAGGGCTATAGAATCCTCAAACTTGCTCTTGTATAACATGCCTTGTATACGCGGAGCGAGCCGTTCGATTTTGATCAGTTGAACCATGAGCCGGTCCGCTAAATGCAAGCCAGCGAGCTCCTCTGGGTTGGTAGTGTTTCGATACACATTCAGCTTTCCTATCTGTAGGGATGCATTAGAATTGACGTCAAAGAATCTTCCAGGGACGCACTTGTTCGGGTGAAGGGAGGACGGGCTTGAGTTCACTCAGGAATTGCTCACTGCAAAGCTGAGGATCTAAGCGAAGCAGTTGTTGAGCGATCTCTTCTGGCGAGAACCGTTTGACACGCTGTATGATGATCTCGACACGCTTCCTTGTTTGAGGATCCAGGACACTCTTGAGCTCTGCTCGTTTCTCTCTGTCCACGATGGTTGCAACGAGCTTAGCCTTGAAATCGTCTTCGATCGCTCGCCACACCCCGTCGATCTGTAGACGATGCAGCCACTCCTGCTCCTTTTCTGGTTCCTCTTCTTTCCAGAGCGTCTTACCGACCTGCTGCTTCTGCAATTTGTCCCATTGTAGCTGCTTCACCTGGACGCTGGGGGCGAGTGGCATGTCTTTTCGCCCTCCAAGGAACGCGGACATTGACCCAGCCGCCGAAGATCGCGCGGAGCCTGGGAGAGATGCTTGTTGACTGGACGGTGTGAAGGGACTGCCTTTGAATGGGCCCGAAGGCGGTGGGGGGGGCGGAGTTGGGGCGCTACTTCGTGGACTCATTGTCCTAGAGCCGGGCATCGGCGGCGGCGGCGGTGGTGGTGGTGGAGGTGGTGGTCCAGGGAGTGACGCCGGTGGTGCAGACAACCCGTTAGGGCCAGTCGGCGGTAAACGTCCAAACCGAGGAGTTGGTGGAGGTGGTGGAGGCGGTGGCGGTGGCGGCGGCGGTGGAGGTGGTGGTGGTGGTGGTGCAGGAGCACCCAAGGCACCCGCGATAGAGGACTCTTCGCCAACTGAGGGAAGAGGGGCATTGTCTGAAGGTGGAGAACTGAGGTCTATAACCTTTCCCATGGAACCTAGACGCTGCTGTAGTGCCTCTAGCATGGAACCTGGTGCGGGCTTTGAGGGGCCGTCAGGCTCAAGTCCACTGACAGAGGTGGCAGGAGTAGTTTCCGATTCAGCACCCTCCTTCGACTCGGCTTCGAGGGTGGCGAGAGACTCGTTCGACACTGATTCGACTTCGGAGGCATTTCGACCAAGTGTCCGGTTCAAGCCCTGGAGGAACTGAGGAGTCAGTCCAACCTTGTTGGCGCCAGCGCCTCCCTCCACGCCATTTGCGACTTGTGGATGGTCTCTTCGCTGAGTTTGCCGTGTGCTTTTCGAGCTCTGAATGGAGTTTGCTCGATACTGTAACAGGATTCAGCGGTGCCAATGAGAGTGGGATGCCCTACGTACCACAAGTTCGGGTCCTTTGGCGAGGTTATCCTCGATGTGAGCTTGCACTTGAGCGTCCTCTGGATCTTCAAATTGCGAAGTCCGCCCAGCGCTGGACCCTAGCTTAGTATT
>Ga0307515_10012605_pt1 | contig 15888 bp, 10 predicted proteins | sample 17_EM_MG_FD_194513 | JGI IMG/M metagenome (GOLD analysis project Ga0307515, IMG submission 194513) | Populus trichocarpa ectomycorrhiza microbial communities from riparian zone in the Pacific Northwest, United States - 17_EM | ecosystem: Host-associated > Plants > Roots > Unclassified | place... | reverse complement strand
TTCAATTTATCCTCCACAACGTACAAAGATGGGTCCTCAAAAGAGGCTAGGAATATATATTGGGTTTGAGTCCCCATCAATAATTAAATATCTTGAGCCCTTAACAGGTGATTTATTTATGACATGATTTGCCAATTGTCATTTTGATGAGATTATGTTTCCAGCATTAGGGGGAGAAATTAAACAATTGGATAAAGATATTTCATGGAATGCATTGTCATTATTGAATTTTGGTCCTCGTATAAAACAATGTGAACAAAAGTTTAAAAGTACTTCATTTGCAAGACATTGCAAATCAACTACCGAATGCATTCAGTAACTCAAAAGGAGTAACCAAATCTCATATACTAGCTATAAATGCTCCAGCACGAATTGAACTCTCAGTAGGACAATCCACTAAAATTATAGGAAATAAGTCTATGGCATGCCTGAAGCGTGGTGGACCAACTGATTCAAAAGACAAAAATCCTAAAACAAAAGAGCAAATAATCAAATTGGCATTATTGAGAAATAAAATATTCATGAGGAGATAGACATAACTAATCATAAAACCCTAGAAGAGGTTCAGGTACCTGAAAACAGTAAAAATAAGAAGATCTCAAAAAGTTATGTCTCTACAAAGAAATGATGGAACTGTAATGAAATAATTATCGACAATATCTTTTCATATAATATATTGCTTGATATCATTAATAAAAATAAGGATCTTGAGCCTAAATCTGTCATAAAATGTCGAAGTAGAAATGATTTGCCAAAATGAAAAGAAGCAATCCAAACAGAATTAAATGGGTATTTGTGCGAAAACAAAAAATGAGAAAAATAAAATTGTAAGATATAAAGCACGACTTATGGCACAAAGGTTTTCACAAAGACCTAGCATTGATTATGATGAAATATATTCTCATGTAGTAGATTCAATTACATTTTCGTATCTCATTAGCTTGACAACTTATGAAAGGCTAGATATGTGTCTAATGGATGTAGTCATAACCTATTTATATGGGTCAATTGATAATGATGTTTATATGAAAATCCCTAAAGGATTTAAAATGCCTGAAGCATATAATTCAAATCCCGAAAAAGTTTACTCAATCAAGTTACAAAGGTCCTTATATGGGTTAAAGCAATCAAAATACATGTGGTATAATCGTCTTAGTGAATATTTATTGAGAGAAGGGTATAATAATGATTTTGTATGCCCATGTGTTTTTTATAAAGAAGTCAGAATCTAATTTTTTTATTTTTGTTGTGTATTTTAATGATTTAAATATTATTGGAACTTATGGAGAGATACCAAATACAATAAATTATTTAAAGAAAGAGTTTGAGATGAAAGATTTGGGAAAAAACAATTTTTTTTCTCAGCCTGCAAATCGAGCATTTAGCAGATGAAATTCTCATTCATCAGTCAACTTACACAGAAAAGGTCTTTAAAAAACTTTATATGGATAAAGCACACCCATTGAGTATATCAATGGTTGTTCGGTCACTTGATTTGAAAAAAGGATCCTTTTAGACCTCATGAGGATAACAAAGAATTACTTGGTCTTGAAGTACCATACCTTAATGCAATTGGTGTGCTAATGTACCTTGCTAATAATACGCGACCTGATATAGCATTCTCTGTGAACTTGCTAGCAAGATATATTTCTTCTCCTACCTGGAGACATTGGAATGGAATTAAACATATTTTTTGTTATTTACGAGGAAATACATATATGGGTTTATTTTATTCAAATGTTGGTAATCATTAGTTGGGTATGCTGATGTAGGAGTTTTATTTGATCAACATAAAGGTTGATCTCAAACAGGTTATCTCTTTACGTGTGGTAATATTGCTATATCATGGAGATCTACAAAGCAAATATTAGTTGCCACTTTATCTAATCTTGCTAAAATACTTACAATCCATGAAGCCAGTCATGAGTGTGTATAGCTGAGATCAATGACTCAACATATTCATGGAACATATGGTTTATCCTCCAATAGAGGAACTCCAACCATACTGTATAAAGATAATATTGCATGCATATCTTAGTTAAAAGGAGGATACATCAAAGGATATTGGACAAAGCACATCTCACCATAATTCTTCTTCACACATGACCTTGAAAAGTGTGGTGGCATTGTTGTTCAACAAATTTGCTTGAAAGATAATCTAGTAAATTTGTTCACTAAAGCATTACTAACTACAATGTTTGACGAATTCCGGCGCAATATTGGAATGAGACAGCTTAAAGACTTGAGATGATAAATTCCGGCGCAATTTAACTATCACAAATTGAACTATGCCATTCTAAAATAATAGATATTTTGAATATAGTATTGTGACTAGTCTATTTATTCACAAAGTAGCATGTATTTGATTTGTTTACTGAAAATATGTAATCATCATTGTTACTTTACAATTTGTATCTTTTATTAATGAAATTCTTTCTTTGTTGACATGTGAAAATCCTTCATGACTTTCCAGTAAGGTATGCTCCCATGTGTCATTCATTATGTTACCCAAGTCATGTTTGTCTCTTTTTGTTGAAACATCTTCCTAGCTCTTTGCTTATTTGTACTCAGCTCGTTATCATCATTCAAGCTAATTTTTTTTTTGTGAAAGCATAATTCTTGCTTTTCTTCGGCTCATCTCCATCATTATTAGTGATGTATCAATATTTTTTGGTTTTACTTGGACCTTTTTTTCTAACAAAATAACCAAAGACATGGTAATAACCTAACATCTTTAGGCACAACCAAGCACTAAGCCCAAACATGTATAGGTATGTCGAGCTGTCAGACCCACCGTCTCTAGGCACAACCAAGCGCTTAGCTTAGACATGTATGGTTCTGACAAACTATCACACCCACCGTCTTTGGACTCAGCTAGGTGCCAAGCTAATGCTTTTTTTAGCTCTGCAGAATCTTAGGCTCAATGATTATTCTGATAGGTCAAAAATATTTTACTCTGATAAGTAAGTGATATTTTACTCTATGATGAGTTAGAGATATTTTATCCTAATAAGTCAAAGATGTTTAGCTTACACTTTAGCCCCATTTTTTCTAGAAAGAAACAAAACTCATGAGCTATAATTAGACCATAAATCCTTCAAACACGAGGTTCAAAATCTTTGTTTTCTATGGTATATATATTTTCAGAGTCTTTCTCTAAAGTATGATAGCTTTTTCACTAAAAAATATATTTATTTAAGCATCGAAAAGTCCCTAAATTCATCAAAGAGGGCCTTTGTAAGTATCAAGCACTGACCATTAGCCACCAACCACCTTGGCTAGGGAGAATGGATCACATTGTCAGAACCAAGAGATTAACCGATTATCTAATTGCCCTCAAGTTACTTGGATTTATTGAGATAACATTAATTAGTATAGTGTAAAAGGTTCATGCCTATACTTGTCTTGTTGAGGTGAGGATGGTTTAAGGAGTTACCATTCCAAAGAATTTGAATTCCATTTCTATGAAGAACTCTTGAGTTATGTCATGCTTTAATTGAAGCGCTTTATATCCTTTGTGGTTGACTTCGACTTCAAATTAGCTTTGGGATCATTGATTGCATCAACTAGTTCCTTATAATTAGAAGATTTGAGCTTTATTTGTTTATACTCGTAATCTAAGAGAATAAATCTATCCCTTAATAATTATTTCATGCAGCAACTAACTTCAAATACACATCTTAACTTTTACTAACAAAGTATCTTGGACTTGTTTTTACCATGAAAACGTTGTTCATCTCAATAACATCTTAATAGACTACCTTATTTTCTTCTTAGACAATCTCATTTATTCCATCACTCTATCATAATTAGTAAGCCAATCCATAAATTACTCAATACTAAAATCTCCATTAAAAGTTATGACATAAATCTTTAAACAAAATTTAATCCTCTTATAAGAATGTCTATTAGGCCTAGTCTTGCTATATTTAGAAAAACCCCTATGACCTTTATCAATATCTTCGTCACTGTCGCGACGATCGTCCACCCTCAGGGTATATGTAAGTTTATCTGGCAAATATAGAAAGACGAGGAATTCTTGTCTTTTATCAGTGGAAAATTTGAATGGGAGTCGCCACCTAGTATTCTGGTCACTAGGAACCCTAACTGGTCTCAGAGATCGGGTACAGAGACTGGTTGTGTAAAGGGAAGGTATTAGCACCCTAACTACACCCTATCTAAAGTAAGCTGCATTGTTTTGTTGTCTGATAAAATCTAAGGTCTTGTTGTGGTTTCTAATTATCGGTCTGCCTACGATTTAAGAAAAGTCCTCCTCTGTAAGGAGATCCTTATCTTATCGGGTAATAACCTAACTATTCTATGTCATCAAAAGAAATACCTTTTTAAAATCGAGAATACGTTTTACATATAAATTCGTAATCCCTGATACTAAAACAAAACAAAAATATATATTTTTTGGAATTTTTGAAATATTGGCCAAATTCTCGTGACTTTAATAAACTGGTTATTAAAGCCAAAATGCATGCTAAAACATATTTGTTTTTTGAAGTTTTCTTTATTGTATGAAAATACAATATGATTTTTAGCTTTGACACTTGGCCATATGCATAAAACAAAAATATTTTTTTTTACGTTTTGACAGAAACCGGGTATTTTAATACCGGATTTGTATTTTTACGGTATAAAAATACAAACTAATATCAAGCAAAATTTAGTAGAAAAATACACGGAAAAATAACAATTTTTCAAAAAATGATTTTTTTTGAATTGGTCCGGACCCGGCCCAACCATTTAGGCTGGGCCGGCAGTAGTGGGCCTCTCCACTATTCACATACAACGTGAACAGTGGAGAAGAAAACACAGAAGAAGGAGCAGGAGGTGGAAGAGGAGGGGGAAGCTGACCTACAGTGGCTGTTGTCGTTGGCGGTGATGCTGGTGGCGAAATGGCGGTGGCTCCAGGCGGCGGTCCTTCTTCTTCTCTCATCTGCTTCTCTACTTTTTCTTTTCTTTTCTTCCTCTATTATTATCTTCCTTTTTCTTTCGGTCTTCAGCTCCTTCCCTCTTTTGTTCTGCTCTTTCCTTTTGCTCCCCCTTCTGCTCTTTCCTTTTGCTCCCCCTTCTGCTCTCTCTCTCCCTTATATTTATAGGCAAAAAAACAGGGGAAGAGATAGCCCTACTACCCCTGCCCAGTCTTCGTGCAGGGGTAGGGTGGCCGGGGCGGCCACTATGCAACTGCCCAAGGGGTACATCCCCTCTATTTTTCCACCATGTGGCAAGCAAGTGGGTAGTTTTTGTCGGTATCTTTTTAAGTTATTTTGGAGAAAGGGGGAAGAGAAAAGCAGGGGAAGGAAATCTTCTTCTTCCCCTGCTTCACGTGTCCAGGGGAAGAAGAAGACCCACACTGTCGTTCAAAACGGCACCGTTTGGGTCTTTGTTTTTTTTAAAAAAACAGTGGATGAAACAACGTCGTTTTACCAAAACGCGCCGTTTCATTTAAAAGAAATGGTTCCAAAAACATGTCAGTATCCAACTCAGTCCTCAATTTGTGATTTATTCAATCAAGTCCTCAATAGCAATTTTGATTTTAAATATCAATTCAATTGCATCCTTGCCAAATTTAATTTTCGACCCTAAAGTTGGCCACCTTTTTCACATTGATCCTTGGTCTTGAATTTATGCAATTGAACCCTTAATTGATCCATAAACTTTCAATTTCTTCAATTTAGTTCCTGATACGGTCAATTACCACCTCTTTATTTACGCGTGTTTTTCATTTTGGTCCTTGGTTTCGGATTTCTTCAATTAAATCCCTAATTGCCCATCAAACTTCAATATTTGTGCAATTAAGCCCATGATTTGACCTACCCAAATGAAAAATCTGAAGTGGTCTCATTGTAATGGGTGACCTGCCCAGATAAAAAGGAAAGAGTGGTCTCATTGTAATGGGTGACCTACCCAGAAAAAATAATGGTCTCATTATAATGGGTGACCTACCCAAAGGGAAAAAGGAAAGAGTGGTCTCATTGTAATGGGTGACCTACCCAGGTGAAAAAAGGAAAGAGTGGTCTCATTGTAATAAGTGACCTACCCAAGTGGAGGAATGGTCTCATTGTAATGTGTGAACTACCCAGATAAAAAAACATTGATAATTTTTCTAACAATGAAGATGATTTAGATAGTGATGGGGATGTTTTGCATGGAGATGGTGGTACAACCCTTATGACCATAAAGTTTCTTGACACCTATAAGTGATTCAAATGAGGATTAAAGGCATAAAAATATTCTCCACTCTACATGCACCATCAAAGAGAGTCTATAGTTTGATCATAGGTAGTGAGAGCTGCGAGAATGTGGTATCCGTAGAGGTAGTAAAGAAACTTCAGCTGGCAACTAAAAGTCACCTTAAACCCTACAAGCTAACATGGATAAATATAGATACCGAGATAATTGTGAATAACCACTACCTTGTTTCTTTTTTCTATAGGTCAAAAATACTTTGATAGTGTTTGGTGCGATATGGTAATAATGGATGAATGTCATATTCTACTAGGGAGGTCATGGCTATTTGATAAGATTGTTGTTCATAATGGTAGAAAAAACATGTATACCATTAGCATTAAAAGAAAGCATAGAGTGGTAGCATCTATATGAGAGAAGGTGGAGATTAGGTTGAAAATGAAAAGAATTTGTTGTCCTTATCACGGTCTATAGAGGAAATAAGGAGTGAGCAAGTGGTGTATACCCTAATGCCTTTTAGTATTATAGTTATGGAAGAGGAAGAAGTTGATGACAATCCTAATGAGGTATAGGGTGTCTTGGTAAAATTTTCAGATTTGATGTCAGATGAGTTATCCTAAGGGTTACCTTTCATAAGAGAGATACAATATTGAGTTAACCTCATTCGATGTTCTAGCCTACCAAACAAGCTAGCTTATAGAACCCAAAGTAGGTGGGTTACCTTGTTTGGTACTATACACACACATGTGTTGGGATTTGATACTTTCTATAAGCTTTATTTAGGTAATTCCTCATTTGGGAAGATTTATACTTAGTTATTGGAGGGAGGTAAATGAGATAACTTTGTGCTTATGAATAGTTATCTTTTTCATGGTTTGCAGCTATGTATTCCATTTTTTTCTTTGCATGATCATATCATTCATGAGTTACATTGTGAAGCGTATTTTAGATAGGATAAGGCACTAGCTCTAGTGTTAAAAAATTATTATTTACTTAAGTTGCCAAGTTAGGTTTCTAATTTTGTCAAAAGATATGCTATTTGTTAGAGGTTTTAGAAAGCCTTATTGAATGCTGGATTGTACACCCCATAACTAGTTCCTAATGCTCTATGGTTAAACATGAGCATGGATTTTGTATTAGGCTTACCCTATACTCAATGGGCTATGAACTCTAATTTTGTTATTGTTGACAAGTTCTTAAAGATGACCCTTTTCATTGCCTGCCAAAAGACTATAAATACATCTTTGGTAGCTTGAATTTGCTTCAATGAGGTAGTTGGTTTGCATGGCATTTCTAAGTCCATCACTTCATATAGGGATGTAAATTTCATAGTTAATTTTTGGAAGAGCTCGTGGGGAAGGGTAAGAATTCAGCTAAACTTTAGCAGTGCTTAACATCCTCAAACAAATGGTCAGATAAAGGTGGTTAATTACAGTCTTAGCAACTTACTACGAAGCCAGGCTAGAGATAAACTGAAATAATAGGATATGACATTGCCATAAGCAGAGTTTGCTTATAATAAGTCTCGAAATCAGACCAAATTGAATCCCTTTTATATAGTTTATAGACATAATCCATTTGCAATACTGAAACTAATTCATATTCCTCACATCGAACGATAGAGCGTCCAAGTTGTAGATATGGTGGATTTACATGCATAACATTCATGAGTAGGTCAAACATACAATCAATGACAACAATGCCAAATAGAAGGCCTTGACTTATACTAATCATATGAGAGTAGTGTTTGAGGTTGGTGATTTTGTAAGGGAAGTCTTTAAACGTGACAAGTTTCTAGTGGGTGAGTATAACAAGTTGAATGAAAGAAAAATAAGCCTTTATGAGGTGTTTCAAAAAATAAATGAGAATGTTTATAGGATTCATCATTCCTAATTAATTGAAGTCTTCTAATGCCTTCAATGTCCAACACTTGGCATCTTATTTGAAGGAGAAACAGAACTCAAGAACAAGTTATCTTCAACTTTGGGAGAATGATATAGCCAGGTTTGAGATAACAGGTTATTCTAAGTAGTAGGATGTGAATCTACCACAACTAGATGAGAATCTACCATAGACATATTATGTGGATGGCCTAATAGATGCATTTATGGACCAATAAGATAGGTCTAGGCCCAAGAGGAGGTCTAATTGCTCTATAATGGCCTAAGAAGGCCGTAACTTTTTATTCGACTGTTGGATCAAGCTCAAATTTCTATAGAAGTTTTTGAAAGGTGTTTCTCTTATCATAGCCCTTATTACGCTACATAGATCGTAAGTTTTTCATATAAAAAAATCTCACTTCAGGCCTCGATTTGGACCAATTTTGTTAATTTTTTTTGGATTTCATGCATTTTTTTTCTTCTGATTTCATGATTATTTCCTTTGCATTTTTATTTTATTTAGTAGTTGAGGTATGGTTTCTGACCTAATTAAGGTTTTGTAAACCTCCTAAGGAGGCATACTTGATGAGTTTTATTTTGGGGATATGAGAAAGTTGTGAATTTGGGATTCACATCTGCAGCCCCTTTCGCTCATCAAATTTATATGTTTTATGTTTGTTTTTTGTCTTAAATTTCCACTTGCATCAAGATCCCTAAACTAGAAAAGAAAAGTAAAATAACTAGGGCAAAAAAAAGGGTGCACATGTACCATCCATTTATGATCTAATATTCATGACCATTCAGCGGAGTTCTTCATATTTTTTAGTCGAATGGGTTGTATGATCTTGCAAAGCTGCAAACTTCTAATGATACGATCAGGGCAATGAAAAAACAATCAAATTCGGATTATGACGTAAAATGCACAACTATCATGTTTCACGACAACAATCATAATTCTCAATCCAACCGTTGGATCGGGCTGACATTGTATGTGGAGTCTCCTGACATGTTGTCCTACCTTCGATTAAAATTTTAGGTCAATCGATGTTCAAGAAGACATTGCAATACTGGTCAACAGAGGCTGTAAGAATTTTGTTATTTACTTTTGACTTGTGAACTTCCTATTTGGCTAGGATTCTTTTCCTACAAGGATGTGGCAGTTTGTTTTGGGAATCTTCTTGTTCTACAAGGATTTTTAATGGGCTGTAATATAGTTTCCAAATGTGGCAAGGATTCATAAATGTTTCAGAATCCTTTTCTTACAAGGATTCCTTATTCATCCTAGCTACAACAAGGAAAGAGGACTTCAGAATTAATTCTACCTTCATATCAGATTTCTTAGTCTATTTGGAACTTCTTAAGTGTGACAAATCTGATTCTAGCATTTTTAGGATAATAATTTTTAGATTTTTATTATTTTCTTCTTAGTCTTTGGGATATTATTACTTATTTGGGTCAATTGTAAATGTGCCTCATATAAGTCCACCTAAAGGGAGTCCATTAGGGTTTATTTAAGTCTAGAGTTAGTATAAATAAAGGCATAACCAGATATATAAGTTAGACAATTCAAATTAATAAAACTTCTTGTTTACTACACTAGTTGTATGTTGGTGGGATAATCTTCCTTCCTTGGTTCTCTAAAGAACTAAAAAAGAACTTATCGAAGAACAATTAACTTCATAGCGTCATCCTTATACTTCTCATTCATGAATCAATATTCGTTGGGTGGTGGTTTTCGTTTCCAATAGTGTTGGTGCCTAGGTACAAGTAATCTTTATGTCACACTTCTATCAAACCTGATTTATTTGGCTTTCTAGGAATTGATATCTTTGCATGTGGGTTGCATGATCACGTGATCACGAGGTTCGCATTACCTGAGATTGGGTGCTTGATAATTTTGCGAGCTCCTAATGGTTGAGACACTATGAGTCGTTCGCAAGTTCTCGGTCGTAGTGTTGGAGAGTCTGTACAACCAATTCCTATCAAGTCCACCAGATGATCCTGGCTCCATCCATAAATCCGGATAGAAATTTGGGTGGGTCGAAGGATCGTCCCCATATCTCTCCCTCAAGCGGTTGTTATGTCTCCTGGAAATAAAAAAATGAAATCATCAAATTCAATTCAAGAAAATAATAACTTACGAAAGAAAATGGTTAAACAAATATACCAAAAAGTGTTGAGCACAGTTGTCGATGAACTGTTGCACCCTTTTTGGCGGTTTTCACTCCACACGCGCGTCTTCACAAAAAGCTCCATTGGGCTTAACTCACGTCCTAAAGCTGTAGCCTCTAAGAAAACAATGTTGCTAGTTAAATATATCTATCAATAACAAAAAAAATTAATTAAAGATAGATGTGATGAAAATTAATCTTACCATCCGCTTCGCATGCAAAACAAATGGACAGAGCTGCTGGTGTGCATGGTAACCAAACTATGAATTTCCCGGCTCCGGTTCCCCACACCAGATTATGAGTGTCATGTGAAACGCTCGAAAGTCATGCACTGAATATATTCTGCCATATATTTTTCGGGATGTATGGCGGCTTGAAATCCTTCCAAACCGCCACGTCATTCCAGCCTCGTAAAGCGTTTTCTCTAGCATTTTTTTTATTTGTTTTGCGCTTCATACAAAAACTCACGCAACCTACATGATACAAATGTTTTCTATATGAGTTAATGGCAAATGAAATTTTAATATTTAAAATTAAAAAAATTATTGCATTGTTTTTTATGTTACCTAGTTGCAGTGTGATTCTCTCAAACCCTCCTCGCAATATTATCATTTGCTCTATCCCACTCAAATTTAGCCTTGCATTAAAAATTTTAAAAAAATAAATCAATAATTTCAATAAAGTAAAGAAATTAACATAGAAAATAGTAAAAATTTTAAGTTAACACTAACCTTAAATCTTGTAAACCATGCATCGACATAAAGTTTTTAATCAGGATGTTTGGAAACCTAACTCCATTCAAACAATGAAATTTCCATTGACGATTTAAATGTCAATATTATTACTCGGGTAGCCTCAATGTTTGTGAACCTGAAAATTGATAAATTTAATGAAATATTATTTGTTCATAAATTGTTAAACACAAACCAATTTAAAGCAAAACAAATTTACATCGAAAGGTCGTCCTTCCAATGTGCCTCATACTTGCGGGTGTATGGATCCCGTTGTGAAGGGACACCGCCTCTACGTTGTGGAACTACACTCGAAAAGGCAGCGTCGTGAGTCAACACAAATGCCTCTTCTTTGTCGGCACCTAATGACACGTTGTTGTCATCATCATTGCTATAAGAACTAGCTCCGATCATATGCTCATGACATGCAATTTTCCCTTATGCATCTAGACAAATTTGATGAATATTTGCATAAACAATTTTGATTTTTTTTAAAATAATTCAGCGGCACCACCCATGTACTGAAAACTACTCAGAATTTTCATTCCTGCAAATATACAACATATATGCCACAAACTAGTTGATTTTATTTTATTTTATTTCATTTCTACCAACAATTTTGGATTATTCAATTTCATCTCATTTTAAACGTGATAATAATATTAATCGTAAATTGAAAACAATTTTTTATAATTAAATTTAATCCTATATGTTCAATTGACATTTATACTACAAATTTGTCAATAACAATTCAAATTCAACAAAACAATAAAATATTATTGTAATGTAGACAAAAAAATAATATGAAAAACAAATATAGGCCTTAGGAATGAAAAATTCTTACCTTAATGACATGCTTAATTTCAGAGTTTATCTACGTGTGATACAAAAAAAAAAACAAAAATATATTGTTAATAAACCGATGAAAAGAAGAAAAATAAGGAGAAAATACATCAAAAGATTCACCATATATATATGTTAATTCTGTTGAGAGAAAAAAAAACCTTAATTTCTACTAATGTTTATTACAAATTTGAGGAAAGGATTTGAGAGAGTGAGAGTGATGTGAGATTGAGAGAAAAAAATGAAGTTCTGATGCCCTTGTTGGGTTTTATACTACGTTTTATCGAGGAAATCACGGATGGACTATTAAATATTATGATTTTAAATTAGTTCGTCGGTGATTCCCTAGGTAACTTCATCTTGAAATTTTCATCTCGCACTAAAAATTTCAGAAAACCGTTCAGATTGTACAAGGTTCGTCCGTGATTCCATTGGTAAACTGTAAATAGTAAACAATCAGAGATGCATTAATTACCAACACATTGGAATTTGCAGTACGTTGGTAATTTCCTCAGGAAACCTGCCACTGACTCAGTGAACTTTAATTGCCATCACCGACATGAGAAGGGGAACACTTGCCTTCCCCTCTGGAATACACTGATGATTTTCAGTTCGTTGGTATTTTCATCGGTGTTATGCATAGTGAATAGTTCTATGGGGAGGAGAATAGTTCCCTTCGCCTCTAGAATACACCGACGGACACGAAGCATCAGTATTTCTATCGGTGTTATGCATAATGAATAGTTCCGGGGGAGGGGAACAATTCCCTTCGCCTCTAGAATACACCGACAGACACGAACCGTCAGTATTTCCATCAATGTTATGCACAATGAATGACACCAGATTGTATTTGTATTCCCTATCTATCCATCCTACAAATACTTAAATCCAATGTTGCACGCACAACACAATAACACAAGTTCATATAACAATAAGAAAATAAATACTTCTTTGTTGAGAATTTCGTGAATAACTATTACATTATAGTTTATGGCATTGCACTTTCATGTTTTAATAGTTAGTCAGAATTGTCTTCTTCTTCTTCAATTGACTCGTCATCAGCTCTATTGCAATCTTTTACGTTGATATCATTGCTATCATCATCTTCATCGACTTGTGCTTCTCCATTGGAGCTCAAAACAACATTCAACTCCTCAACATCAACATCAACAAAAATATTATAGAAGATGCGAAAATTTGAATTTCTTCTAAGTCAATATGGGGCAACTCGATATGGTTCAACCAACTCTCTAACTTGAAAGACATCATCTCCCACATTTGAGTCATCGTTCTCATCCTGAACAACCTCGACACGACCCTTGGGTTTGGTTTTCAATATTGATAACCAATCAACTTTTAAACAATTCTTTCCAAAGAAAGGGGTGTATGTGTAATAAACTTGTCGGCATTGCTTGGTAAAAACAAAGACATCATTGACGTTGCCGAGTCTAGCTTTTGAGCTAATTTCAACCAAACCATGATGTGAATCTACTATGATTTCTTTGTTAGTGGTGTCATACCAATAACATTTGAATAAAAACACTCTATTATATTCGTTATGATATTGCAATTCAATTACCTCTTCTAATTTCCCATAATAGTCAACTTCAAACTCACTAGAAGTTGATCCCTTAACATAAAAACCATTGTTATATGTCTTTCTACCCTTCTCATACTCTTTAGTATGAAACACGTATTCATTAACAAAATACACATTGTAACACTTCACTTTTCTTTCAGGACCCAAACTTAGTAAAGACAATGTAACATTATCATTCCTTCTCGAGTTGATAAACTTGGAACATCAAGTATCACAATGAACAATGAATGAGTTTGTGATAGTACTTATATGCGTTCTAAACCACGTGACAAATTGTTCATGTTGTAATTGAAAGATTTAAGATTCGATCAGCTGTGAATTATTAGACAGTAAATATTGACGATGTTGCCTATGAGGTATTCAACAATATATGAGCTTGTGATATTACAAGAGATAAATAGTTCATTTATAACAAAGTTAAAGTAGTATATATATTTATTAAATAAAAGGTCTCAGTTCATCATAGTTAAATAACACATAATTATATGCTTATCTGAATTCTATTTCAAACAAATATCTTCCCCTAACATCATTTTTTGGTACGGGTCGTTTAGGATTGGAGAATATTTCTAAGTTTTTATTTGAAGGCACTTCACCACCATCTTCATGCTTTGGAACACAATTGATTCTTGTTCTTAAATGAGGCTCAAAATAGTACGAGATAAATGTTGAGTTATCCTCAACAATATAGGCCTCACATATCGAAGCCTCAACATGCGCCTTGTTTTTAACTTATTTTTTAAGATTGAACAAGTACTTGCTTGGAATTAAACAAATGTTTTCAATTAACAAAAACAATGAAAATACATTTTTAATTACATTGCAATTGTAATCTCTAACCTCTCAAATGGATACATCCATCTATACTGGATTGGGCCTCTAATTTTTGCCTCAAACAGTAAATGTATGGGTAGATGCTTCATCGAGTTAAAAAATGATGGAGGGAATATCATCTCAAGTTTGTATATTGTCTAGATGATATTCGTTTCAAACCTCTCAATGTGTCATGTCAGCAACTTGTTCAACCAGCATAAACCAACTCCATATTTTTATGGTAACAAAATAACGCTATATTCATTCTAGCTTTGATGTTGTCCTTTGTCTTCCCCTTTACGTCCATGATTGTGTTGAAAATGTTCTCAAACATGTTCTTTTCTATGTGCATGATGTCAAGATTATGATGGAAGAGATTAGTCTTCCATTAAGAAAGCTTCTAGAAAATACTTCGCTTTACCCAATTGTGGGTCAAACCAAAACCTGGAAACTTCTGCTTACCGAATTGAAAACCAAACACAATGTCACCGTTCTTGACACCATGTCATACAATTCTTCACAAGAAAGACGCAGAGGTGCAACATTCTTTTCAACTTTACCAATAAAAAAATCATTTATGTTCCTTTTGTACTTGTGATCTATTAGCAAGAAACACTGGTGGTAGTAAAAAAAAGACGTTTTACCCCCATTTATTAACGTGAATGCCTTGTTATTTTCTATGCAGTATGGACATACTAGTTTTCTATGTATGCTCCAACCATAAACCATTCTATAAGCTAAAAAATCATTGATAGTCCACATCAAAGCTACCTTTATAAGCAAATTATGTTTCGTCGATACATCATAAGTCAAAGCCCCAAAGGACCACAACTGTTTCAACTCATCAATCAACAGTCGAAGATAAAAAACTATATCCCGGCCCGGACTATTAGGATTGGGTATGACCGTAGATAAAAACATGAATTCCAGCCTCATACATATTCCTGGTGTCAAGTTGTAAACCATAAGTATAACCGGCTAACAAGAATAAGGAGCAACAAATGACCCAAATGGATTGAATCCGTCTCTATATAATCCAAGATGCACATTCCTTGATTCAGTTGAAAAGTGAGGATGCACATTGTGAAAATATTTCCACACTTCACTTCATCTACCGCATCATGTGATTGGTGCCATGTCATGTGCTCAACAGTTTTTGGTGACATGAATAACGTTTGCAGTCTATATGTGATTGGGAAGTATCTAAGTTTTTTTTTATGCATTATAATAGTCTTTTCCCTACCAGTTCTGGGTTTATAATGGGAATACCCAAATGTTTTGCATTCGGTCAGCTCAGCATTTTCAAAGTAGTACAACATGCAGAAGTTTAGACACATGTTAATTTCTGGTATCCTAGACCAAAGGGTTTCATCATGGACTTAACAGCATAAAAGTTCTCTTTTAGCATGATCCCTTCATGTAAAATGTTTCTTGCCCATTCAACAATTATGTGACACGATCAAAGAGTTAAAGTTTTATCCCAGGTGCAGGAGTGTCGAAGTAATAAATAACCCGGCAAGACCGGGGTCGAACCATAGGGAGGTGAACTATATAAAATTATAAACAATAAATGAAAAGGAGTTGAAGAGAACTTTTGAGATGTGATATTGATGTAAGGATTAAACAAGGATAAAACAATTGTCAAGGTTAGA
>Ga0307515_10012603_pt1 | contig 15889 bp, 12 predicted proteins | sample 17_EM_MG_FD_194513 | JGI IMG/M metagenome (GOLD analysis project Ga0307515, IMG submission 194513) | Populus trichocarpa ectomycorrhiza microbial communities from riparian zone in the Pacific Northwest, United States - 17_EM | ecosystem: Host-associated > Plants > Roots > Unclassified | place... | reverse complement strand
CGCCGCCCGCCTGTGCAACCGCCCATCTCGCTCGGCTGTACCAGCGCGGCGCGCGGCGAATCTGCTACCTTCGCCGCCCTCATGGCGCGCATCAACGAGCACTACGCCAAGCTTCCTGCCGGCTACCTCTTTCCCGAGATCGGCCGTCGCGTCCGCGCGTACCAGGCCGCGCACCCCGAGGCCAAGGTGATCCGCCTCGGCATCGGCGACGTCACCGAGCCGCTCTCCCCGGCGATCGTCGAGGCGATGCACGCCGCGACCGACGAGATGGGCAAGCGCGAGACGTTTCGCGGCTACGGGCCCGAGCAGGGCTATGACTTCCTGATCGACGCGATCCGCGAGCACGACTATGCGGCGCGCGGCGTGTCGATCGGCGCCGACGAGATCTTCGTCAGCGACGGCTCGAAGTGCGACAGCGGCAACATCCAGGAGATCTTCGCGCTCGGGGCGCGCATCGCCGTCACCGATCCGGTGTACCCGGTGTACGTCGACAGCAACGTGATGGCCGGCCGCACCGGGCCGATCGGCGCCGACGGGCGCTACCCCGGGCTGACCTACCTCGTCGGCAACGAGGCCAACGGCTTTCAGCCCGAGCCGCCGAACGAGCCGGTGGACGTGGTGTATCTGTGCTCGCCGAACAACCCCACCGGCACCGTCGCGACGCGCGCGCAGCTCGAGCGCTGGGTCGCCTGGGCCAAGGCCAGCGACGCGATCATCCTGTTCGACGCCGCCTACGAGGGCTACATCTCGGACCCGGCGCTGCCGCACTCGATCTACGAGATCGACGGCGCGCGCGACTGCGCGCTCGAGCTGCGCAGCTTCTCCAAGCGCGCCGGGTTCACCGGCGTGCGCTGTGCGTTCATGGTCGTCCCCAAGGGCGTCACCGGGGTCGGCGCCGACGGCAAGCGGGTAGCGCTGAACGCGCTCTGGTCGCGCCGCCACGCGACGAAGTTCAACGGCACGTCGTACGTCGTGCAGCGCGCGGCGGCGGCCGCGTACTCGGCCGCGGGCCTGGCGCAGACCCAGGGTCAGATCGCGTTCTACATGGAGAACGCGCGCCTGTTGCGCGAGGGGCTCGGCGCGGCCGGGTTCACCGTGTTCGGCGGGGTCCATGCGCCGTACCTGTGGCTGCGCACCACCGACCGCGCGAGCTCGTGGGAGTTCTTCGATCGCCTGCTCGCCGAGGTCCAGATCGTCGGCACGCCGGGCGCCGGCTTCGGCCCCGCGGGCGAGGGCTACTTCCGGCTCTCCGCGTTCAACTCGCGCGCGAACATCGAGGAAGCGATCGCGCGCATCCGCCGCGGGTTCGGCAAGTGAGCCGGCGATGAAGTGGTCGCTCGAGCCGCTGCCCGGCGCGCCGGGCCACGCGATCACCGTGCGCCGATCCGGCGCCGGCCCCGAGATCGTCTGGATCCACGGCCTGGGCGAGCAGTCGACGAGTATGGACGGCGTCGCGGCGCACCCCGCGCTCGCCGGCTTCGCCCACACGCTGATCGATCTGCCGGGCTACGGCCGGTCGCCCTGGCCCGACGAGCCCGACGGCCTCGAGCCGCTCGCCGCTCGCCTCGCCGGCTGGATCGGCGACCGCCGACCTGTCGTCATCGGCCACTCGATGGGCGGCGTGCTCGCCACGCTGATCGCCGAGCGCGCCGAGCTGCGCGCCGTGGTCGACGTCGACGGCAACCTGTCGCGCGGCGACTGCACGTTCAGCGGCAAGGCCTCGGCCTACGCGCTCGACGACTTCGTCGCCCACGGCCTCGGCACGATGCGCGCCGCGGTCTACGAGGACGGCGCCACCGAGCTGCCGCTGCGCGGTTACCACGCCGCGATGACGCTCGCGTCGCCGCACGCGTTCCACCGCCACGCCCTCGACCTGATCGCGCTGAGCGAGCCCGAGACCCTGGTCACCCGGCTCGCGCAGCAGCGCGCCCCGGCGCTGTTCGTCGCCGGCGTCCCCGGCGGGATCTGCGAACACAGCCGCGCGCTGCTCGATCGCCACGGCGTTCGCTGGGTCGGCATCGAGCCGGCCGGCCACTGGGTTCACCTCGATCAGCCCGACCGGTTCGCCGCCGAGGTCGCCGGCTTCCTCGGCGCGCTGTGACGGTGGGTCGGGGCTGTGCCATGACATACATTCGCGTGGCCTGGATTCATCAACACGCCGACGAGCCCGTCGTCCTGTACGGCGAACTGGACGCGCAGCGTTTCGAGGTCCGAAAGATCGAGGTGTTTCGCGACGGGAGCATCGGGTACGCGAACGCCGAGGAAAGCACGCACGGGACACGGCTCGGATGGGAGCCCGTGCCCGAGCTCGATGTGATCGCCCGTGATCCGGAATTCTCCCCTGGTGAGATCACCCATGAGGAATTCGAGGTCCTGTGGAGAGATCGCGCGCCGGGAATGTCGAATGCATTGGTCCTCGAAGAGGGGGCTTGACGTGGTCCAACAGCGATTGACCGTGAGCCGATCGAGACCTCGCGTCAGAACTTTGGAGTCGTGCGATGAAATATATTCGAGTGGCCTGGAATCATGCGCCCGATGACCGCGATGACTCCCCCGTGCTCATCTATAGCGAGCTGGACTCGGAGCGTAACGAGATCCGCAAGATCCACGTGTTTTCCGATGGGCGGGTCGAGTACGCGTCGGCCGAGGGCGGCACCAGCAACACAGACCTCAGCGAGACCGCGATACCCGAACTCGAAGAGATCGCTAGCGACCCCGTGTTCTCTCCCAGCGAGATCACGCGTGAGGAGTTCGAGGCGCTGTGGGCGAAGCGGGGCTGACGACCGGCGTCAGAACGTCAGCGCGAGGCCGAAGCGGACCGAGCGGGGCTCGGCGGCCTCGGTCGGCTGGCCGAAGTTGGGGTTCTTGGCGGACGTGGCGGTGGCCCGGGTGGGATCGCCGTTGGCGTCGAGCAGCTTGGCGTGCTTGAGGTCCTCGGCGTCGCCGCCGACGATCGGGTTGATGTTCTGGTAGCTCCAGATCTCGTCGAGCTTGGTGGCCGGCTGCTGGTTGAACAGGTTGAACACGTCGATGTAGCCCTCGAGCGAGACGCCCTTGCTGAGCTCGCGGCGGTAGGCGATGTGGCCGTCGAGCGCCGACTGGATCGGGGCGCGCTCGCCGGCGCCGCGGGGCAGCAGGTATGACTCGCCGATGCCGTAGGGGTTGCCGGCCAGCACGCTGTGGGGGCGGCCGGACTGGGCGCGGGCGCGGCCACCCAGGATGATCGCGCCGGTGCGCTCGAGCGGCCACTGGTAGTAGGCGTCGAGCTTGAACGCGTGCGGCCGGTCGACCTGGAGCGGGCCGTTGCGATTGGCCATCAGCTCGGGCAGGTCGTACATCGATGTCAGGTTGGCGGACGGCTGGCCGGTCTCGGGGTTGAACAGGCCGGGGTAGTTGCCCTCGGTGCGCGAGTAGGTGTAGCTGCCGAGGACGAACAGCCGGCCGGTGTGCATGCTGGCCGTCAGGCTGAGCGCGTCGTAGACCCGCCGCGGGGTGTCGAACCGCTTGATGCCCTCGACCTGGTTGGCCTGGAACTCGAGGCTGGCGGCGCGCTGGGCGTCGCCCGCGGCGGCCGCGGCGGCGGCGCGGTTGCGCAGCTGCTGGACGTCGCCGGGGTCGATCTCGCCCGGGTTGGCGATCACGTAGGTCCCGCCGCCGTCGGTCGACAGGTCCTCGATCACGCGGCCGAGCGAGCGGTGGAGGTAGACCGCGCCGACCTTGAGCGCCGGGAGGACTTCGTACTCGACACCGGCGGTGATCTCGTCGGTGTACTGCGGCTTGATGCCGGGCGCGACGATGCTCGAGCCACCGCCGAACCGGCCCGCGAACTGCGGCATCGATTCGTTGCAGGTCAGGGTCGCGGGCTTGAGCAGGTCGCTGCAGGTCGAGTCGTCGACGACCTTGATGTCGGCGACGTTGTTGCCGAAGCCGGTGATGTTCATGTCGAGCGGCACGACCTCGTAGAACCGCCCCCAGTGGACGTAGACCCGCGACCGGCCCATGCCGGTCCAGTCGTAGAGCGCGCCGATCCGCGGCGCGAGGTCGTTGAGCACGAACGCGGTGTCACCGGCGGCCTCGCCGGACAGGCTCGAGACCCGGCCGACCATGTTCGCCGGCATGCCGATGCGCTGCTGCTGCAGGCGCAGCCCGGCGTTGATGGTCAGGTTGGGCAACGGCTGCCACGAGTCCTGGATGAACGCCGACAGGTCGTCGGTCGCCGCGGCGGCGTCGATGCCGCCGGGCTCGAAGCTGCACGCGGCGTCGGGGATGCCGTCGCCGTTGACGTCCGAGCCGCACGGCTCCATGCCGTTGGCCTCGACGCTGTAGAACCGCACGCGCATCAGGCTGCCGCCGAAGTCCCAGTTGCGGATCCCGTTGCCGGTGTAGATCCGCGTGACCTCGGAGTGGTCGTGATCGACCTCGAGGCCGGCCTTGATGACGTGGTGGCCGGCGGCGCGCAGCCGCTGGGTCGCGATCAGCTTGGCCGACATCCGGTCGTTGGTCTCGCTCGCGATGTGATCGAAGCCGCCGATCTGATAGTTGGTGACCTGGCAGTTGGTCAGCATCGGGTACGGATCGTTCACGCCGCCGTCGACGCAGCCGGCCGGCATCGCCTCGTAGCCGGCGAAGTCATTGAACGGGCGGGCGTAGAGGAACCGGATCGACGGCGCATTGGCGCTGGCGAACCGCGGGTTGAGCTGGTCGCGCCCGTGGACGTAGCCGATCTGCGCGTCGATCTGGGTGGCGTTGTCGAACAGCTTCGAGGTCCAGCGCGCGGTCGCGGCGGTCTCGCCCTCGCTGGCCTGCGACTCGATGGTGCGGGCCGGGCCGTAGCCCCACTCGGGGTTCATCACGCCCTGGCGCACGCCGGGCGTGCCGAGCACCGACACCGAGCCCTGGTGATCGGGGTTGACCGCGAACGACAGCTTGCCGGTGAAGTTGAGGGTCCGCCGCGTGTTCGGGATCGTGGTGCGCGCGACCTGCTGGCGCAGGCTGATCAGGGTGGTGGGATCGACGTCGGCGATGCCATCGCCGTTGTCGTCGCGGAACCGGCTGACCACGCGATCGATCGGCGCGCTCTCGACCACCGGATTGAACCCGACGTGGAACCACACCTTGTCCTTGACCAGCGGGCCGCCGATCTCGCCGCCGACGTCGGCGCGGTACGACAGGCGGGGATCGTAGGACAGAGAGCTGCCCTCGCGCAGGATCGACCGGGTCTGCGCCTGCAGGGCGCCCGGCGTGACGTGGGTGAACACGCTGCCGTGGATCTCGTTGGAGCCCGACCGGGTGACCACGTTGACCAGGCCGCCGGTGGTGCCGGCGTACTCGGCGCCGAACGCGCCTGCGATGATCTCGGTCTCCTCGATGAACTCGTTGGGGATGCCCAGGCCGATGAACGCGTTGCCGCCGCCCCACTCGGCGCCCTGGAACGCGCTGGTGGTCGTGTTCAGGCCGTCGACGATGTAGGCGTTCTCGAACGACGACGAGCCGCCGAACGCCATGCCGTAGCGGTCCTTGGTCGCGGTCGGGACCACGTCGAGGTTCGACAGCGAGCTCCGGCCGGCGGGCAGGTTCTTGGTGTAGTCGGGCGTCAGCGTGAGCGCGAGCTTCATCGATCCGGCGTCGATCAGCGGCGGGCGGTCGACGATCTGGATCACCTCGGGGCTGGCGCGGCTGCTGTCGACCTGCAGGTTGACCTGCGCGAGCTTGCCGATCTGGACGACGATGTGGTCGCGCGCGACGTGGGCGCCGGCGTAGGCGACGTCGAGCTGGTACACGCCGGGCGGCAGGCTGGCGAGGTAGTACTGGCCGGTGTCGTCGGTGAACTCGGTCTGGGTTCCCTGCAGAGCGGGCGAGCTCGCCACCACGGTTGCGCCCGCGGCCGGCCCGCCGGTGCCAGGATCGGTGACCACGCCGCGCACCGCGCCCGTCGTGGCGGTCTGCGCGGCCGCGTGCGACGCCAGGCCCGCGACGGCGACGAGGCCGACCAGGGAGGCGAGGGCGAGATGTCGATACGAGGTACTCACGGGAGCCTCAGGGTGCCGTTGTGAAGGTGAACGTGTGCGCCTCGGACAGCGGCGCGCCGAGCGTATCGTGAACGCCGGTGTTCAGGGTGACAGTGTAGGTCGTGGCGCCCGTGAGCGTCGCCCCGGGATCGATCACGATGATCGCCGGGTCGTTCTGCGAGACCGAGGCGGCGGCCGGGACCGGCACGGCGCCGGCGGTGATGCTGACGTTGCCGGCGAGCGTGGCGGCGTCGACCGCGCTGTTGAGCGTCACCGTGACCACCGTGGTCGGGTCGACGTTGGTCGCGCTGGCCTCGGGTGCCGAGGCGCGCGCGTGCAGCGGCGCGAGCGTGAACGCGAACGCCACGTCGGTCGGCGCGGCGTTGCCGTCCTTGTCGTGGATCTTGGAGGGGTTGATCGCGATGCGGCACGCGGTCGCCGCCGGAGCCGCGGGCTGGGCCACGGCGCTGATCACGAGCGCCGGTCCGATCGGCGTGGTCTCGTGATTGCCCGACGGGTCGTAGAACCCCTCGTAGGCCACGGGCTTGTCGCCGCAGGTGACCGTGAACGGATCGTTGCCCTCGATGTGGCCGTCGCCGACGTCGTCGATCAACTCGATGTCCGGATCGAGCAGCTCCTTGAACACGACGCGGGCGCTCCACCGCAGCGGACGCACGTCGCTGACCGGATCGATCGACTTGCCGGCTTCGCAGCCGTTCGGGGTGTGTGTGCCCATGCCGGGGTTGCAGTAGGTGGGTTCGCTCCCGACCTCGCCGGTGACGAGCACGGCCGACACGGTCGGCGGTCCCGCGGGGACCAGTCCGGATGCGAGATCGGCGTCGCTACAACCGGTCGCTGCTCCCGACAGCAAGCCGACGCAGATCCACAGCGTCGTTGGTATTCGCATCTCGATCCTTCTGTAGCTCGGCCCGGGAGCAGACGCCGGGTCATTCACTATATCGGCCCTCGCCTCGATTCGGTGAAGGGCTGCGGTCCCGGCTGGGAGTGTTCCATACATGCAGCGTTCTGCGGCGTTCGAACTCACGGGATCGGCCGGGTCACGGGCCCGTCCTTGTTCTCAGCGGGCTCGGCGGGCTCGGGGGGCTCGGCGGGCTCGGCCCGGGGCTCGGCCGGTGGCGCCGGTTCAGCGGGCGGCTGGTCCGGCTGCGCCGGCTCGTCGGGCGCCGCCGCCGCCGCGGGCGCGGATGCGGGCGGTGCGCTGCTCGCGCGATCGGGCAGCACGCGCTCCCCCGGCGCGCCGACCTCGTCGAGCGCGGTGCGCTCCTCGTCGGCGCCGATCAGGCCCTGCATGCGGAGGAAGCGCAACAGCCGGACCGCCTTCCGGGTCAGCTCGGGGTCGCGCACCGTCGGCGCGCGCGTGATCGGGTTGGGCAGCGCGATCGCGAGCCGCACCGCCTCGGCCGGCGACAGGGCCTGCGCCGAGTGGTGGAACCACGTCCGGGCCGCGGCCTCGGCGCCGAACACGCCGTCGCCCCACTCCACGACATTGAGGTAGAGCTCGAGGATGCGCTGCTTGGTCAGGTGATCCTCGAGCGCGAACGCGATCAACAGCTCGCGCAGCTTGCGGACCAGGCTGCGCCGCGGCGACAGGTACAGGTTCTTGGCGAGCTGCTGGGTGATCGTGCTGCCGCCGATCGACATCGCGCCCTTGTTCCAGTCGGCCGACACGGCGTGCTCGATCGCGTCCCAGTCGACGCCGTCGTGGCGATAGAAGTTGTAGTCCTCGGCGTAGATCACCGCGGCGCGCAGGTAGCGCGAGATCGCGCCGAGCGGCCGCCACTGCCAGCGCAGCGCGAACGGCCTGCCGTCGGCCTCGGCCGCGGCGCGCCGCAGGTCGATGAACGCCGTCGACGCCGGGTTCTCGCCGGCGAGCCGCGCGGTGTCGGGCACCGAGCAGCGCAGGCCGAGCGCCCCGATCGCCGCGACGATCACGGCGGTCTCGGCCGCGCGCGCGGCGATCCGCAGCCAGCGGCGGGGCCGCGGCCGGTCCACGACCACGGCCACGGCCGGTGGCGGTGGCGGCGGTTCTGGTTGCGGCGGCGCGAGCGGCTCCACGGGCGGATATTAGCGACCCCCGGCGGGCCGGGATATCGTGGCCGACGTGAGAGCCGTGGCGATCGTGAACGGCAACGCGCGGCGCGTGCAGGGCGGGTTGCGCGCCAGGCTCGACCGGGCGCTGCCGGGGCGCGTGCGGTTCACCAGCTCGCTCGACCACGCGCGGTCGGTGATCCACGCCGAGATCCGTCGCGGGCTCGACCTGCTCGTGCTCGGCGGCGGCGACGGCACCGCCGTGATGGGCCTGGCGCTGGTCGCCGAGGCCTGCCGCGGGGCCGGGCGGCCCGAGCCCGCGATCGGCATCCTGCGCCTCGGCGCGGGCAACGCGATCGCCGACGCCGTCGGGGCCGGCGGCGACGCGGCCGGTGACCTGGCGCGGCTGGTCCGCGGCGACGGGGCGTGGCGCAGCGTCCCGCTGGTCGAGGTGCTCGGCGTGCGCGCGCCGTTCGTCGGCCTCGGCGTCGATGCTCAGCTGCTCGAGGACCACAAGGCGGTCGGCCAGGTGATCGATCGCGTGCCCGGCGGGCAGCTGGTCGGCGGCGCGGCGCGCTACGCGCTGTCGGTCGCGCTGCGCTCGCTGCCCAGGTTCGCGCGCGAGGCGCGGGCCCGCGCCGTGGTCACCAACCTGGGCGCGCCGGCGATCGAGATGGCGAGGACCGGGCCGACCGGGCGCGAGGTCGCCACGGGCGCCACGCTGTGGCAGGGCGCGTGCACGCTGATCGCGGGCGCCACGATCCCGTTCTTCGGCTTCGGCCTCCGGATGTTCGCGTTCGCCGGCGCGCGCCGCGATCGGTTCCACCTGCGCTGCGGCGACGCCGGGCTGCTGGAGATCCTGCGCAACACTCCCGCGGCGTTTCGCGGCGAGTACTTCTCGGACCACGTCCACGACTTCCTGTGCGAACGGGTCGCGATCGAGCTCGACATCGCGTCGCCGATCGAGGCCGGCGGCGAGCTACTCGATCGCCGCCGGCGCGTCGAGCTCGCGCTGGCCGCGCCGGTGCGCCTGGTCAGCCTGAACGGCGCTCCGTGGTGACTGCCGCGAATGAACCCGCGCGCTCGCGCGTCGACTTCATGTACCCTGTCGCCACCCCCAAGGAAGGACTGGCTGGGCCGATGCAGCAATTTCGAATCTTTCGCGCGCTGGGCCTGAGCTTCAAGGCTTGGTTCAAGAACTTCATCCCGTTCACGCTGCTCGCGGCCGTGCTGTATTCGCCCGTCGTGCTCTGGCTCCTGACCTATGACCCGAAGAGCGCCGAGAACGTCGAGGCCGTGCAGAACGCGTACTTCGTGCGCCCGGTCTACATCCTGACCGGCATCTCGTCGCTGCTCGCGCCGCTGATCACTTACCGCGTGATCCAGGATCTGAACGGGATCAAGGTCTCGATGCTGACCAGCATCCGGTTCGGGCTGCGCGGGATCGTGCCGGCGATCTTCGTCGCGATCATCACCAACCTCCTGCAGTTCGTGCCCGCCGGCGGCATCGTCGCCGCGATCGTGATGTGCATCTGGTTCGTCGCCACGCCCGCCGCCGTGGCCGAGCAGCTGGGGACGATGGCGGCGCTCACGCGCAGCTCGCAGCTGACCAAGGGCCGGCGCTGGGGCATCTTCGGGCTGACCTTCCTGATCGGGCTGCTCCTCGTCGGCCTCCTGCTGATCTGGATCGTCCCGCAGCTCGAGAACATGGGAGATACCGAGACGGCGGTGCGCCAGCTCGAGCACTCGTCGATCATGTTCGTGGTCACGATCGGCCTCTTCCACCTGTTCAGCGGGATCGTGGAGGCGGTCGCCTACGTGCTGCTCCGCGAGGACAAGGACGGCGTCTCGGTCCAGGAGCTCGCCAAGATCTTCGACTAGGGACGTGTAGCGCGTGGTGCCCGGGAGAACATAGCGCCCGGGAGAATGCCCACACGCGACTCGGCGGGGCTGCTGCGCGGATGGGCGTCGTGGCCGCGCCCGCCGAACAACCACCCGTCCTGCGCGGGACCCCGCGAGGTATGTGCGGACAAGGCCCGGCCAATCCAGAACACGGGGCATGAGCTCCAATGATTGGCGGGGCGTAGCTGCCGGGACCTCACCTCTCCCCTTGGATCGCAGATCGCGCCTCAAGTTTCATCCCTGGATGATCCGCCGACGGCGACGGCGGAGGTGCGACAAAACACGGTCGCGCCCGCCGACCTCATCCGCTCGCGGTCGCCCCCGGCGAGTCGCGTTGACGACTGGCGATCGCGCCACGAGGAACATCGAAGGCCATCGCGGCGGGCAGGTGTGATCGATGCGCCGTCAGCGCGACGACACGGACCACAGGGTACGCGCCTTTACCTCGGACGCTTCGAGGAGTGTTCGCTCGCTACCGCGGGCACATCCTTGGACCGGCCTCGGCGGGTGAGGCCCCACAACAGGCCCAACTCGCGGTCGAGCAGCGCACGCGCCTGCGCGCTCTCGACTTGCCAGCCCCACGCGTCCGCCAGATCGAGCGCGCCGCGGATCTCTCCGGCGCTGCCGTGCGCGATGTCGAAGAAGCGCCGCGGATCGCGGCCGTGGCGGCGCCCGCCTTCGGCGAGGTTGAGCACGATGCTACTCGCCGCGCGCTCGACCTGATCCGCGGCCTCGGAGCTGTACCCGCGAAGCCGTGCGACCACAGGACGCAGGGCTCGAACCAGATCCAGTGCAACGTCGTAGGCAACCAGCATGTGTTCTCCTCGGATGGGGTTCATCTCTGAAAAGGAAACGCCTCTTGCCGACGACCTCCGCGGCTGGGCGACGCCCGTCGCGACCGATCCGCGCCAGGACCCGTGCCAAACGCCCTCGTTGACGCACGTGGTCTTCCGGGCGCTGGTCTTCGCGGCAGACGTGGGAGTCGCCCGGACGCATCGGCGTTTGGCACGTGGTCGTGCGCGGACGGGCGCAGGGCGGCCCAGCCGTGGAGGGAGGAGGCACCGCGACGCGAGCTGTGTCAGCCGTGCCCACCATCCGAGGCGGCCGTGCTGTGCGTGCCGCGGCGCCATCTGCCCTCGACGACCGACGACCGACGACCGACGACCGACGACCGACGACCGACGACCGACGACCGACGACCGACGACCGACGACCGAGGCCGACGACCGACGACCGACGACCGAAGCCGACAACCGACAACCGACAACCGACAACCGACAACCGACAACCGACAACCGACAACCGACGACCGAAGCCGACAACCGACAACCGACAACCGAAGCCAACAACCGACAACCGACAACCGACAACCGACAACCGACAACCGACAACCGACAACCGACGGCCGACGACCGAAGCCGACGACCGAAGCCGACGACCGAAGCCGACAACCGACGACCGAAGCCGACAACCGAAGCCGACAACCGAAGCCGACAACCGAAGCCGACAACCGAAGCGACAGCCGAAGCCGACGCCCGACGCCGACAACCGAGGCCGACGACCGAGGCCGACAACCGAGGCCGACGACCGAAGCCGACGACCGAAGCCGACAACCGAAGCCGACCACCGAGGCCGACCACCGACGCCGACAACCGAAGCCGACAACCGAGGCGACAGCCGAAGCCGACTGCTACGGCGGCGGCGCCTGCCGCTCGGCGCGCTCGGCGGCCAGCGCCCGGGCGAAGAACGCCGAGCGCTGGGCGAGGGTCTGGACGTAGTCGCGGACGTCGTCGCGGGCGGCGGGCGGCAGGTCGGCGAACGCCACGACGTGCTCGTCGGGGACGTAGCGGAACGTGAAGTTGATGCGGCGGGTGCGGAACCCGGCGATCGCCGGCGGCAGGTCGAGCGCCTGCTTGTCGTCGACCCGCTGCACGCGGTGCAGGAGCTCGTCCTTCCAGTGCGGCCCGCCGAACACCTGGAGCGAGCCGTCGTCGAGCCACTGGGTGCGCACCGGCGGGGCATCGCGCGCGCCGCGGCGCACGAACTGGAACCGCGCGCGCTCGCCGATCGACAGCGAGGCGACCGGGCCGGGCTCGAAGTCGCGGTGGTCGCCGACCCGCGCGACGTCGACGGTGCGGTCGCCCTCGATGCGGTCGCCGTAGAAGTTGACCAGGCAGGTGTTGAGGTGCCAGCGCCGCGGCACGACGCGCGGCGGGAAGCCGTCGCGCACCCGGTGCTCGATCTGGGCGACCAGCCGCGCGAGCACGGGCGGGAACGGCTCGGCGGCGACGGCGGCGTCGTGGGTGCGACGGGGCGGCTCGTAGTAGCCCAGGCAGGCGAACTGCCAGTTGCCGAGCCAGTAGACCGGCCGGAGCAGGGCGCGCTGCGGGCGGCCGGGCGGGGCCGGCCGGCGGGTCGAGTAGCGCTGCTCCCAGAGCGGGACCAGGGTCGCGAGCCAGGCCAGGATCTCGCCGCGCGCCCGGGCGTCGATGAAGTCGGGCTCGTAAACGTAGCAGGGGTCGTTCGCCGGACGCGGGGTCGCGGCGCGGGGGGCGTTCGCCGGTCGGCGCGAGGTCACGGCGCGGCAGTCTACAGTTTCGGCGCCGAGTTGCGAGTCCGGACGCAACCCGGCGCGCGACCGGCCGATACCTTGGGGATGATGGACTGGCTGTTCCGGCCGCAGTGCGCGGCGTGTGGCGCGGACGCGGTGACGCTGTGCCTGGCGTGCCGCGCCTCGCTGGTCGAGCTGGGGCCGGCGTGCCCGGGGTGCGCCGAGCCGACCGGCGAGCGGGCGGTGACCTGCCGGCGGTGCGCGATCGATCCGCTGCCGCTCGACTGCGTGGTGGCGCCGTGGTGGTTCGGCGGCCAGCTCGCCCAGGCGATCCGCCGGCTCAAGTTCGCCAACCGGGCGCACATCGCGCGCGACGTCGCGCCGCTGTGGGCGCCGGTGCTGGCCGCGGCGGTGGCCGAGCGCGACGCGGTGGTGGTGCCGGTGCCGCTGCACTGGCGGCGGCGCTGGGGCCGCGGCTACGACCACGCCTGGCTGCTCGCGCGCCACGCCTGCGCGCTGGCCGGGGTCGCGGCGCCGGTCCGTGCGTTGCGCCGGGTCCGCCACGCGCCGGCGCAGAGCACGCTGCCGGCGGCGGAGCGCGCGGCCAACGTGGGCGGCGCGTTCGCGGCGGTCGGGGCGGGCGCGCCGGTCGCCGGCCGCGCGGTGGTGCTGACCGACGACGTGATGACCACCGGCGCCACGCTGGCGGCGGCCGCGCGGGCGCTGCGCCGGGCCGGCGCGGCGTCGATCACCGCGCTCGTGATCGCCCGGGCTACTTCCGCTCGAGGATGATCAGCTCGATCCGGTCGTTGATCTTGGGCGCGCCGCGCTGATCGGGCGCCACCAGTGGCTTGGTGCTGCCGAACCCGCGGGCCTCGATCCGGGCAGGCGCGATGCCCCACTGCACGAGCCAGTCGCGCACCGCCTGCGCGCGCTTGTCGGACTTCGCCTGATCGGCGTCATGGTCGGCGGTCGGCTGGACGTGCACGGTGACGCGCAGCCGGACGATCTCGCCGTGCGCCCGCAGGGTCGCCGCGACCTGGGCCAGGACGGGGTTGCTCGCCTTGGCCAGCTTGAGCTGGGTGAACTGGATCGGATCGAGGGTCTCGATCCGGTCGGGCGAGAGGATGATCGTCGAGTCGCCCTTGTCGGGGCAGCCGTCGTCGTCCTGGATGCCGTTGATGGTCTCGGGCTGGTTGGGGCACTTGTCGGTCGCGTCGGGGATGCCGTCGTGATCGTTGTCGGGATCGGGGCAGCCGTCGAGGTCCTCGAACCCGTCCTTGTCCTCGGGCTCGTTGGGGCACTTGTCGACGGCGTCGGGGATGCCGTCGCCGTCGTTGTCCTTGTCGGGGCAGCCGTCGTCGTCCTGGTAGCCGTCCCGGTCCTCGGGGTCGAGCGGGCACTTGTCGAGCGCGTCGGGGACGCCGTCGTGATCGTTGTCGGGATCGGGACAGCCGTCGCCGTCCTCGAACATGTCCTTGTCCTCGGGCTCGTTGGGGCACTTGTCGATGCTGTCGGGGATGCCGTCGCCGTCGGCGTCGCCGTCGGGCTTCGGCGGCTCGGGCGGATGGATCGGCACGACCGCGGCGGCGCCGGGCACGAAGCCGAGCGACAGCACGCCGCGCAGGTCGGGCGTGCCGACTGCGTCGGTGAGGCCGCGTCCGACCGCCAGGCCGATCACCAGCCGGCGCTCGGGCTTGATGCTGAGCCCGGCGAGCCACTCGACCTGCGACAGCGTGGTCATGGTGGCCGCTGCGCCGGGCATCGGTGCCGGGCGCAGGCCCGACGGGGTGAGCTCGCCGTAGATCTCGCCAGTCGCCCACAGCTCGTCGAGGAGCCGGACCGACGCGCCGCCGCCCCACGCCGCGGCGGTCTTCTTGACGACGTTGAAGTAGACGGCCTCGCTGCGGATCACGGAGCCGGCGTTGATCGAGAGCGACAGCCGCGAGCCCATCGCCGCCGGGGTGAACCCGGCGAGCACCAGCAACCGGCCCTCGGGCTGGTCCGAGCCGGTGAACTGGCCCTTGGTCGCGGTCGGGACCAGCGCGGTCGCGCTGGCGCCAGCGACGAACGTCCCGGCGCCGAGCCGCGCGCGGACGAGGCGCGCCTTGACGTGCAGCGCGAGGTTGCCGCGCGCGGTGCCCTTGACGGCCTGCAGGCCCTCGCCGCTCTGCTGGTAGAGCGGCATGCTCGCGCCGAGCTCGAACCGACCGAGCAGCGCGTAGGCCAGGCCGAGCTGCATCAGCGTGCTGCGCTCGACCGGCGCGTTGTGGGTCTGGCCCGCGCCGGTGGTGGTGTCGAGCACCAGCGGGTTCGCCGCGTACGACACGACCGCGTTCGCGACCCAGCTGCCGCTGGCGCCGACGTCGGGCGCCTGGAGCGCGAACCCGGCGCCGGTGGTGGCGGGCGTCGGCGCGAACACGGTGAGCCCGAGGCCATCGGCGTGCGCGGCCGGCGCGGCCGCGAGGGTCGCCGCCGCGATGGTGATCGCGAGCCCGGCGAGCCGCCGGCGCCGCCCGACCAGCGCGAGCGCCCCGAGCATGATGACGAGGCCGCCGCCGGCGCCACCGCCCGCGTCGCAGCCACCGCTGCCGTGCGCCGAGGTGAACACCGCGTCACCGGTGATCGTGATCGTCGCGGTGGCGTTGAGCGAGCCGGCGAGCTCGGCGCTCAGGATCGTGGTGTCGGGCGCGTCGGGGTCGGTCGTCGCCGTCGGCATGTACGTGACCGGGATGTCCAGCGACGAGTTGGGAGCGATGTGCGCCGGGGTGGCAGGGAGCTTGAGCGTGAACGCCGGGTTCCCCTCGTTGGTGGTCAGCGACATGATGTCGAGCATGTCGTTGCCGGTGTTCTCGATCTTGATGGTCTGGGCCGGCGGCGGGCTGTTGATGTCGACCACGCCGAAGTCCACCATCGCCGGGATCTTGAGGTTCGCGGCGGTGGCGATGCCGGTGACGGGGATGTGCTCGGTGACCGAGCCGATCGAGTTGGAGGTGACGTTGATGGCGCCCTCGACGAGGCCGATGCGGCGATCGACCTGCGGGCTCACCGAGACGACGAGTTGCTCGTTGGCGTTGATCGACACCGGCTGGGGCAGCGTGGTGCCGCTCTTGGCGAGATCGATCTTGTACTCGGTCGGCTTGGTGCTCGTGCCCTCGGTGAACGGCGCGGTGATCGCCAGCGGCGCGTTGCCATCGTTGACGATGACGAACGTCTTGGGCACGTGCGCGTCGAACCGGAAGTTGCCGAAGTCGAGCGCGAGCGGCGCGGTGGTGACGGCGAAGCTCGCCTCCTGGCCGGTGATCGAGATCGGCAGCGGCGGCGCGGCGGTGCGGCCGTTGCCCCAGCTGCCGCTGAAGCTGATCGTGGTCGGCCCGCC
>Ga0307515_10012602_pt1 | contig 15889 bp, 15 predicted proteins | sample 17_EM_MG_FD_194513 | JGI IMG/M metagenome (GOLD analysis project Ga0307515, IMG submission 194513) | Populus trichocarpa ectomycorrhiza microbial communities from riparian zone in the Pacific Northwest, United States - 17_EM | ecosystem: Host-associated > Plants > Roots > Unclassified | place... | reverse complement strand
AAAGGGAAAGGAAGAAAAGAAAAATTGTCTCTGGCGGCTTTGTGTTAAGTTATTAGGGTTAGGCTTTGTGCAGTATTTATACCTCCTTTATTTTATTGTTGTTTCGGTTCGGTTCACCGGTTTTGGTTTTAAAACCGAAACCGAACCGAACTGGAAAGATTTCTAGTTTTAGTAATCGGTTTAATCGGTTTTTCATCTCGGTTCGGTTTTTTTGGTTAATTTTCCATCGGTTTTCTCGGTTTTTTCGGTTACTCAGTTTTTTTGAACACCCCTAACAGGCAGCACTCGTGAATCGACTCGAATTTAAATGGCAGCCCCTTCCAAGATGCGAGTTAGTAGCTTATATTTACTAGTGGTTTAGTATGTTTTTTAAAATATTTTTATTTAAAAATATATTAAAATAATATTTTTTATTTTTTAAAAAATATTTGTAATATTTGTTTATAAAAATAATTTAAAAACATTAAAAAATAATCTAAAATAAAAAACATTTAAAGTTTTTTAAAAATACTCTTGGACCATGAAAACAAAAATATCCCTAAAAACATTCTACTATGTTAGTGGTATTTTTCAGATATTATTTTGGCATTCAACTTAGCTTTTTCAAAACAAATTTAGAATTTTACAATATCTTTTAGAGTTTCCGGAAAAAATAAATTAATATTCTTAAAATTACTCAATTGGATATTGCTTCACCAATAAAAGAAATTGCAATTCTAAATGATGACTAAATTTCACAAGTAGCTGGTTAATTAATTCATGACCATGTCTAGTATAATTATGATTTGAATCGTTCAGTACATGGACTGCAAAACGACCATTTATTTATATATCTATACCTATCCATATATTTTTTTTAATATTTTGATAGGTATGGAATATAAATCCATTTTAATTGTTTACTTTTTTATTCTCTAAAAAGTTAGAACTAAGCCCATAAATGTTGTCATAGTAGTATGTCCGAGAAGACAATAAAATAATTGGTCTAGCTCGTATTCTGTAGGTAAAACTGGCTTAGATTCTGATAGAAAATCTATGAATACAAACATAATTATTAATAGAAAATTCCGTTAGTAATTTGAAGTGAATTTTATTGACCGAATATATTTAATTATTAATTTTATTAGTATTTGCTGACGGAATATTTCTGTCAATAAATAACGAGAGAATTATAGTCGGAATAAAAGGAATTTAAAAAACTCAAAAAGTACGATAACATATAATTTTTTATGGAAAATTTTACTGACAAAATTACAATTGGATTCAAACAGAAAAAGCCATACAAAATTGCCGACGGATTGACAAACAAAATAATTTCATTGGTAATTCCATTGGTAATAGTTAATATATGACCTGGCTGTCGACCGTCCCCTCTCCTATTTCTCCTTCTTCCCCTCTACAACTAAACAAACCCTCCCAAATTTGCAACTAACAACCCCCCTCCCCTCTCCCCACATCACCCCCAATCTCAACACAAGCCATCCTTCCTCGACTTTTCTAGTCACACCAACAATTTTATTGCGGATATTCTATTTTAAGTAACTAAATCTACTATTTTTTTTAATTTGAATACAATTTTGAAATGTTAATTTTTTTAATTGTATATTTTTGTTGTATATGTATTTTGTTTGGGTGTTTACTTGTTTTATTGTTTTTTCTCAAACAAACTTGTTGTATGGATACATGATTTTGTACATGTTATGGTTTGTTTTAGATTTTGTAAAATTGTATTTGTTTGTAAATTATTGAAACTTATGTTGAATTACCAACTAAGAAATGTTGTGATGATATAAATAATGACTTGTTTAACAGATATATTTTATATTTTATCAATTTTATTGTCGAGTTATAATTTCCGTAAATTAATGTGTACAAATTTGTATGGACGTAGATAATTGATAATGAATTAAGAGAAGTATGAAAGTAGGTTTATTATTTATTTGACGTAGTTAATTAATAAATATATATTGTTGTCATCATTATTTGACATCAATTATTTGATCATGTCAACTTGGAAACATTACCTTTGACCTAAGAAATTTGTGATTCATATCGATCACTAATCTTTGAGATAGTTGAAAAGTTAAGGTAAGTTGAATCGTATAAATGCTAAGTAGGTGGAACTTATTGAGATATTTTCATATATCATTAAATACAAGCAAGGTAAGAAAAATATAGTTGCATATGCATTATTGTAAAGGTATGTTCTTCTTCCAATATCAACTTACAACAACTAATTGATTTCTTAGGCATGATGGATTTTTATTTGAAGATAAAAGATTATGTGTGCCTAGTTGTTCAATGCTTGAATTGATTGTAAAGGAAGCTAATGGTGGCAGATTAATGGAACACTTTAAAATTACCTAGGTCAATGAAAGGAAGGGGCTCTCTATTTCTTGGTGTACGTAGATTTTCTAAGATGATACATTTCATATCTTGCCATAAAATTGATGATGCAATAAATATAGCAAATCTATTCTTTAGGGAAGTAGTTCAGTTACATGGTGTTTTAAGGAGCATTATATCGAGATATTAAGTTTTTGAGCTACTTTTGGAAAGTTTTGTGAGGTAAGTTAGGAACTAAAACTTTATTTTCTACTACTTGTCATCCATAAACAAATGATCAAATTAAAGTAGCAAACAAGACTTTAACTCGTTTATTAAGAGCTATTGTTCAAAAGAATATTAAAAAAATAGAAAAATTGTTTATCATTTATTGAATTTGTATATAATGAAGTGTGCATTCTACTAATTATTCCTCATTTAAGATTGTTTATGGTTTTAATCCTTTAACACCATTAGATTCAATTCCTTTATTTTTTGATGAAAGTGTTAGTTTTGATGGTAATTAAAAAGCATAAGTGGTGCAAGACTTACATGCAAAGATACACAAATAGATATAGAAAAAGAATGACCAATATGCATTCAAAGCTAAAAGAGGACATAAATTAGTAAGGTTTTAAACCAGGAGGTTGGTTTTGGGTGTATATGAGGAAGGAAAGGTTTCATAAACAAAGGAGATTAAAATTGATGCCTTGAGGAGATGGTCCTTTTCAGATTATAGAGAGGATTAATAACAATGTCTATAAAGTGGATCTACCATGTTAGTATGGTGTTCGTGCTATATTTAATGTTTCTGACATCTCTTTATTTGATGTAGGTGATGATTTTGTTGCACTTATTGGAAAGAAGACTACATTTCCCCGCAGTCTCCATTGATGAATGCATTAAAACTTCATAAATAACATCCGAGCATAGGTCACAAGTTGAGTTCATGGTAGAGCAGAGATTCTTGTTATCAGTTTGTAGAAAACCGTAAACGATTCTTTGAGATTAGAAGATGAACAAATTCTCCTTAACACTATCAGACATTGGCAACTTTTGATTCGTCAAGAGAAAACCAGATTTGGGGAACCTATATTTCAAATTATGAGCATGCATGTTAAATGTATGAGCATGCTTTTATATGATGAACTCGCCCTTTAAAAGGGTGATACATGGTCGTAACTCTTGCATGATGAACAAGAATTTTGACTTTTGCCCAAACTCTACAATGAAAATTTCATGAGTGACAACCATTGTGCCACTTGTAAGTCCTGAACTCAAGATGCTTTATGACGAGCTTGCCTTGTGTAAGGATCATACACTCTAAAGGCATGTTCTAATCCTTTTACGTGAGACAGGGGGTAGGTTTATTACTTAGTCTCTAAAAAAGGGTCTCTTGTTATCCTAGTGATCACCCTTATGAAGGCAATATAGGGGCTCAATAGGTAATGGGATGGCACGTATACCAATCACTACTAGTTCAAGCATTAAAAAAAAAGTTTGATGGTTTTAAGAACTTAAACCTTGATTAAAAGTCATACGGTAAGTCGTTACTCCCCCACTTAACCTGAAGTTTCCATATACGTGCATTTCAAAATGATATATTACAAATAAACTAATGATGCATGAAAATATTCATCCATATCCAATATTCATGCACGGGCATAAGAAAATGCTAAAGCATAAATAAAATGAGACAAGCAAAATGCAAAAATTTAAACACATCAAAAACAAATAAACCACATAAAACACAAAGCGTAGTCCGATATTGTTACAAACAATATTCTCCCCAGCAGAGTAGTCATTTTATCACACGTGGATGTATGGTGTCGGGGCAGGTCAGTGAGTTGCCAACTAGTTATTTGGTTCAGGGTCGCTAGGAAACCCGAGTGTATTGATCTTCTAACACCCCCATCCTTCAAAACAGGTTAAGTATGAAATACTATAATAAGGTCACATCATTTGAATGAGTATGAGTATTCTATGTGACTCCTTTTTGTTGACCAAATTTTATATATATATAAAACGGATTCATACAAGGTTTACCAAAATTTCAGCAAAGTTTCCTTTATAAATGAGCATACCAAGTTTACCATATAAATCGTTCACCTTAGATCTCATTTCGGGTCATCTTGACCTCAAAGCATTCTCAACATCATATATACATTTCACTTTTCATTATCAGCATCATATACATTCACAAGAATATAACTCAAAATATGCGCTAGGAAAAGGAACCAATTAAATAACTTATACATGTTGGTCCAAGACAAATATATATGTAGTAGATTAGTTTAAACACACATATAAATTAGTTACGGAAAATACATAATTATCATCTTACATAAAGTATTTGTCTAAGGACTTCATTACATAAGACAAACATAGATAGAATAACATCATTACAAAAGGAAAGAGTTATTGTTTTTTTTTGTTTAAGTTACAAAATTTGATTACATGCACAACAAAAGTTTTGGTTGTCTTGAAGTCCGTCTATTGCCTAATTATCTGGTCCACTAATTTGCGAAGGTCCTATAACAAAGATTAATTAAGCAAACTTTTATATTACGAGTATAGTTGTACTTTTAAGTGTAACAAAAATAAAAGCACCCATTATTCTTATCAAATCTTATAAAAGTTTTCACGAATGATGATTTCATCTTCCACAATAATTACACCAAACATGTATGCACATACTCATAAATTAATTAACATGCAAAATTACCAAAATATTTACGAAGACTTCACCATAATAGTCTTTGTAATTCAATGGTTTCTAAAACCTTTGGAAAACACATCAACGTTTGGCTTTCGCTAATTGCGAAAGCAACTCAAATTTATTGGTTTCCAAAACTTCAAAAACAATCCCAACATTGACTTTTGCTCATCGCGAAAAACAACTTCAATTTTATTGGTTTTCGAATACTTCGAAAACAATTCCAACATTTGCTTCCGCTCATTGCAAAAGCAAATTCAATTTCATTGGTTTCTGAAACTTTAGAAACAATCTCAACATTGGCTTTCGCTCATTGCAAAAGCAATTCAATTTAATTGGTTTTCAAAATACTTCGGAAACAATCCCAACATTGCCTTTCTTTTATTCGGAAGCAATTCAAATTCATTGGTTTTTAAAATTTCAGAAACAATCCCAACATTGGCTTTCACTCATTGCAAAAGCAATTTAAATTCATTGATTTTCAAAACTTCAGAAATAATCCCAACAATTGGCTTTTGCTCATTACAACAGCAACTTAATTTCATTAATCCTCCCATCATATTCTTAATTCATCCACATTACTTTCATGTTTAGTATTCATCACTAATTCTAAAATTTAGATCTAACTTCATGAGTTAGAGGCAATTCAATTTCATTAATTTCCGATAACTTTAGAAACGATCTCTATATTGGTTTTTCACTCTTTAAAAAAACATGTCAATTACATCAATCTTACATCATAATCATAATTCATTCATAGTACTTTCATATTTCATTATTCATCATAAATTCAAAAATTTAGATTTAACTTCATAAATTGTAGATGAAATTTCACTTACCTCCTTCTCCGGTTGAGTGAGCTCCTCTGATAAAAGATACATCAGTAAATTCTTTAACAAGTTTACATACACATTCTTTACACAAGACATACTTCTTTTAATTTCATATCAAAACTCATTATGTTCTACAATACATGACAAAGCACTAGGACGCCACTTAGTGTTTCTCTCCCCTCTAGAGTTGTAGAACTCATTTTTATTTGGGCTTTATTTATTTGGAGAGGTAAGTTATAAATATACAACTTAGATGAGAGGGTTAAACTTAGTTATGCCATTTACACTTAAATTCATCGAAATACTATGGCACGCGGGTCTCTCCTATAACATATTGTCTGACCCTTCTCTAGTGTATTACCAATATCTAAAGTTATATAACTCCATATGGAGTAAGGTTTGTTCCTTGTAAAAGTTAACATCATTGAACACAATTTTCATGAAGACAATTACCCCAAATTTTCCTAGTGGTAAACCTAAAGTTTTGGTTTAAAGTCTGGTACACATTATGTCCAGAATTTTCCAGTCTGACCTGTCTTCAGGTTTTTGCCAATATCTAGAGTTCTACAGCTCTGATTTAAGTAATTCTAGTCCCTTTAAAAAGCTAACATCCAATTCTACAACTTTCATGTAGGGTAACATCCCAAATTCTATCTTTAACTAGATCAATTTCTGGTCACTTTTTAGCTAACAAACTGTCTAGATTTTTTATTTTATATGTCTAACACACAAACAATCATTTTCATGCATTTCTTCCCTTCTTTTATCAGTATCACATACAGAATATATCATTTCTACATCAATAATCACACATGGAATTTCAATCATTCAAAGATTAAGCTTCACAAGAGCATGCATCACAAGAATTTGTTTATGTGTTTGAGTTTCAACACACTGTAGTTTCTTGTATGATCTTACACTTGTTATTTTAACATGCATGCATTATTTAGCATCAAAAAGGTTTTCCCCCATTTCTTATTCAGATCTGGCTAAAGGCTTTCAAGCCTTCTCTTAATCATCTTTTTCATCATTTTTGTTTTTTAAAAAAACATTATCTAGCCTTCTTCATCTCTCATTCACACTTTATCCTTACCTTCCATCTACCTAGAAAATCCCTCATGAACCCTAATCTAAGAGCTAGCGTTTTTGTATAAAACTTATGCAAAGTATTGGAAATTAATCTAGGAGGATGTTAGGTTGTTTATAGTTGTGTTTTTGTTTTGCCTCTCAAAGCTCTCTCTTTTAAATTTTTTGGTCTCTCTTCACTTTCCTTCAGCTGCCGCTAGCCCTCTCACTTTTTCTTCCTAAATTTGCTTGGTTTCTGGTGTTTAATCTTCACTCAAACCCTTTATTTCCTCTCATAGATTTGATTGCATGTGTTTTCTTTACTAGTTTCTTTGAGAGGAGGTCTTGAAGAGAGAAAAATAACGTTTCTTTTCCTCCATTCCCTTCTGTTGTCAGCCCTTCTTTTCTTTCTAAGGATGATGGGTTCTCTCTCTCTCTCTCTCTTATTTTTGACCCTCACTTATTCATGCCTTTCAATTTAGTCCTCTCATCTTTTGCCTTTCCCACATTAGGTCTCAATTTCTCCTTATTCACTTATGTGTATTTCATACTTTAAGTTAGAGCTTTTGTATTTTACCATTGGGTTCTTCTTACTCAATCTCATGCATTCATGTTTTAGGGGTTTACATTCTCCCCCCCTTTAGATTTTTCATCCCTGAAATTTCAAATGATGTACATGTGGTAGAGAACAATGTAGGATGCTTCCTCTTTATTTCTGACTTCCTCTCCCATGTTTCTTCTTCAAATTATGAGTTCATTCACAAGAGTTTTTATTAGCTGAACTTTCTTGTTCCTCAGTTCTTTCTCACTTCGATATAAGATCTTCACTGGCTTCACTTCTAACGTCAAATCTTCTTTTTTTTTCTATAGGAACTTGTGGTAGAAATTATGATGGATCAATTTCTGCTTACCTTAATTACTACACATTCAATACATTGTGTATTTTCTCCAAACAGGGAGGTAAACTTAATCGGTAAGCCACATGCCCAATTCTCTCCAAAATCTCAAATGAGCCAATATAAAGTGGGACAAGTTTTCCCTTCATTCCAAATTGGAAGATATGCTTTTATGGTGCCACCTTCAAGAATACCTTGTCTCCCCTTGAGAACTCAAGGGGTCTCCTCTTATTATCGGCATAACTCTTCTACCTATCCTAAGCTTCCTTCATTTTTTCTCTTATCACTCTCACCTTATTAGTGATGATTTGAACAAGTTCTGGTCCCAATAGTTTTCTTTCCCCAATTTCATCCCAATGTAAGGCCTCGTATGGTGCCATACCAATAGTAGCGTAGTATGTATTATTGTAAGTGAACTCCACCAAAGGTAAATTATCTTCCCAATATCCCTCAAATTCTAGAATGTATGCCCTCAATAGGTCTTCTAATATCTGAATGGTCATCTCTGATTAAACATCTGTTTGTGGATGCTACGTTATGCTTAATTTCAATCTTGTACCTATGGCATTTTGGAGACTAGGCCATAGTTTAGAAGTAAATCGTGGGTCCATGTCTGACACTATGGAAATTGGAATACCATTCAATCTAACCACCTTATTTACATATACCCTGGTTAGTTTATCTACCGAGTCCATCATCTTTACAGGTAGGACTACAATCACCCCCATTGCATCATTTCATTTCTTACTCTTCGATAGTTCTGTCACAAAATTCATTGTGATGTATTTCCACTTCCATTTAGGAATTGGAAGGGGTTGCAACCCATCTACAAGTATTTGATGTTCAATCTTTACTTGTTGACACAATGCACATTTAGCCATAAACTCCGCTATTTCATTTTTCATTTTGAGCCACCAATAAAAAATCTTCAAATATCTATACATCTTCGTACTACCCTGATGGATTACCAGTTTCGATTCATAGGCCTTCTTAAGTATTTCTTCCTTCAAATCCCTGTTATCGAGCAAATATATTATATTCCTCATCCTTATTATTCCATTTTCCGACATTCTAAATGGTGAATTCTTACTCCCCTCCATCTTGTCCTTCTCTCTAAGTACATTCACATCTCTCTCTTATTCTTCCTAAATTTTATCTCACAAAACTTGTTGAGCGCTTAAGTTAGCCAACAACGAATCCCATAAATAAGTCATATGGTTTGCCAATTAGACTTGTAAACTCTCTAACTCCAAAAGTTCCATATGGTTTCATACTATTAATCCATTTATCCTTTCCTTGCTTTTTTGGCTCAAGGCATCAGCTACGACATTTTCTTTTCCTAGTGATAATCGATTATGCAATCGTAATCTTTGATTAGTTCTACCCACCTTATCTGGCGTATGTGTTAATTCCTTCTACGTCAACAAGTACTTAAGGCTTTTATGATCGGTAAATATCTGTACCTGAGCCCCGTACAAAATAATATATCCAAACCCGTAATGCAAATACAACTGTGGCTACTTCTAAATTGTGCATCAGATAATTTATCTCATGTGTTTTTAGTTGTCTGGAGGTGTAGGCAATTACATTGTGACACTGCATTAGTACACACCCCGACCTTTTCTTGGAAGTATCACTATATACTACAAACCTTTATGATCCCTCTAGGAGGGCCAACACTAGGCCAATGTCAATCTTTTCTTAATTTCTTGAAAACTCCCCTCACACTCCTTTGTCCAATCGAACTTGACTCCCTTACGGATCATTTGGGTCATTGAGGAAGCAATCTTTGAAAATCTCTTTGATAGTACCCAACCAATCCTAAAAAGCTCTGAATCTCTATCATGTTTGTGGGATGTTCCCATTTCAAAACAACCTCTACTTTTTTAGGGTCCACATAGATCCCCTTATTAGATATAACATGGCCTAAAAACACCACTTTGGATAGCAAAAACTCACATTTGCTCAAATTCACATACAACTTATTTGTTCTCAATGTTTCCAACATTATCCTTAGATGTTGCTCATGCTCTTCGCGGAAGTGGGAGTAGACTAGGATCTCATTAATAAATACTACTACAAACTTATCCAGATACGGCTGAAAGACCTTGTTCATTATGTCTATAAACATTATTGGGGTATCCGTTAATCCAAAAGACATTACTAAGAACTTGTAGTGTCCATAACAAGTCTTGAAAGCCATATTTTGGATGTCTTGCTCTTTAGCTCTCATTTGGTGGTACCTCGATCTTAAATCAATCTTCAAAAACACTTGTGCCCTCTTTAGCTGGTCAAATAAGTCATCAATCCTGGGTAACAAATATTTATTTTTAACTGTCACTTTTTTCAACTATCGTTAATCTATGCATAATTGGAATATTCTATCTTTCTTCCTTACAAACAACATCGTGGTTTCCATGATGAGTTGTTAGGTCGGATAAATCCTTTCGCCAATAACTCTTGTAGTTAAGTCTTAAGATCTGCCAACATAACTCTTGTAGTTAAGTCTTAAGATCTGCCAACATAATTGGGGCTATCCTTTAAGGAGCTTGTGATACCAGGGTTGTACCCGAAAAAACTTCTATTGACACTTCAACCTCCCGTCCTGGAGGTAATCCAGACAAGTCTTCTAGAAATACTTTTGAAAATTCTTGTGCTATTGGGATTTTTGACAATCTCATTTCTTCACTCCTTATCTATTACATAGACGAGGTAGACCTCACCTCTTTTCCTCACTAGTTTTCTAGCAGTGAGTGTTAACACTAATCCCTCACACATTTCATTTCTTTCATCCTTAAATTTCACCTCCTTACCATCAAGTGTCCTAAAGGACACTACTTTAGTATGATAATTTGCATTAGCATGATATATGCAAAGCCAATCCATCCCTAGGATCACATCAAAATCTTATATCTTTAAAGGAATTAGGTCTACCATCAATTCACACCCTCCTACATTCACTCGACACCCTCTATAGACATCATTTACTATTATCTCTTCCCCTAATAGAGTACAAATTATTAAACCCTTACTTAAACTTTCTACAGGTATTTGTAATTTGTTAACAAATGTTTATGCTATAAATGAATGTGTAGCCCCTGGGCCTATTAGTACATAACCCTTAAAACCATCAATTAGAGTCATATCTGCCACTACTTCTGTCGATGCCCTGGCTGTCTGTTGGTTTAAATGGTACACTCTACCTGGGGTCTTGTCTAATCGACTCTGACCCCGACCCCGACCTCTACTCATACTCGCACCTGATTGAGCAAGCTGAATATATTCCTTGATTGGCCTATCTATAGTGATTGAATGTTGTTGGCTCTGAGCATGTGCTCGGTTAGGGAAATTTCTCCTAAAATACCCATACTCCAAACATAAATGACACCCATCCTCTAAATATTGACAATTCTTCAACCTATACCCTTTTTACTGATAAATGAAACTCTTTCCGGACGTAACCCTGCAATCTCTTAGATGGAAGTGGCTACAAACTCCACATCGTGAAAAGGAAAAAACTTTTCCATCTATAATGTTTGATGACCCACCACCCTGAGTCGACCCTAATCTACTACCACCAGTCCCATATGCAGCTCGGCATAACTGAGCATACCTGCTTAAAGATCCCCCGATGGAAAGGCTATCCCTTTTTCTATAACTCTGTGTTTGGGTTTTTCCACTACACCTTTTCAGGAAAAAAGGTCTGCTTAAGCCAAGAATAGGCTCCTTTCTTTTTATGTTCTCCGCTCCATCCTGTCTCCAAGTGTGAGGTTGTTCCTCGTTCAAAACTGACTCCAAAGTTTGTGCCACTTCTACCAACTCCCTCATGGTGTGAGGTTGGAAAGTTACCAATCCCTTTCTCAATTCTCTTTCGAGACCATCCCAAAATCTTTCAATTCAGTGTTATTCTGTAGGTAGTAGTTCAATGAAAAAAGTGGTAAGGTCTTGGAAACGTCTTTCATATTATCCCACAATCATGGTTACTTGCTTTAACCCTAAAAACTGTTGTTCCTTTCTTCTTTGATGTTGTCAGGAGTAGTATCTAACCTTAAACTCTCTACCAAAATCGACCCATTTAAGTGTTTCTCCTGGCCTACGGTTCCTCACTGCGGTCCACCAAGTCTGAACACTTTCAACCAACAGTTGTGGCACACAGTTTACTCTCATCTCTTCAAGCACCAGAACCTGAGTAAGCAACTCCTCTATCTTTTGAAACCATTATCCTGCAACTTTTGCATCCTCATCCCTCAAAAAAGGCCGACATCCCATATCCTTCATGTTCTTAACCCAATGGATAAAAGTATGAGTAGTCTCCCTATTGGTCGAACCTGTAGCCCTTGTTATACCTGACATAATAGCCTTGACCAGTTGTTTAAAATAAGTAGAGTCCGACAATAGAGGAGATGTCTTTGGTGGTGGTGCAGGAGGAGCCCTTTCTCGTTAAGTTGTCACTGATGGCGCCTCTCATTGTGGCATTTCTGAAGTAGAGGATAATATAATACCCCTCTGAATAGGTGGCTCTCTTGGTACCACCTGTTGTTGACTCTTCCGTGAATGGGATGTAGTGTCATCACTAGATCAACTTCATGATCCCCCACTTCATCATTATAATCTATTTGTTCTTGTCCTAAAAATGGCTCGACTATCATTCCTCTATGTGTACGTACCATCCTGAAACAAACATTTAGCTTCCTATCAATATCTAAAATAATCATCATTTTATTTGCACTTCATTTTATCACCACATCATTCCTAAAACCCTAACCAGGGCTCTGATACCAAAATTGTAACACCCTAATCCTTCAAAACAGGTTAAGTATGAAATATTATAATAAGGTCACATCATTCGACTGATTATACGTATTCTATGTGACTCATTTTCATTGGTCAATTTTTTTTTATATATAAAATGGATTCATACAAGGTTCACCAAAATATCTATCAAAATTTTAGCAGAGTTTCCTTTATAAATGTGCATACCAAGTTATCGACAATTACTTTCATTTCAAAATCTTTATAACCACATAGATCGTTCACCTTAGATCTCATTTCGTGTCATCTCGACCTCAAAAGCATTCTCAACGTCATATATATACATTTCACCTTTCATTATCAGCATCATATACATTCACAAGAATATAACTCAAAATATACACTAGGAAAAAGAACTTATTAAAGCACTTATACATGTTTAGATAACCCAATTTTGACCAATTTGCTTTTTTAATCTACTTTTAAGGGGGTTGAGATTTGAAATTAAAAGATCAGGGGCTTGATGTAAAATTTGGCAACTTCAAGGACCAAATTGAGAAAGTCATTCCTAGTCCAAAACAGCACTGTTTCAAACATGTGTTGTTTTCTTCCTCTTCCTCGGACACTGAAAGCCCTCCTACAAAGAAGGAAAGGAAATTGTGAAACACTGGCATCCCACTCCAACCAAAACACAAATTGCAAATCTTATCTTCATGAAGATTACTACCCCGGGGAGATAAGGATCGAACCTCAAGTGTCCAAGTCCCAGCAAAAAACCAACACCTCCCTCTTAGCCATGCTTATTGACAAGACCAAAGAGTTGATGTCTTATCCCAAGTGCAGAAGTGTCGAAGTAATAAATAACCCGGTAAGACTGGGGTTGAACCACAGGGAGATGAACTATATAAATTACAAATAATATTGTCGCACCTGGACATCGCGGCGACCTTAAAATTTTTCTTGATTATGGAAAAAGAACAGATATCTGGCATCTTGTTTTTTTAGAGAAAAGATCTCCTTTAAGGAGTTGCGACCTAGTATTACGGTCACTAGGAACCTTAACTGGTCAACAGAGATTCTATGGTACGGGACTGGTTGTGGCTAGGGAAGGTATTAGCACCCCTAACGCACCCTACCTGAGGTAAGCTGCATTGCTGGTTTTGTCTTAAATTGCTAAAAATTTGTTGATTTATGCTATGATGGTTTACTTGTAATATTCCTGACTCTGGCGTCAGTAAATAGTCAACTACGGATATTTCCAACTCTGGTGTTGGTAAATATTACGTAGCTATAAATTTAACTCAGTATTTTTATTTCTAACTCTAACATCAGTGAATAAACAAATAAAATAAATTTATTTTTATGCATGCATATATTTTTTTTGGGCTGGGCTAACCCAGCCAGCCCCGCCCGGTCACTGGCCCAAGCAAGTGACCCGGCTGGGCAAACAACACGCGTGAGCTGGTTCACGCGTGTCTAAGTGTGAAGTGAATTAAAATTCACATGAACAGTATAGCATGAATTAAAACTGAAAAGCGAGAAGAGATGAAGAAAAACTTACCTGTGGTCTGCTGCTCCTGAAGATGAAGACGAAGTTGAGGGCGGTTGGTGCTCATTAGGGGCAGCTAGCATAGCAGTCACGAGGCCACCAGTGCTGGTGCCTGAATCACATCAAAGTAATCTGCCAGTCTTGCGTTTGCACCATCCAGCTTCTGGTGCAGCTGCGGGGTAAAGACGAAGACGATGGTGACGACCGGTTAGCTCTGGCCGGACGATGTCTTCACCCTCCTCGTTTCCTGTCTGTCTCGATGGTGATAAAGGCCTGAGGTGCTGCTGGTTGAATGGAAGCTCCCTCCTCTGTGTTTTCTCGTTTTCGTCTCTGTGTTGGGCTTGTTTGCCTTCCCTGTTCTGTTTTTCCTCTGTCCTCTTTTCTTGTTTCTGATTCTTTGTTCTGCTGCCTCTGGTTTTGGAGGCTGGTTGCTGAAGACTGTGACGACGATGGTCAATGCCGGTTCTCGTCTCTGCGCTTTCGTCCGCTAGTGTTTTTTCTCTGAGTTTGCATCTCCTTTGCTCCTGGTTTTATATTCTGTCACCTTCAGTTCTGAGATGAAGGGACAAAGACGATGGTGGGGCTGATCCTCGTCTCTGTGTCGTTCCTCTGCTTTTCTCCCCTTCTCTGTTTCTTTGTTTTTTTTTTTTCTGTGTTATTCGTTCTGTCTCCGTTCGTGCTTTCCCCTTTTTCTGTGGCCTTCTCTGGCTTTTATAAAGCCAGAGAATGGCCTTTCTTCACGTGTTCATGCGTCACGATTATGAGGCACGAACGCCTCTGTTTCTTTGAGAAGAAACAGGGGCAGAAAATTTGCTCTCTCCTGTCTTGTTCGTTTCCCTGTCCTTTTCCTGTTCTCCTCCCTGTTTTTTTTTCTTCTTTTTTTTTTCATCCGCCAGTTCCTCTCGCGCGCTCTCTCATCTTATCTGGCTTTATAGCCAGAGAATGCCAAGCATTTGAAACGGTCTTCAAGCCTTTACTCCAGAAACGGTTCCTGGGAAAGAAGGCGAAGAAGGCGATGAATAATCTTCTAAAAACGACGCCGTTTGTGTGATGGGAATAGCCATTTTCAATCTGATCACTGAAGTTCTGAAATCGTGTAATCAAGCCCCTGGGTAAATTGTAATTGGACCCTGTATTTCGGCGCCTTTTACATGCTAGTCCTTGGAATTTAATCTGTTGCAATTGTGCCCCCAATTAACCCCAAACTTTGGTATTTCTTCAATTAAGTCCCTGATTTCATTAATTAAATTAATTCCAAGCTCAATTAAGTCTCACGACTTATCAATTCTGCAATTAAACCCTTGATTTGATTAATTAAATTAGTTAGAAGTTTAATTAAATCTCTAAACTTCCAATCATGTTGCCCTTGACCCAAATTCATTCTTTATTTCATGTTTTATTTGTTTTTTTATCATCATTTTTCTTTTTCTTTTTTATTATCATTTTTCAGTAAATAATAATAGTAATAATAATAATTAAAATAAAAATGGTAAAAAATTGGGTTATGACAAATATATATATTTTATAAAAAAAAGAGTTTATGAGAATTTTATGGGATATTAATGTAAGAATTAAACAATGATAAAACAATTGTCAAGGTTAGATGATCCACTAATGGTATTTCAAATAAGTATAGTATAAACTCTTTTTATTACTCAACTGGAAACCACACACAAAGAAGGTTCCAATCGGATTATAAATTGTTAACATGATTACATTAGTTATCTTATTCGAATAATGCTAATACTTGTAA
>Ga0307515_10012601_pt1 | contig 15889 bp, 12 predicted proteins | sample 17_EM_MG_FD_194513 | JGI IMG/M metagenome (GOLD analysis project Ga0307515, IMG submission 194513) | Populus trichocarpa ectomycorrhiza microbial communities from riparian zone in the Pacific Northwest, United States - 17_EM | ecosystem: Host-associated > Plants > Roots > Unclassified | place... | reverse complement strand
CCCCTTCCTCCTCCTCTTCTTTTTACTCTTCCCACCACCATTCGTTTTCGTCTCAACGGGTACAGTCTCCTCTTCCTCCTCATCATCACCATCATCACGCTTCCTCTTCCTCTTCCCTCCCTTCCCCTTCTTTGCCACGTCCACCTCCGCCTCTTCTACCTCTCCAAGCTTCCCCCTAACACTCCCCGCCCACCCCACAAAGTCCGAGAAAAAGCTATTATCGATTCCCAACTTGGGGTCTTTCACCCACCGCACCATCGTAGCCGCGTACATCTCCGCAATCCTTCCCAAACACTCTACATTCACTGCAACAAGCGTTTTCACCAGTAGTATGCTGGCAGACGAACACGCGGCCCTCCTAGCCTTTGTGCCCCCCCTCGTCGCCGCCTCTTCATGCACAAGCTCCAGCAACTCCCACACACGGCCCACATCCTCCACCCTCGGTAGTCCCTCCCTCTTAGCATTGTGCGCGAACGAACGTACAGTATTGAGTGCCTTTTCCTGGAGCTTATTATCGCGGGAGGACCTTGCGAGGGAGAGACAGGGGAGCAAGATCTCGAGGGCCAGTGGGGAGGAAGGCGAAGTTTTTACAAAGATTTCGAGGAGGTCGAGGATTTTGGATTTGAAGGTTACGATTAGTTCTTTTGCTTCTTTTTTTTGTGTCTTTTTGTTTGCAAGGGCTTTGCGCTTCGAGAAGATGTTTGAAAGCTGCGCGTCGAGGGCGAGCATGGCTTCGTCGTCCATCGGGAGGTCGGAGTCCGAGTCTGAACCTGTGGGTGCGGAGAGAACGGTTTGGAGCGCGGCTTCGAGCTTGCGGGCTTCTTCTTCGTTGTGGTCGAGGGCGTCGGCGTCGGAGTCCGAGTCGGAGGCGGAGAGGATTTCGATGTCGGAGTCGGAGGAGTCGGAGGAGGCGTCCGCTTCTCCGCCTTCGAGCATCTCTACATCGGAGTCAAGGCCGTTTTCGTCAATGTCTTCGTCTTCTTCGTCGTCGTCTTCGTCGTCGAATAACTGAGATTGTCCGTCCAGTCCTTCTTTAGTTTCGAGGACTTCGAAACAGCGTTCTAGGCCGGCTCTGGTGATGGAGTCGCAGAAGGAGGTGAATACAGTTTGAGCGAGGCGTTTTAGGAGCACGGAAGGCTTTGAGAGGAAAGAGAGTAAGATATCGACTAGGACTTCGGAGGGTTCCATTTCCATTTCCTCATCTGTCACTGCCTTCTTTTTCGATTTTTTGTTAGTTTTGAGGATCCTTTTTTGGATGGACTGTACGTCCTCGAGTACGCTGAGAGCATCGGATTCGCCATTGTACACCTGTAGGATGACAAGAGAGTAGAGAAGCTCGAAGGAGAGGAGTTGGATATTGGTACAATTTGAGGAACGCTTTTTCCGTAGCTTCTCGATAGTCTTGGTAGCCATTTCCAGGGCCTCGGATATTTCCTCGTCGAATTCAATGGCAAATTTATAGCTGTTCTTTTTCTCTTTCAGCTCGGCGATAGTCTTGATAGCCATGTACGGCCAGGTTTCACTCTGGCCTTCGCTCTCTTTCACGTCCTTGAGAGATATGAGGTGTGTAAGACAGCTCATCAACCGTGCTCTAAACATTCCCTGGCTAGTTGTAGATACTGGAATAATTGGTTTCTTCTTATTATCAATGATATTAAAGTATCCAAAGGTTGTAAAAATCTCGATCACCTTCCGTAGCCAGCTTTCGGCTTTGATAGTCTTGCCATTTCGGATGACGGTAAGAATCTGATCTGCAGCCCACTGCCGTCTCACCTCTGCAACCTTGGTGGGGTCTTCAATATCTAGGGAAGACGCTAGTGGGTTAGATATAATACTTCCGAGCTCTTTCACAACCTCTACTAACCCTGACTCATCCGCGGAGCACAGGACCTTGTCAACTGTTTTTGTCTTGGTTAGCTGATCAAAGTTGGGAGTTCCATTATTTGTTGCTAGTTGTCTGAAGATAACAGGCACTGTCCATGCCGTCGACTCTGCCTTTGCGACCAAGGCGCGCGAGACCTTTGTAGCAGCCTTGTTGAGATATCGCTCAGCATCTGAAAGCTGGTTTACCATGCAGCGCATAAAGTTCTTTGAAAACATGGTGGAGAGATCTTGGGGTGTGCTGACGCGGTCCAGAGATTTGAAGAAAAAGAGGAAGCCCCAAAACTTACGCTCTTCACTTGAGGAAGTTGAGAAAAGACTTTCTGGGCGGGTCATGTTAGCCTTAGACCCAATATAAAACGAAGGTTGCTGGTATGCAAGTGTGCGCCATTCATTAGTCCCGAATCTCTCATGGAGAAAGGTCAGGGTGGAGATGGCACTGATCAATCTTCCACTGAGTCCAGTATACGGCCAAGCCATAGGCGACTGCAGGATAACCCTCCAAGGAAGATTCACAACAGCCGGCTTGAAAGTAGGCAAAGGACTGTGGTGCATAGAGAGGAGTGGGGAGATCGCGCAACTCACCATCGACAACCACCCTCCAAAACTCAGCCCATTCTGAGATAGCATGCTTTCCCTCGCGAATACTCTTCCACGCCTCGTCGTCAGAGAAGTAAACATTCAGCACCGACTCCCATACGAACCCCAGCTTTGGATTCCAGCTGCCCTTCGACTTTGCGCCCTCAGCGTCTTTCGATCCACTCTCTTTCAACACCTTTGCCAGCGTCGCTAAGTTTGCGATGATCAACGGCGACCCCTTACTCCATACATCCCTCGGCGGCGTAACGTTCGGCTGATGAGTCTGTAGAGCCAACCAGATCCCCACTCCCTCCCCTGTTTTCGCCATCCCCGATTCCACTAGTCTCTGGTACGTAATCTCCGCCGCCTTCGACGCTGTAGCAGCCTGCCACCTTAGTACCGAAGAAGCAATAGTCCATGTCGAGCTCTCCATAAGCCATGGTTTCTTCTGGGCGACTTCAAACAACAGATCGAGGACCTCGGGATATTTCCCCAACACCTCACCGTCGGTAAAGAGGATATTTGACTGGACCAGCGACTGGAGTCCAAACAGTCTTCCCAACCAATAATCGCGCTCCTCTTGCCCACTCGTATGTCCTTGCGATGTCGTATTCTTAACTACCGCCGCAATCAGGTCCGAAAGCGAAATGTCCCATTTGGTAGCGTTGTCTCCCGACTGCAGCGCAGTGAGGAACTAATACTTCCACAAAATCCCATCAGCACTTTTCCTTCCCCCTCTCAGCACGGAATTCACCTCAGTCAACACCAACGCAAATCCAGGTCTTGCAAAATCCCGCCCACTCGCCAATCCCCGTGTCAACCGCTTCAGCGCATACTCGACGTCCGCCTTTGATCTGTCGTTTCTTTCGCCGGCGAGGAGAGCTATAAGTTCCGAGGAGAGCTGTTTTGCAGCCGAAATCCGTGTTGCCTCGTCGTTGTCGCCCAGGGGCTTGTAGAGACTGAGCGACATGATTTCTTAGTTGCAGTGATTGCTTGAGAAAGAGGCGAATTGAACGCGAAATCGTAACTTTTTTTCTGCGCGGCAACTGCCGTGTTCCATGTGCATGAGGGGTACCCGGCTTTGGCGTATTATTTATTGTGAACCCTCCTCCCTTTCTTTAACACAATCACACCAGACGAGGTACGCCCCCCACAGCTCCACATTCCCGTGAAGCAACACTAATAAATCCCCACAGACCCTCCATGACGATAAATAAGAGAGCACATGACCGTTGTTCCAATGCTCCCCTTCTTTCACCTGAGTCGGGAGGCCGGAGCAACACATGGGTGAAACACGAACAGAAATCGTAGAGGCCTTGCTTGTCTGTTTCCCTCCCTCGTTCTACCACCTTCACCCCACGCTGTGTGCTGTGTTCCTGCGGAAATGACGACCACCCGCATTCTTGAGACATTGCTCGCCGCGACTCTTCCTTCGGGAAGGGATCCTCGAGCAGTCGGTGATGGAGCAAAATAGTTTTCAATCGGATCTGCGGAACATAGTAGTGTGGTCGCGGGAGAATTGATTGGGCAAAGGGGGGAGTGTGTATGTGTGTGAGCTACGATTTTGTCCAAATGATGACCATTCCAAAAGCCAAATACGATGTTTTCGTCAACCTAGTTCCCTTGCCGCACCGCCCCTTAACTGGGGGGATGTTATGAGGAGACATTGGTTGATGATGAATAAAATCACCGGAGAGCTATAATGGCTGATGGACTTTTTGCATTTTTGCATATTAGATAGGATGAATGGATGAGGGTTTTTATTATTGTTATGCTACACATTGTTGACGATTCCAGTGATATCAACTAAAAGTTTTCCTCGTGCCCAGACTAACAAATTAAAATTTGTGCACTTGCGAGCGGGAGGAGTCTGGGCACGAGAAAACTAAAACGCTGCATTTCATTCGTTCGTCATATACTCAACTCAATACAACGCTCTACTCAATCTTCGATCCGTACCTTCTATACACTCATGCGATCTACGACACTCACCGCCTGCAGACGCGTACTCGCCCCCCGTTGACCATCTACCCACCTCGTAATCTCATCCCTTTCCCATCTCTCCGCAGCCGCCATAAGCGCATCCTTATACCACTCAACCGTCCAAACTCCATAAAAGCACCCCGCAACCCACAGCAGCCCGACCCAAGTGATCCCACTCGTTAACTCCCTCCCCATCTCCTTATCCCCTCCAAAAAACCTCCAATCCAACCACCCCTCCCTCAACTCCATCTCCGAGAACACATTTCCGACCACCACCCACAGCTCACAATACAACACTGTCAGCACTCCAAGAACACAAACGTGTACCCACACTATCCCCGGTTTTGCGATCGAGTTCAACACCAGCACCTCAATGAGTACAATGGCAACGTTCATAGTGTGAAGAATAGTGTAGCGATACGGTTGCAGAGAGTAAGAGGGGTTGACATACACCCAGTGCAGCATGCTGCTCACGAGTGGCAGCACAGTGGTCATTATGTAGAAGGTACCGAAAGCCTCAGCGGACTCGGTGGGGAGAGTCCTTGCCCGGTCAGAGATAGCGGTCCAGTACTGCTCTTCCATCAGCATTCCTCTCATATCGGAGAGAGAGAGGTACAAATGCCATCCACATATAAACACACTGTCCGCACCATGTCAGGTTGCCTAGTAGGAATGGAAACAGGCGTGGGTTCCCTATCTGGAATTCGTTTACGAAGTGGAGGATCAAGAATGCAGTCATGCTGGTGGAGGTGAGGAGGCGGATGGTGAGGAGAACGGAGTGGGTGATGCAAGACCAGGGACTGACGGTAGTTTTGACGAAGATGGAAGGTGGGGTTATTTCAACGTGAGGTGTCCCGAGGAGGGGAACATTGGCATTTTCCCAGTCAATTTCGATGCGTCCATGCCTAGGCATGGAGATGTTGTGGTGGTGTTGAGGTTTTAGAGGTTAAGGTTCGAGAACACATGCTATGGTAGCATAGGTAATCACTCGGGGTATAGATTCTTTAGAACGCATTGCTTCGAGAAGTTTCCTATTATTCTCATTATTCTTATAAACATCTATTAAGTTAAAGTACATGCACGTAAGAACAGCATTAGTATAGTGTAATCCATAACATCTTTACATCTATCGGGTCCGTTCCGGGAGAATGAGACAACACCCAGACATCGTGGTATTATGATATCAAAGAATACCAGTATACCTTCACCCTAAAAACTCGGCAAAGATATACGGAAAAATAACAACACACGCCTTGTGGAACACGGCAAGAGAATCAAACACTGCCTTCGGCCATCCGAAGAGAGGAGTCACTGATAGGAACATGACGTAGATGCTATACAGTGCCACCGCGAAGAAGTGATAAAACAACACAAACGGTCGTTGTATAACCCCTGCCAACAGTCCCACGGGCCCATTAACGCACTCCCCTCCCATCTGGAAGTATTTGAAACACCCTTGTTGAAGAACCCGAAGTCTTGGATCGTCGGCTGCAAATAATGTGTACAGTGCCTGTGCAAGGATGTTTACTACTCCAGCGAGTGGCTTGCGGTCCCAGTGAAAAGCCCGCATTTTTTTCAGAACTAGAGCCGTGTCCGCCAGATCAGGTACGGCGCTGGGAGAGAGAAGCTGGGAGAGGAGGACAACGTCGTTGAATGCTACGGTCATTCCTCCGCCGGTGAGCGGATGTCGCATATTCATTGCATCGCCGAGAAGGATCATTCCTGGGGTGCTATTTGTGGTTGCGGGGAGGAAAGAGTTGGGCATAGAAGGAAGGCGCTCTGCTTCGATTGCATTCTTGAAAGAAGGTTGGACCTCTTTGGGAAGGTCAGGTAGGACAATATCCTGTAGATATCCCCTGAGGGCGCCGGACGGTGGTAGTTTGGGCATGGCAACTAACGCGCGAGTTTCATGCGTGCCGATTTGGTAGAGGAGGACTGGAGGGTTGTTGCCCATTACCACGTGGCCGTGATTGGGTGCAGGGAGGACAGCGTCTTTTAGTTCAAGACCGACAAAGGTGGATCGCACTTGAGGTTTCTTAGAGACGCAACGTTTGCGGAAATTGGAGGCATAGCCGTCGGCGGAGACAGTGAGGGAGGCAAAGTAGGTTTCTTCGGTGGAAGAGGACTTGGGTTTGGCGACTACTCCCAGGACTTGGTTGAGCCCCTCGTCCTTGATTACATCTTTTGCGGTGGCCTCGATGAAGGTGACACTGTGGTCGAGTTAGCTACATACTATTGGGGAGGAGTCAGCAGGAGTACTTTGGTGTCCGCCGGGCAGCTTCTCGGAGCTTTTGTACAAACTTCCCATGGTGGAAACTCCAGCCTTCGTGCTTAGCTCCATCGGGCTTCATAGGGTACGGAATGTTGACACGTTCACCGTGGTAAATACATTCGTAGCCATGCACACGTATCGCGTCGATTCCATTAAGACAGTCTGCCAGCGGGGGGTAAGTTACATGCTGTCACTGAAGTAGACCAACAAAGCGAAGAACCCACCCCTTAAACCAAGCTTCTCCAAAGCTGCCACGCCTCCCGGCTGTAACAGCTCCCCAACGATTCGATCTGGTTCTGAGAGATCGCGTTCGATGACTAGGACACTCCGGCCTTGCTTCCCGAAGGTGGCAGCAAGGGAACAACCAAGTATGCCTGCTCCGACGATGGCAACGTCCCACGTGTTTTCTCGCGACTTTTTCCTTCTGGGGGCTGCTGAGTCGGTCATGGCGTCAATTGAGCGTGCAAACGATGTATCGAGACAGACAGTGCTAGGGAGGATTGAATTGGAGAGGCTTTAGAGGGTCCGATCTCAAAAAAATAAGGTGTTGAACAGTAGCCGATATCCAGGGGTTTTCAAGGCTCCAAGTCAGTGAGTGACATGTGCAAATGGTTGAACCCAACCACTATGGTTCGATATCGCTCCATCGGCTCATCTCGTAGGTAAATCACACCACCAATTGACACGCCGTCCACACGAAGCATCGAGGCATCGGAGCGGCCCTATTGATGCTCTCCAGGCAGAGTTCTAGGAGCCGCCAATTACGCTTCGAGCTTCAATTCGGCATTCGGGAGAGGGGATTGCCAGCATTCAGGGGTATTCTATCTTTCTCACGTGGGTTACGGATATGTACTATTCTCTACAGTACCTTGCCTTAGCAAATGGCCTGTACTACCTAACTTGCTAGTTTCGGGCACTTTTTTCACCAACATCCGTTTTAGAGTCGCGAGTGATTCATTTTCTGCCTTGCTGCATAGCCAACGAGTCCCCGAAACCCTCTGACGCCAGAAAAGTATAGTTCTACTGCTTACCATTTAGCCCTGAAGGAAGGAAGAGGTGGCGTTTGAAAATGCTATGACGTCCGTGGATTGTGCAACTGTCTTCCGAACGCCGTATCACCATCGTTCAATCATACTACACATCCACCCACTGCTGACCAGCTACTCTTGACTCCACTTCCACTAAACCACCAGTACTCCACAAGTGCAGCTCGCTTTAGCAGCGGCACCTCACCATGACTAATTAACTTCCCTAGGTATGACGATAGTAGAGACGAAGGGGAGAGGCGTAAGACTGATTAACTGAATCTAAAACCCACTGTTAGCATCCACCCACATCCTCTAGCAGTTCATAGATATGTCTTCATCTCTTGCCTCCTCCATCTTTTGTGCTCAATTGATCTATTGCGCTGATGTGTTCTCCTACTGGCGGAAACCCTAAACCACGTGCAGCCGGTGGGGGAGAGTTTCTTCACGAGTGTTACATGAAATATAAACTAATTGAAGAAAGTGAGTATATCATTTGGGCTATACTGGAATTGCGCATTCGGGCAAACCACTAGACAAGCCGGCCTTGGAGGTATAAAAGATAGGTATGTTTTACTGTTCACTGGGAGACTTAATGGTATTGACTCTTTGCATGTGGAAGTTGTTTATTTGCTACAACTAGGATACTGAAGAAGCAAGACAACATAACAGTGAATTGAAGAAGGCAAGGGTGCGGGTGGAGTTTGACGGAAGACGCAGCGCCAGGATGGCTGCCGACGAATTCGCGCAGTAGTCGGTGAACACACATAGATCTGTTGTTGTTGATCTTGCTGTGTTATTGTTGTTGTTTGTTGTCCTGCACGAACGAAAATCACCACCGCCAATCGTCATCATCTTCCCCTCCTCATCCGAACCATTTTGTTCCTTCTTCAGTCGACGGCTAGAATCTGTCTACCCAGATACCTCTCGTTGGGTATTTATGTCCGAATCGCGAACCCTCAGAACCTTGTCCTAGCCGGCAGTCAACCTCATCTAGTAACGTGTGGTGTTGTGGTAGTCATTCGTCACTCTGAAATTGGCTTGGACTAATAGTGGGATCCATTCCTCTGGGGCCCTCGTCAAACACCCACTCTTATTCTTCCCTCCTCCTCCCTTCCTCACCTCGCAATCGCTCTCCGCCAACACCAGCAGCCTCTCCGACGTCTCGCTTGTGGGCACTGCGAGACGACTCATCGCTTCAACGGCATCCGTTTCATCCACTTACTAGCTTTTCCTTTTTGTAATAATCTCGATTTTTCGACATCCACTTGTCTCGGTTCTTTCTCGGGCGAACGAAAGAGACGAGTAGAAGTATCGCGGTCCTCTATTAATTTGTGCGATCGCAACTTCCGGATTTCATTTACTCTCACGACACATACAATCATTTAATTGCCTTTTATTTCCTTTGCATTTCACTATTCACGCACGGAGTCTCGACTCTCAATTGATCAACCCAAAGTCGCTCGCTCCGTCATCCCGACCTTTTTACATTTATTTAACGAAACACTACATAGCTCCTACCTGACGATACTATGGATGATCCGTTTACAACGCCGAAGCACGCGCATGAGCCTGTGTTGAACTTGGATGCTCCGCCAATTCTTGCCCGACCATCGACATCACCAACACAGCTCAAGCGGACACTAGAGGCGCATCTAGCCGAGACACGCAAGCGCTTGGATGGAGCCGGACAACTTGGGAAGGATTTGGTGAAACAGGAGGAGGAAATTGAAGCACGACTGAGGGAGCTGGAGGAGAGCGGTGGCAAGATCAACCCGGAGCTTAAGAGGAAACTCGCGGAGCTCGAGAAGGAGTACAATGAGGTTGGGCGTGAAACGTCACGGGCCTTGTTGACAAACAAGATTATGAACACTGGAGGGGCTTCGCCACACAGTTCAAATGTGCGTTTTTGATCACGTCAATGCGACGAATTCGCGCGCCAGACAAGTGTCGGCGTGGCGGGGAGATTAATATGCTGATTTACTATAGGTTGCTACGACTTTTCAGAGTCAGGGAGCTGTGTCGCCAACTAAACAGGGAGTTTCTTCACGCCGCATGCGTAATCAGCCAAACCGACAACATGATCTTGAATTCGCAGCCGAACTGGGACAAGGCCTGATCGCCGAAGTACGTAAACTACAGAGTCTTCTCGCAGAACGGGAGGAAACGCTCAAAGTTGTGCAAGTCGAGAAATCAAGGCTTGAGCAACATGTAGCGAGCATTGAGGTTCGACTAAAGTCGTTGGATGACAGCGAACAGCGATTTAAAGAAGAAAACTGGAATTTGGAACTCGTAATTCAAGACCTTCACGCCCAACAAACCGCGCAAAAGGAAAACGAAACGCGATTGCAAGCTAACCTCGCACACCTCGAACATGAAAAGACTATGGTTATCAAAGAGTTGGACGATATGAAGCATCAGTTTTCAAGAGTGAGCGAGGAGCTCGAAGCAAAGTGCAAGCATAATGAAACAGAAATTGGGTCGCTGCGTAGAGCTCTGGCAACAAATGATACTGAGAGGACGACGCTGCAGAATAAAGTGGAGGAGCTCAAGACGGAGTTGGAAGAGAGCCATAGCATCAGTATGCGCCTACGGGTCCAGCAGGAACGACAGGAGGCAGAGGAGCGAAGAGATCCTTTCGACTTGCCCCCACCAGATGAGGACACCCCCGAGAATTCGCCGCCTCCATCTCCGACAAAACACACACCTAGGCATGGTCAACTCGAAGCAGAAACTCTCAAGTCGAGTCTCCACCACGCTCATAGATTGATCCAAAATTTGAGATCCAACATGCACCGCGAAAAGACCGAAAAGAACGAGCTCAAGCGACTACTCCAGGACACCAGAGACGAACTGGAAACTGCACGGAACGGATTCTCCAGTCCCTCACAGAAGGAAAAGAGGCGCAGACCGGATGGTACTTTTAAAAAGGCATCACGGCCGAGCGTTGGTTTGTTGGGTGTCGCACGGCGAAGCAGGGACGAGGTTGTTTTCGATATACCGATTGACGACGAATGGGAAGAAGCTCAAGAAGACACGGATGCGCATATTCGACGGACCCCTGGAGCTTATATATCCAGCGTCCCGCCAACTGATATGGAAGGCGACTCAACGTTTGAAACGGCGAACGAGAGGAACACGACGGACGATTTCGATACTGCAAACGAAAACGATGCCACCGAGACAGAAGCGTATCGCACAGGAGCCGAGAGTCCTATCAATGATAATCCTACATCTGCAGATGATTTGACCGAGACCGAGGAGAAATCTCATCGGGCGTTGAGACCCAAAGGTTCTGCCTTGTCTTCAAGAAGCCTGCGTCCACTGCGATTGGCCAAACTTCGACAACAGCGTAGTAGCATTGTGTCCACTGCATCAACAGAAGACGAAGACGACGACCAATATAACCTATATCGCTATGCCGGTGTGGATCCCGAGGATGATGTGTATACTCCTGATGGGGAATACGATGACGAAATGATGGGAGTGCCAGCTGCCACCACGAATCCTCGGATGAAACTACGGATCAACAAGGCCCGAAGTAAGGGCTCAAGAATCACTTCCGACAGCAGTATCTTCAATTCCGGCATCTTCTCTGGCGTTGATTCTAGTCCTGCTTCCGTCAATAGCCCCTCATCCTTCAACGAATCCCCTCGCGCCTTCCGGTCGGTCACCGCTCCAGATATCAGAAAGAGCCTGTTTGCAGAACTTGGCAGCAGCCCTGGCATGATGTCCTCGAATGGTGAAGATGTGGACACCCCCAGCAAAAAACTCTCGCCTTCTCTCATGCCCAGAGAAATGGTTGATTGTGGTGTCATGACAGAAGTGCCCTATCCAGACATTCCTATCTTGGATGATTCTCGTAGTGAAACTAGTGAACGTCCTTCAACTGCAGTTACCGTTGTCAACGATGCCGGAATGCTGGGTATAGGATCAATCTTCGACCGGAAGCCCGAGCTAGAACCGACGAAGATTGTACCCTTCATGACTGATGTGGGTGTCCAGAGCTTGGAGGAAATCAAGCCTACTCTCAGTGAAATTGGTGTTCAGTCTGATGAGATTCATGTGCCATCAACATCAGAGATGGGCACGCAAGCTGATGAGGTTGTTCTACCTGTACCGACTTCTGAGATGGGCACGCAATCAGACTCAGTTCCACCACCGTCTACTTCTGAGATGGGGACACAGTCAGACGAGGTTCTACCACCTCCCACATCCGAGACTGGTACCCAGTTTGATCCTGAGCTTGAGATGCCCGAGGAAGAGCCAGCTGTTATGGTAATACCGGTTGAACCTACTGTTCGCCTAGTCAAGGATATGAGCGACTCTGGAACACAATTCGATCCGGATCTCGAGAAAGTTGAGGAGATAGTGGTTGTGGAAGAAGAGAAGGAAGAAGTGGCCCCTCCAACGTTCATGATAGTTCGTGGAGAAGCCTTGGAGACAGCACCTGTGAGGGAGCCAGAGCCAGAACCCATCGTGGTGCCAGTTCCTCCTGTGGAGAAAGAGGTAGCTCCATCCTTTGTTTTTGTTAAAGGAAATACTCTGGAAACTGCACCTGTGGAAGAGCCCGTTCCCAAAACACCTACAAAGGAGCTCCTCGCTCTCGATTTCTCGACTATTGTGGCCGAATCCACTGCTCCTATCAGTCCGCAAACGCCACCTGCATCCATATTTTCGCCGCCCGTTTTTGTGACCGCAACGACGGACGCTGCGGAAGTTTCTGACGGGGATACACCAAAGAAAGTTTCGGAGACTACAGAAGAAGTTCTAGCGCGGTCGCCAACACCAACCCCCAGCATCGAAAGGAGAGGTTTTTTCAGTTCATTGTTTGGTTCGCGCAAGCAGGCGTCCCCCGAATATCCAACAGTGTCAAACAAGAAAAGCTTTTCTTCTTTGTCAAGCAAGAATAGCTTTTCTCTCTCGAGCAAGAAGAGCTTTTCTCTAGAATCCGAAGATGAAGAAAACGATGTCACCATCAGAAAGAAGAACACTCCTCGTTCTAGACCTGCATTGCCCGTATCAGTTCCTATGGCCGACCAGAGTATCCAGACCGACTTGTCATCGGAGTACATTGATAAGATTGTAAAGGACGCACAAACTCCCAAGAAATCAATTCTTTTCAGTGGTTTACCGGAGCCTTCTTCAGTTAGAGACAGACCAGTAACTCCTAATACTCAGTCGCAAACGTCTGCGGAGAGTATCGGTCGTGGACGAGGAAGAATAGGCGGCGAGGGTGTCCGAATTGTTTCAAATACGTCATCGATTTTGCGTCCGGGCAGCTCATCGAGTTTGCGCGAACAACGTATGCAGTATCCACCGCTGCCACTAAATTCACATGAACAAATTGCAGCGGCGCAACAAAAGATTGGTGGACTAGCCAACGCACCTGAGCAAAATATGATGGGACCTCCACCAATACCAACGCACAGGAGCAACGTGTCGTTCCGACCACGCACGCCTGGACAACACAACGACCAATCACGTCGTCCCGAAACCCCGGCCTCGCATGCAGGGTCCACACCAAAACCACCAAAATTCTCCGCTACAAGAAGTGAGATTTCCTCGCCCGGATCCCGCCGCTCCTCGCTATCGTCATTCGCGACAGAGCTGGACGATAGATTCAATATGCAGAACGATGGATATCCCGCGAGAGGTGGCGCAGAAGGCGTGCAGTCGACCGATCCCCGGGTTATTCAGGCAATCACTCAAACTATGATTGGCGAGTACCTGTGGAAATACACACGGAATACCGGACGAGGCTCCATTTCGCATACCAGGCATAAGAGGTTCTTTTGGATCCACCCTTACACTAGGACATTGTATTGGAGTAACCGAGATCCTCAATCTGCCGGCCGTGCTGAACTGCGAGCAAAGAGTGTGGCCATCGAAGCTGTACGAGTGGTAACGGACGACAATGTCATGCCTCCTGGATTGCACAGAAAGAGTTTGGTCATCATAACTCCGGGTCGCACTTTGAAATTCACAGCGCCGACAAGCCAACGACATGAGACTTGGTTTAACGCATTATCATATCTCTTACTGCGAGATGCACAAGAAGGCGCACTCGACGAACCCGCGTCCCCAGGTGACGATGACCTGCGAGACTACAACCCTGCGGGGGGCTACAGCGCCGAGAGTTCATTGCGGCCGGTAATGCGCGGAGCATCCTCCCTCTCTTCATTCAGGTCACGCACAACCCGGGACTCGTCGCCAACACGGAATACATCCTCACTATCCAACCGCCGACCTGGCGAGCGTGAGCGACTGCAAGGGAGTCTTTCCCGCTTGAGCAATATCTTCCGTCCTTCATCAGGTTTCGGAACGTATAGCTCAAGAAATGATAATAGTGTGTATGGGATTAGTGAGGGCAGCAATTCGGCAGATGATCTACAGCGGCAGATTGAGAGACAGGAGATGGAGAATGATCGGATGGAGAATGTCAGGGCGTGTTGCGATGGTTCGTTACTACTCTTCCACCATCCTCCCCTCCTCATCATATTGACTTGTGTGGCAGGCAAACACGACGTTGGCACGCTATCGAGGAAGGGCGGAAAGCAGACGTTTCGAACACGAGGCGGCATGAACCATGGACACTCACATTCACATGGTTAAATAAATAACCTTCCAACTACTACTACTACCACACCACCGAATGAGTATAAAATGTCATAAGTTCGAAACCGCGCCTCTTTTTTTTCTTTTTCCTTTGTTTTGGTTTTTTTTTCCTCTCGGTTCGTGTGTTTATACCAACCTACTTACTTCTCTCGCTTTTCTCTTTTGTCAACGGGGTTGTTTTTGCGTGTTTGCATGCCTGCTGCGTGCTTTTTAGGTCTCTTTTTGGGTTGGTTGAATTGGGCAACAGTGGAGACATACACCCGGAAAGCTGATAATATTGCTACAGCAGGAAGGGGAGTACTGAACCAGGTCGGGGGAATACGGTGTTTTAATCTCCATTCGTTATTTTTTTTTCTTCATCGGTTTGAAGGCATGGGTTGTGAATGGGGTTTTGGATACTTATACTACTAACAACGGTTTTTTGTTTTTTTTTGGAAGAGAAGGGAGGTGGATGGAGGGAGGGAGGTGTATGTTATGTCCTGTTTATGACCCAGAGTATAGCAAACAATTCTATTGCTGTGAATATGATGCAATGTGTGAGTGAGTGTATGTATGTAGTGAGGTGAGGTTAAGCGGCGGGGAGTTGGTGATAAATTTCAACTGGCATAAAGTATGGGCGTGTAGTCGAGTATCCGCCTCCAGTGGTGATCTGTTGCAGTACGTTAACAATCAAAGGTCTGATTTCCAATTAGCAGATGTGGTGGTCAATCACCAATCACGGACCATCTTCAGAAGCCTTTAGCGTACTTCACACAAACAAATTTACCAAGATCACCACTGAGGGTGACAGTATTATGACATGGTGGTCAATACTTTACAAGACCTCAATCTCTTCCCAAGATCAGAACATCATAAGCTTTCTATTCCTGCCATTCCTCACCATCCTGCTGTTGCAAATCTAGCCATGTACATTATTCCATAAATCATTCCAAAACCCGCAAACCCCCAACGCCCGTTTCTAAGCCCCCAACTTCAACTTCAACCCGCAGCGCGCCTCATACTCGGCGGCTTCCACTCAAAAAGGTCCGCCGCCTCAATACTCCACGCGCCGGATGTATCGTAGCTGCTGCGCGCCGCTTGTCGTTCCGCTAGGGACTTACCTGCTGCCTTAACATTTTGCTCCTGTTGGGGTGGTGCCGGGAATTCCTTCTCTTTCCCCTTCTTGTTTGCAGTATCCTCTTTCCCCCTGGTACCAGAAACCCATTTCTCCCTTCCCCTGGCCCCACTTGGGGGAAGACCTACTAGGCCAGGCACTGCTGCCATCCGCGTCGGTGGTGGTGGTGGTGGTTGGGGTCTGTGGGGTGTGGGTAATGATTCAAATGGATCTGAGTCCGAGTCCGACTCTATAACCTCGGCCGCAGGTGGCGGGGCGGTTGTTCTTGCGCGTTTCCGCGGTGGAGGCGGATCCTCGGTGGTTGCTCGCCGGGGCGGGCAGAAGAGTTTATTGCGTTTCTTGTAGGGGTCTGAGAGGCGGATTATGGTTAGCTCTGGAGGCGTGGGTGCGCGGGGCTCTTTGAGTGGGAGGGGGGTG
>Ga0307515_10012600_pt1 | contig 15890 bp, 10 predicted proteins | sample 17_EM_MG_FD_194513 | JGI IMG/M metagenome (GOLD analysis project Ga0307515, IMG submission 194513) | Populus trichocarpa ectomycorrhiza microbial communities from riparian zone in the Pacific Northwest, United States - 17_EM | ecosystem: Host-associated > Plants > Roots > Unclassified | place... | reverse complement strand
ATTTTTCAATTTTTTTTATATTTTAGATATTTTGATATTATTATGAAATATATTGAGCTAGACCCGGCCCAGCCATCCGGGCTAGGCTGAAATGGGTCCAACCCAACTCAATCGAGTTGGGCCGTCTAACAACCCAACATATTCTTCACCTTTTTTTTTAAGTTGGGGTTGAACTTGGCATAGCCATCCAGGCTGGGCTGGAACAAGTCGAGCCCGGCTAGGTTGGGTCGTCTAATAGCTTAACAGCCTTTTTTGTTTTTTTTTTGGGCTAGATCTAGGGCTGAAACATATCTAGCCCAGCGACCATGTTAGGTGTGTTGCAAAACATGATTCTTCACATTCTACTCATAGAGGGGGAGAGTTGAATGAGAAAAATAAGGAGGATGCTTGCCTGACCGGAGGAGAAATGTTGCTGGAGACGTTCTTGGTGGTGCAGTGAAGTCCGATGTATGGCTGGTAGCGGCACTAACAGTGGAGGTGTGACGAAGGAAAAATGGGAAGACTGGCCGAAAGAGTAGAAAAAAACAAGAGGAAGGTGCTAATTGTTTTTCCAACTGTAGCCTCTAATTTCTTCTCCCCCAATGCATGGAATCCACCCCTATTCATAAGGGGTGGAAGATGGACACTGTCTTTTTTAGGGACCAATCTTGGCCCATGATTTAGACCGAAATGATCTTAACTGTTAGTTCAAAGTTACCATCATGGCCTAAAAAGGTTGTTTAAAGTTTTGAAGATGACATCAACACAATGATAACCAAGGTGAAAAGGATTATAATTAAGAAAAATACAAGGTCTAGACTTGTATTCTATTTTATGATAATTTTATGGTCTTAACAAAGGTAAACATAATGATCCAAAAACATTTGAAAAAGATGTAGTCTGGTGTTTTGTGGTGCATTTTCATAGTGATTATTTTTAAGAGATACACTGCTATATCAAATGCAAAATACTATTATTTGAGCTTGTACTTTGGCTTGTCACATAAAAAGTGAGACCAAATTTATATTATGATGATGGTATCGTTTACAATTCAATTTTTCTTATATATGCATGTGAAGACACATGATACAAAGTTTAATGCCAACAGTTTCAAAAAACATATTAAGACATTTGTACTATTATATCAGTCCTGAGTACGCTTGAGGACTAGATGACTCTGATGACCTATATAATATATAAAGAACCGCTTCAGTTGGTCCTGAAAGAACTTGTTTCCAGTGTACCTAATTCTTAATAAATAAAAAATTAGAATGATGAAATTCCCAAAAATATATATTATCTTTGCAAGCGTTTGGACAAATAATGAGTGGTTTGGGTATTTTTAGAACATGAAAGACATTAAATATATTTAAAGTATAGGTTGGGTGTATATATGAGTAGTACCAACATTCTCAATAGTTACATACTCACCATTGCCAACATAAAGTTGGTCAATACTTTGATATGGCTAATAGTGATCAAGATTTATGAGATCAGGTGTTACATTATATGTGGCACTAGTATCCAGACACCATGAATACGAATAGAATGATTGAGGAGAATAACCAGGAGAATAAATAGCCATATATGCGGAAAGATTTGTGGAAGGCACATACCATTGAAGACCATGAGGTGTTAATGTGAAACTTGTGATCTCATAGTCATACAACTTATAATTAAAATTGAAATTTAATCTTGAAAAGCTGAAAGAGGTCTAATAAAAGTGTGACACAATCAAAATTTATCTCAAGGCACCAGTACTATTGGAATTAAATTAAATGATGTCACGAAACCAGTTAATCTTTCATAAGTCGATTTAGTTCTTTCAAGAACCAAAGAATGAAAAAATCACTCTCGCACACAAGCTGAAAATTCAGAATGATATTCTTCAATAATTGCCTAATTTTTAGGCTTACAAAGAGTTTAAATACTCTTAGAAAATAACTCTAGTGGATGTACCATTGTGAACTAAATTGGCTCACTTATAAAATTGACCTGAAACCTATAATGATAAGCCCAAGACACTAATCCAAACAAGCTTTGGATCTTAGCTAAAAACCAAGTATTAATTAAGCCCAAATATGAAGAAAATAATAAAATAACAAATCTAACACATAAACTAAAATTATTGCACCTAATTAAACGAAATAATGTAAAATAAATAAATCTTTTAGTTTAAATAATGTCATGAATGAGATTTTCATCTTAATAACACTAGAATTTTTATTGCCACCTTTAGATATATCCAAAATAAGCTATGAAATTGATTGCTGAAGTTGTCTCACCTTTAATTTCCTTGTTTGTCTATGATAATTAATTATAACTTTAAAGAATACTCTAAAAACATGGAAACCTTTGTTGTCTTTCTTTAACTTTCCTCGTAGGATTAAAAAACTCCAAAAAATAAGTTAACCAATCTGTCATTAAATACCATCAACCCTTATTTCCTTGCGTAGCTAGGTGAATAAGGAATCCTTGTAAGAAATGAATTTTGAAACACTAATGAATCCTTGCCACACTTGAAAATTATGTTACAACCCATTAAAGACCATTGTAAAACTAGTAAATTCTTAAAACAAGCAGTCACATCCTTGTAGGAACAGAATCCTTGCCAAATAGAAAATCCACAAGTCAAAAGAAAGTAAATAACAAAATTCATACAACATGTTCTGACCTATATCGTAAGGCTTTTCTGAACTCCGATTGACCTGAAAGCTTACCACAACATAGCAAAATACCTCTTGAATCTTCTAGTAAAGTTTCAACTTAATCTAATGGTTTGATTTGGAGTTAAGCTCGATAACATAAAACTAGATAGTAAGAAATTTAATGCTAAAATCTGAATTTGACATTGCTTGAATCGTATCAGGTGTTGAGTACACCCAAATGTTACACAGCTAGAAATGTGTCCTACCACTATTATTAAAATTCTAAATCCATTGTTGTTGTTTATAATCAGACCAAATATTTATGTTAATCATCCTTTCTCTACCTTGGTTTTGTTGACTTCTTCCTTTTGCATGATTATTATTGATGAACCGATTCACATTATCAGTTGTGCATTGGCTAAGCTTAGCAGATGGTGTGGGTGAACCTTCACCTATACTAGAAACTTAAGGTAAGACCTGAGAGAGTGAGTCTCTATAGATGAACTCATAATCGAGCAATAAAATATGAAACTTATTGAAACAAACTTAGTATAATTGAGTGGACAATGTAGCAATAATGTCTTTTAACTCTCCTCATACGTACAAGTTGAAATCAATAGGTGGATATGGATGTCCTTCTGCTATGAGTTTATCAATACAAGACTTGGGTTTCTGAATAACCAAGTGATGAGTCATTACTCTTGTTCTTGATGGCGAAGCCAAAACACTTTCTAAGGCTATCTAAATGGAGTGAGAAGTGGTGCAATCAATCACTAAGGCCAATATTTTTAGGGACAAAGAGGCAATCAATATGTTCATTAACAGTTGATCTTATTGCATCCATATGTTATCGAGAGGATTGGGTTGTGGTAGTTAGTTTCAGAAGATGTTGTATAAGAAGGAGGGCACAAGTTTGTTCGATCTATTAAACCAATCAACTATTGACCATATAAAAATAACCTCAATAGCAATCATCAAAACAAATATATAATTCATGTTTGTTAGTTTTATGGATATATAATGATGAGCATTCAGTACTAGAGAAATAGTAGAGGGGTGACGATGATGATAGAAGGGGTGAACTCGGTTGGGCCTTGGCCAAACCGAGCACCAATACTTAGTTGGGTCGAGGCCCAACCGAGACTCGCCACTCAATTAGGTCATGACCCAACTGAGGTTCACCACTTGGTTAGGCCATAGCCCAACTGAGTTTCTTCTTCTTTCCTCCCTTTTTTCTTCTCTTTTTAATCACAAGTTATGAGTCTATATCAACTCTACTTAGAGATATTATAGAGGAATAGAGGTACCACCTTAAGGTGAAAGGTTTTTCTATATATTTATCTAGATTTTTTCATGTTTTTTCTAGATATAAAATGCAGGTTTTAACAGAAGAAAAAAAGGATTATCTCTCAAGACAAGATATAGAAAAAATATCAGACTCTTACTTACTATTTTTTTTTTATTATTATCACTACTTAAACATTCTAAACTGATTTTGACATTGGAGAGGTTTTTACAGGTAACAACTGCCACCCTTATCTTATATGCATGAAGTAGATCCATTATCTTTTAAAACATTACCTTTATATATTATTGACAAGGAATTCTACGATTGTAAAGTTGCTCTAATATACAAATACGGATATACAAGTTATAAGATTTTTAAACTATGGTGAAGATGTCCCAAAAACTTCAAGTAGCTTAGGAGCAAAACTTATGTGTTGGATAATATTTTAATCTTTTTATTCTAACAATATGATCTATTATCCCTAATCAAGGTGGCTAGTAGCTGGTATCTAGTACTTGGTAGGGCAAAGTGACTGATGGTTGGTACTTGTAAAAAGTTCTATTTGGTAAATTTAGAGACTCTCAGATGCTTAAGTAAGTATTTTTTTAGGGAGAGAAGACAATGATATTTTAGAGAGAGATACTTTGAAAATATATATGTAGTAGAGAATGAAGATCGTGAACTTAGAGCTTAAAGGATTCATGAAGTATTTATAGCTCATAAGTCTTGTTCTTTTATAGAGAGGAGAGGCTCAAATATAATTTTTTCCTGATAATATTAATGAGATATACATAACCCTTACACAAGTATTCATGAGAGAAAATATCTCTAACATATGCATTAATGAGGGATAAATATCTCTTACATAAACATTAATGCAATGAAAACATGGTAGGTCCTTAAGAGATTTTTTATACACCTAGGGATGTAGGGATAATAGGATCCAAAATGTAGCTGAGCTATTTCCCTAGACTAAGCCCATGACGGTTGGACTCTTCCACTAGGTTGAGTCCATAAAGTCTGAGCTTTTCCTCTAAGCTAAGCCCATGTTATTGAACTCTTCCCTAAGGTTGAACTTATGAGGATTAAACTCTTCCTCTAGGCTTAGCCATGACATTAGGCTTTTCTCCAATGCTAAGCCCATGAGCGATTTTACCTAAACATGTTGCATGAAATCGTGAGCTTTAAGCTTTCTGGGTTTTTTAGGCCCATTAAATTTAGATTTATCATATGGAATATGAAATTCATGTGGAATGTGAATAGTTTTTGCTTGAAAGTGCTGCTTTGACATCTTGAAATTGATTGTCAAATTTATTATGCATAGATAACCAATTGAAACTTAAAGGTGACATGATTCTTAAGGTGCATATTTTTTTTTTCCAGACAGTAACAAATATCAAAGATCACCAAATATAAAGTCACATGAATCCTAAATTATTTATATTTATTTTATTAAATTTACAAATAAAAAAATAAAATTACTTGATAATTAGAAAAAAGAGACGAAGATGACTCACAATTAAAAGTAGCATCCATAACATTATATTTAGAAGCACTATACATTGAAAGTACTTTCTTGTTCCTCCATTCTTTATTATTCAATTGTACAAAATTGGATGCACTAGATTAGTTGAAAGATCATTTTTTATGACTTAGATTAATAAATAAAGAGGTGTAAGGAGGAGTTATATAGCTATATAATGTTAACTTACATGATGATACCTAATTTATTTATGATTTTTTTAAAAAAATCATAAATAAATTAGGTATCATCATGTAAGTTAACATTATATAGCTATATAACTCCTCCTTACACCTCAAAAAATATGTTTTTTGGATTGTATTTTCAATACCTACTCAATATAAAAGAGATTGATATAAGAAAAGATAAAAAAAACCACATTCATTTTCAAAAACAAATAAAAATATTTTTATTTTCTTAAAAGTTATAAATTTTTAATTCTCTTCTTTTTGCTTCTCATGTTTTAAATTTGAATTTGAATAAAAAGTTATTGAACAAAAAAACATATATATAGATTAATATAATTTTCACTTATATATTAAGTTCAAACTCTAATAAAGGCATATTATAAGGTGCGATGGGTGCGATGTGATAATCTATAATCTGATTTTATTTTTATTTTTAAAAATTTCAAATAAAAATAAGCAGACTAAGAGAGCGTTTAGAAGTGTGGTAGTGTTTACTTAAAATGTTTTTTTCTCGAAAATGTATCAAAATAATATTATTTTTTATTTTTTAAAATTTTATTTTTGATATCAACACATAAAAAAATCTGAAAACATAAAAAAAATTATTTTTAAGCAAAAAAAAATTAAATTTTCATAAAATACTGTTTGGAATACAATTTCAAACGGCACCTAAGTTAAAGAGGTTTGAAACATGAAAGAAGTAAGGTAGTATTTAGTATGCTGGACAATGAAGGATTGGACATGACAATGTTTTTGTGAAGTTGTTTGGTGTAACTTTGGATAGTACAAAAATTAATTTTTGTTTTATCCAAGGTTGTTTTAGTGAAGAAATATTTGTCTCACTAAAAGAAGTAGGACAAGCTTCTCCAATTATCTGTACAAGAGTTAATTTAGTTGATTCGGGTCAATGTAAAGATAAAAATAATTACTATCATAGATTTAAAACTCGATTAGGGGTTGATTAGAGACAAGATCTGAGTTACGGGCAAGGTTGACCATTGATTTAAGTCAAGGAAATGATAAAATTAATTCTTATCATAGTTTTAAAACCTGACTTGGGGATAGGCTTGGATCACGAGTTAGATTGATCATTTGCCCAGGTCAATGTAAGGATAAAAGTGATTATTATCATAGTTTTAAAACTCGACTTGGTGGTTGACCTAGGGCTAGGTACGAGTCATAGGTTGGGTTGACCATTGACCCGGGTCAATATAAAGATAAAATTGGTTATTATCATAGTCTTAAAACCTGAAAAACCCGACTTTGGAGTCGACCTGAGAGCAGGAATGAGTCATAGACGGGGTTGACCATTGACTTGAGTTAATGTAGAGATAATAATAATAATAATAATAATTATAGTTTTAAAACTCAATTAGGGATCGACCTAGAGCTAGGTATGAGTCACAATTTGGGTTGACCATTGACTCGACCAATATAAAGATAAAAATGATTATTATCATAGTTTCAAAACATGACTTAGGAGTCGACCTAGGGTCAGGCCTGGGTTACAACCAGGTTGACCATTAAACTGAGTCAACATAAAGATAAAAACGATTATTATTATAGTTTTAAAACCCTACTCGGGGGTCGACCCAGAGCTAGACTTGGGTTATGGGTCGGGTTGACTATTGATCGAGCCAACGTAAGGATAAAAATGATTATTATCATAATTTTAAAAAACAACTAAAATGTCGACTTAGGGTAAGGTTTAGGCCATGAGTTAGGACGGTCAACTTGGGTTAACCCAAAACAATGTAAGAATAAAAATGGTTATTATCATAGTTTTAAAACCCGACTCGAGGATCAATTTGGGGTAAGACCCAAGTCACGACTTGAGAGAATCAACTCGGATTGATCCAAATTTTTTTAAAAAACTAAAGCATCTTTGTTTTGACAAAAAAAATATAAAGAGAAAGTTAATGGATTCTTCACCCATGTTTTATCTCGAGTTGATCAAGTCATAAATTTTTTAATCAAATCAGGTCAGATCAATTATTTTTTTATTTTTTTAAACTAAGACGATCTAAAACTTGGATTTGAGTGCCATCTAATATCTAATAAATACAAAATAAAACAAATAATACAATTCAATTCAAAACACACCAAATACAGAAAAAAAATATTTATCAAGTCTAGTCCAGTACAGAACAATCAATAATGCCAAACATCAACTTAAAGTTATAATCGGTTTGGAAACCCAAGAGACCAAAGCACGATTCATTCCAATAAGTTCTGCTTCGCTTTAGTGCCACATATAAATATCCTATCGTATAAATACTCTCCTTTCCTGATGCCTCAATCACCCGTCTCTCTAAAAGGCATTTAAAAAAAAAAAAGGCATTCAGAAAAATCAGAGAGAGATTGTGGAAGAGGAAGCAGCAGAGCATTTCTCAGGTCTCCCCGGGACGACGCCGTCAGCAAGGTCCTATTTTCTCCTCTATGATCCAAGATGACGGTTATCGTGATTATTTATATTTCAGATCTGAATCTGTGTGATCTTAGAAAATATGGAATCTAAGGGTTTCTGTATTAATTAATTAATGAGATCTGGTTTCCTTTTCTTTTGTTTTTTGGTAAAGAAATTTGCTATACTCTGTTTATTTGTCTTAGGCATATCATCTATCTTGCATTGCAAGTCGTTTAAGCTTTATACCCGGGTTATTGTTGTAGATTTGTGGTGGTGTTTTCTATTAAAATGACGGCTGCAGCAACTACTTCTTCCGCGGGTCCACGATATGCACCGGACGATCCTACTCTCCCCAAACCATGGAGAGGTCTAGTCGATGGCAAAACCGGCTACCTTTATTTTTGGAATCCTGAGACCAATGTTACTCAGTATGAGAGGCCTAGTACCTCTGCTATTCCGCCAAAGTCTTCTTCTTCAGTGCCCATCACTCCTTCTGTTCAAGTCGAGCAGTCTTCTTCTCATCGAGGGTATAGCCCTGATGATAGGTATGGAAGAGCCCACAATGCTGAATCAAAAGCTGATGCTGTTACCAGGAGTAGTCAGGCATGGGTCGCTTTACTTTTCTATTTTGTTACTGTTAACTCTATCTCTCTTACTTGACCTAATGCTTTGTGGCATAGGATTTGGGACCTGGTGATAGTTTTGTAATTTAAATCCGTGTCGTTTTGAATCTCCTCAATTCAGTTCTCGTTGTTGAACATTTATTTATCTTTTATTTTTGCCGCTTACTTCTCTTATGTTGATAAGCGTCCGACTGAATTTTGTCATCAAATTTCCAAAATGAAAACCTGAAGATTGTGAATGTGTGCTAGCGTTGAAGATGTCTGTTTAAGCTTTCTGGCTTGTATATTTCACAATAAATAAATAAATAAATCTAATTTTGTTTTTCTTTGCTCTGATGCCATCTCCTTAATTTTTCCCAGAGTTCAAGAGGTACAGCAATTCAATCCGAGAATGTCCCAAATGGAACAGCCAATGGAATCTCTGCTAGAGGACACGGATCATCATCTGGAGGAAGTGGTTTGACTGGAGAGGCTTATCGCCGCCGCCATGAAATTACTGTCACTGTGAGTCTATGGAATGCCTTGGCCATGATTTTTTACTGGGTTATTTCTGCTTGGCATTTTTGTCTGTCCATCTTATGAGGCATAGATTGTGAATTCTTGTTACCTTTTCACTGAATTTTACAAATAATTATGTCCTCAAGCGCATTTGGAACTTCGTTTATGCTCATACGTTGGAGCATTCAGATTGTAAATCTGAACATTGAGCTAATTTTAGACTTTCTCCATGGAACATTGCTTCAAGAATTGAATCAGCATAGTCACATTAATCCATGCCAGTAATGATAGTAACCAGAGGTTGCTGAATAGTCCCTCTTTTAGCTGAATCTATCTCTATCTCTCCCTGCCTTGCTCCCACACTACACGTGATTTTGTTTGTAGACATCCTTACAGTGACATGCAATGTTTACTTTAAAAGATAGATTTGCCTATTTGCTACCTAATTATTTCGATGAAATTAATCTGGGAGAGTGTGAGTGGTTCAGATCCTGTACACACTCTTTTGTTCATGTTAACTTTGTCATGGATCATTAGATAAGATGTTAAATTTTTCTCTGATAACTCTTAACAGGGAGATGAGGTGCCCCCTCCTCTAACATCATTTGAAGCTACTGGCTTTCCTTCTGAGATTTTGAAAGAGGTATATACTTCTAGTTTTTATCATCTTTGTGTATAGAGTACCTGTGGCTTGGAGCTCTTGCAAGTTAGGAAAACTATGATAAGTGTTTCTCATGCTAAGTTATGTGATTGATGGAGGTCCAATGTTGAGTTTCAGACTCGTTAATGCTTTTGCCATCTGAACTTTTTGTCGCAGGTGCGATATTTGCTCCTGCAAGGAGCTAATGTCGTACGCTGTGCTACCCTCCCTTTGGGGGCTTTGCATGTTATTTGGAGCGCCCTTATATGGTGGACCATTTTTTTTGGAAGGGCTTCCTGAATCGCCCAAGTTGATGGCTGGGACTGTCGTTGGTGATGGTTTAGTCTACCACTTGGTCCGAACAGAAGAAGAGGCCTCCTCCTGCTCCAGCTTGCATCAGCAAGCATTTGCCAACTGCATATGGGGGATGATGCTTCTTCTGCCATTAGCCACTCTATAAGTCCAAAGAAAATCAACCAGAATCTTGAAGCCAGTACCACAGCTTATGGGGCTTGCTGGATTTTTGCTTTTTCCAGGTACTCAAAGCAGGTTTCTCTTCCCCAACTCCAATTCAGGCACAATCATGGCCGGTTGCTTTGCAGAGTAGAGATATAGTGGCTGTTGCCAAGACCGGTTCAGGAAAAACATTAGGTTACCTTATTCCAGGCTTTATCCATCTCAAGCGCTGCCGTAATGACCCTCAACTGGGCCCAACTGTGTTGGTATTGTCTCCAACAAGAGAGTTAGCAACACAGATACAAGATGAAGCTGTGAAGTTTGGAAAGTCATCAAGAATTTCCTGCACGGTATGCTACTCATGGTCTCATATGCATTTGTTGTGTAGATCAGTTCATGTGTTTGTGTATTTTCAGGTCCAATTTTTCTTTAAAAAATTCTATTTATTGATATATACTGAGTTTCGTACTTATGCCTTTTTGTGATGTTACTGTTGTTTGCTATGATATGTTTCAGTGCTTGTATGGAGGAGCACCAAAGGGTCCCCAGTTAAAAGAACTAGACAGAGGAGCAGATATTGTGGTTGCCACTCCTGGTCGCTTGAATGACATTCTTGAAATGAGGAGAGTTAGCCTCAATCAGGTTAAATACCTTGTACTAGATGAGGCTGATCGCATGTTGGACATGGGATTTGAACCCCAGATACGAAAGATTGTAAAGGAGGTGCCTGCTCGTCGCCAGACCCTCATGTACACTGCAACTTGGCCAAAGGAAGTTAGGAAAATTGCAGCAGATCTATTGGTCAATCCTGTTCAGGTTAATATCGGCAACATAGATGAGCTTGTGGCAAACAAGTCAATCACACAGGTCTGAACTCAACTATTGCTCCTGGTGTAACCCAAACTATTTTAACAAATAAATTAGGTGTTTTTTTTCCTTCTAAGTTTCCCTGCATTTCAGTGTAACTTAAAATCAAGATTATCATCATTAACTTCTCTAAGATTGAATAACTTGAACGTGTTATGGTTTTTCAGCATGTGGAATTATTGGCACCCTTGGAGAAACATAGACGGTTGGAGCAGATATTGCGGTCCCAAGAACCTGGATCGAAGATTATTATTTTTTGCTCAACAAAGAAGATGTGTGATCAACTTGCTCGCAACCTTACCCGCCAATTCGGAGCTGCTGCTATTCATGGCGACAAATCTCAGAGTGAGAGGGATCATGTTCTGAGTCAGTTCCGTACTGGGAGGTCTCCAATACTTGTAGCCACTGACGTAGCTGCTCGAGGACTGGATATCAAAGATATCAGGTTAGGGGCTGTCCATGTATAATGTAACTAGAATTTCTGTATTGAATACACACTATGGTCTCGTTAATTCTAAGGTATTTAACTTAAGGGAAATCATATACAATACAATTATATAATTTCATGAGCCCTGCTGCATGCTGTCTTTCTTTTGTGTGTGCAAATTTTGAAAAATATACCATTCCTTTATTTAGGCCACATCTATTTGAAAACATTTTCCTTAGTTCACCACTTTTGGTGCAACTTAGGAAACCAAGTCAAAGGAAATAGTTTTTCAGAAACTGAAAAGCTATGCTTTGTTTGGGGAAATTCTTTTTCCCCTTCCCACAAAAGGAAAACATTTTCTAGAGACTCAATAGTTTGAAGAACCCTAAAAATTTTGTAATAAAGTATTATCATTGTATCATAAAAAAAGATTTTGCATTATACCAATTTGAATATTGAAAATAGATAATGTGAAAAGAGTCAATTTCCCATGCACACCAAACCTGGGAAAACATTCTCCAGCTTTTTCCTCATATCATAGCCAGAAATCATGAATAAATAATTTTCTCAAAAAATATTTTCCCAAGAATTGTTTTCTGCCAAACAAACAGAGCCTCAGTGTTCCAGCATTAAAGTAAACAGAGAGCAACACAAGTCTTTAATGGATTTAACAGATAAGTTTAGGCTAAGATATGTAGAACCTTCTGAAAAAGGTGTAGAAAGCTTTTCATTAAACAAAGCTTGGAACATCTTTATTTACGTTGTTAATACTAACTAAATGAGAATTCTAGGAGTTACCAGTCTGTATGTGGAAGCACGGGTCGTCTGCATCCCAAAAGCTTAGGACAGCTTTATTTGCATCGTTAATACTAACTAAATGAGAATTCTAGGAATTGCCTGTCTTTATGTGGAAGCACATGTCTTTCACATCCCAATGTTTGCCCATTTGTGTAATGACTGGTAGTTTCTTGTGCATCTGGAAGCTTTTATATTTTGATTTCATCTGTCTGTCAAATCGATTTTTGATACCAGCTAATGTTTGGTTGATGAACTTATAGGAATATGTTATGAACTGTCCACTCTTCATTGCTACCATGCATGCTTTATGACATTTCCTGATTTTATTGTCTTAGATGACAAGATAAATAGCTATGGTAATAATTAGTGGTTAATTTCTCTCAGAGTGGTTGTCAATTACGACTTCCCTACTGGCGTGGAAGATTATGTTCATAGGATTGGGAGAACAGGGAGAGCAGGGGCCACTGGAGTGGCCTACACGTTCTTTGGTGACCAAGATGCAAAGTATGCCTCAGATCTTATCAAAGTTTTGGAAGGAGCAAATCAGCTAGTTCCTCCAGAGATACGTGCTATGGCTTCACGTGGTGGAGGGGTGATGGGAAGGTTTAGACGTTGGGGCTCTGGTTCTGGTGGTCGTGATGGAGGCCGTGGTGGACATAGTGATTTTGGATACGGTGGAAGAGATGGTGGAAGGGGTAGTTGGGGAGTTTCTAATTCCTCTTCCAGCAGACCAGAACGAGGTGGAGGCTGTGGACATGAACATGAGTCGCAGGCCAGGTACATTGGCTAATTTTAATTATCCATAGCTTTAAATATCTTATTTTTATTTGGGCTATGTAGGAATCATGAAGTGATTTTATTTTGTTTGCACACAAATCAGATCGTGTTGTATCCAATATGGCATTTCTTGTATGTAAATTGTTTCACAATGCCAATAATGATTATAACATTTGTTTGTTTGTTTTTTTAGCAGTAAGCCCCATATTTGTTTTCTTTCAACTCCTTGGCATTTCATGTATACATGCATTTGGGTTCTTCATGGTGTTAACAAATGACCTTTGCGTTATCATCAGAGCTGTTTTATGTAATTTTTTTTTGGTTTAAAAGTGGAATTTGTGATGACGCAATGAAATTCAAAGCTATTACTGCTGTTCATAATGTTGAGTAATGGAAGGAAATGCCTTCTGGTGGTTCTTAATGGACAGGTATGACCGTGGTTACAGTGATGGATATGATAAAGGCCACAATCACAATCGGAGCCCTGATAAGGGATCAGGTTGGGGTGATCACAGTAAAAGCTTGAACCGTGATAGAAGCCGCAGTCGGAGCCCAGACAGGTATGATAGGGCTCCACCAGTGCGAAGTTTTCACCAGGCAATGATGGAAAAGGGTCGGGCATCCCCATCTAATCAAATTCAGCATGAGAGGTCTCGATCCCCTTGTGCTGCTGCTATTGGTGGTAGCAGTTTTCACAAGGCAGTCATGGAAAGAGGTCGATCCCCTTGTCGTGGTAGTGGTGGCAGTTTCCACAAGGAAATGATGGAACTAGGTCGATCATCATCATACCATGCACAGCAGGAGCGAGGGAGATCACTGAGAAGTGGAGGAATTAATGCTGGGCCACGTTCTGGTCATGATGGCAGAGGATTTAATGCTGGACCTCATTCTTATTTTGGAGAAGAGGAGGAAGGAATGATTCCAGCTGATGAAGATGCCACCGGATGATGGCATGTATCCACGAGCACTAGACCACCATCTTTCTCCTTGATGGTTTTGCTGATAGTAGATGCGGTCCTTTTTTTTTTTGTTTGGTTCTTTGCTGTTGCTGAAAGTAGGGGAAGCATAGCTGAATGGCGGGCCGTTGATTCTTGGTGGATGTGCCCCTTAATTTTGAAAAGACGAAAGACAAACAGGACGTCTCTTTCTCAGAGGTTCTGTTCCTTGTTTTAGGGCAAAGGAGGAAAAATACTTGAATGTAACAGTTAATCTAACGATGCAATTCAAGTGATGGACGTTGTTATGTAAATTTCTTTTTTAATGAATTCTGCATCCATGCTCTGTTCCGTTTGTTTATGCGGAGCCACCATAGATTCAAAAGTATTTGGTTAACTGGTTTTGCATGGAACTTTCATGACTGAGGAATAATAGTAAGATAATATTTTTTTTAGTGTGCGAGAACCTCGTGCTATCGTTTCCAAGCTGAGGTGCTTTTTCGTGCTCAGTAAGGAATATGATCAGAGACTCTTAATTGCTATAGTTTCAAAAGGGAGTTGTGCTCATTTCACAAGAAAAACAACAAGAATAGATATAACATGAAATGCCTCAGTCATTAGATTGGTGGAATATAGTGATAGATATAACACAATATTTGTAGTCCATTCTCATCTCTCAGAAAAATGAGAGACAGAATCTCTTAATTATATATATTGAGATTGATTCATTTTATTTGACTTTCAAACAAATTTAGTCTCCTTTAAGAGAGTAAAAAACATTGAAAACTAATCTTAGTTAATGATAAATTGATAATAATGTGATGTGACTTAACTTTGTAATCTGAACAAACTAACAATATGATACTGGTTATATAGTTTTTTCTCTCATGGTATTTAGGCTGAAAATTACATGATTTTTAATGCAAATAAGGGATAAAGTCGGAATGAAACTCTTTAATTAGTCGAAGATGTTACAAAGAAATTCTTATCAGGATAGAGACGGCACACACTTTGTGATCAAGAGTGCTAAGTCTGAATTGTTCTCCAACCAATTCTAGAAATGAAAGAACGAAGAAAGAAAACCCCCTAAATGAGAAGTTGAAATGTTTTTCCTCCAAGTCTAGAAAATACCAAAATGACATAATTGAGATCTAAATAAATAACTTTGTTTAGAAAAAACTAGACAAATAATAAGTAGCACACGTTTTTTACTTATAGAACACACACACAAACACATAAAAAATAAAAGAACCATAACTTTTCGTACAAAAATCCAATTCATGCATGGTTGGAAAAAAATAAAAAATGACATTCTAAACTTGAAAACCATGTAAAATAAGGTTATTGTTCAATGCAATAAAATTGTGAAAATTCAGGCTCAAATTGGCCTATGGGCTAACATCAAACCTAAACTCTTCAAAATTCACAAATCATGACCCAAGCCTTATTTGAAAACAAAAGAGCATATTTGAACTGTTTCCATTCATTTCACAAGCCTCCAAACTCATCAAAGCTTCAGTCACACTAATTTAACTTGTTAAGATACTTTGTAGTTGTTTCGCTTGAACTCTCGTCATTGAACCATCTTAATACTCATTCACATTAGAATCAACCTCTTCCATGTTAGAATCATGATGCATATTGTAATGTTATTGGTAGTTGAAAATCACGTAATCTTTGTGGTGTGCTACTCTCTAAAATGACAGGCAAGATAAAAACATGTGCTTGAGTCAACAGGGAATGATAATTGAATTAAACCATAATATTAATGTTTTTACCCATTTTTGACCTTACATAATATATATAATAAAAAAAACTAAACAATATAAGAGGACAT